>Ga0172370_10002709_pt1 | contig 25254 bp, 22 predicted proteins | sample LakKiv5m_FD_114538 | JGI IMG/M metagenome (GOLD analysis project Ga0172370, IMG submission 114538) | Freshwater microbial communities from Kabuno Bay, South-Kivu, Congo - kab_022012_11.5m | ecosystem: Environmental > Aquatic > Freshwater > Lake | place: Democratic Republic of the Congo...
CCCCGTAACCGTACGCGCCGCCTGCCAGATTATCCTCCCAATTCCTGTCCGAGTGCTCTGCCGGGCTACGGTGACAGCCACTTGCGAGGCTCATCCCCAAGCTATGGTCGGAACGGCCCCCGGGATAGTCCCCTGCAAAATGTGGTATTGGACATAGCTCACGGCTAATCCAGCCACTTACACGGAATGAGCCCTTGCCATGTTGTCTACTTTAAAATAGACTTGGACTATGGCAAAGCAAGACGCGGTCAGCAAGCCAGCCATCGCCGGTCTGTTCCCGATTCTCAGACAGGCCCGCGCCCGAGCCGGTCTGACCCAGCAGCAGATTGCTGAAGCGACCGGCGCGGGCGGAGCGCATGGCCGCAAGCTCATCGCGCGGCTCGAGGCCGGACATGTCCAGAACCCGTCCATCAGGCTTGTGCTCGACTACCTGTGTGCCTGCAAGGCCACATCGCAGGACCTGACTGAGTTCCTTGATGGCTATCTGGGCACGCGGTTGACGATACCGTCGCGACCGGTGAGCGGCCCGCGACAGGGCGCGGGACATGACCCAATTCCTTCAGGAATTGGGATCGTGTCCCAAGCCCGCGTAAAACCCGAGGATGCCGCCTTGCTCGCATTGCGCAAAGAGGCTGCCTGGTGGAACCTGCGAAAGACAATCGAGGTAATGCTCCATCACGAACTGAACGGGCTCGGGGCAAAGCCGATGAGCAAAGAGCGCAAGATTGTGGCTGAGTACGGCCGCAAGGTCTTCAGGATTCTCTACCAGACGAGACAACTGCGGCCGGCCCTGCGCGAGCGACGGCTGAGACGCTGCCGGGCATGGGCCGAGCGCAAGGCCGTACAGGCCGACGTCATTGACTACCTGGGCAGAGTCGTGACCGAGCTGTTCAACGACATGGAGACAAAGGGCGAGTTGGACTGGCTGCCGCCAACTGAGCAGGCGAAGCACCTGATGCTGCTTGCGCCCCGGCACCGGATAGAGACCGACTACGACCTGTGCCGAAGCGAGTGGCTCGCGCGGATGTCCAAGGAGCACCAGGCCCGCGAGGAAGCACGCAAGCCCGTAATCGAAGCGGCGCTCGCCCTGCTCCGCTCATCAGGCCTGACTCAGCAGCAGATTGGCAACTACCGAAGCATCATCACGGCCTTCCTGAATGTGGCTGAGACCACGGCTGCGGGTTCGCCCGAGCGCGACCGAATGATGCAGACCATCCTCAGCGTACACCAGCAGCCACACATCGACCAGGCCCTCCTCCGCCGCCTCGCGGAATTGGTCTTCACGGCCGGAAACCGACGGGCCTGAGGCCAGCTTCTGTCGGCACCGAGGCTTGACTTTGGTCTCGGTCCGACTAGATTAGGTGCGACGTGAACACGAAACTGAGGAGCATACTTGCCGAACTGCGAGCCCGGTTCGAGACGCTTTACGGAGACCGGCTGGTCAGACTCATTCTGTACGGCTCACAGGCACGGGGTGACGCTGAACCCGACTCCGACATTGATGTTCTAGTCGTGCTCAAGGGCGATGTCAGCCCTGAACGGGAGATAGAAAGGACCGGCGACATCGTTTCGGAGGTTTCCCTCGCGTACCAATCTGTGGTATCGTGCGTGTTCGTCTCCGAAGAACGCTACAGCAGCGAGTGGACGCCGCTGCTCTCGAATGTGCGCCGTGAAGGCGTTCTCGTATGACAAAGCAGCAGCAGGCGCTCGTCGAGCAGGCGCGCCGGAGCCTCGACGCCGCAAAGCTCCTCACACAGGCAGGCCACCACGGCTTTGCAGCGGCGCGTGCCTACTACTCCATGTTCTACGTGGCAGAGGCTTTTCTCGCCGGTAAAGGACTTTCGTTTTCGAAGCACTCGGGAGTCATCGCCGCCTTCGCTCAGCACTTCACGCAGACGAAGATCGTGCCCGAGGAATTCCACCGACACTTGATACGCGGGATGGAAATACGGCACGTCGGGGACTATGACTACCCCGGCTCGGTCTCAGCCGAAGAGGCGCAGGTCCAGATCTCCCGCGCCGGGGAGTTCATTCTCTTGGCCGAACGTCAACTCGTCCAGACCACCGACGCCACCTAGCCCTCCCCGCCGCCTCGCAGAACTGGTCTTCACTCTCCACATCTATCTGGCTGAGCCGGCTGTTCGAGTCGCGGGTAGCAGGACTGAGGGACGAACGGGCTATTCGACCAAGACGACCTTTCGGACAGCTTGCGGCTTGTGGCTTGAGGCTTGTGGCTCTTCGACCACGAAGTACACCCCCGGCTTCGCCTGCGTCACCCTCCGCCCCATCGCATCGAACATAACCGCGCGGTCGGCCAGCCCTTTCCACGCCGCACTGCGAACGATCGTCGGCCCGCTGTCCGCCCTTCGCACTTCGACGCTGCACGTTTCCTCGACCCCCGCTCCATCTGCCACGCGTTGCGCGTACACCCAACACGCATCACCACTTTGATAGCTCAACCATGCAGATATAGCTCCACCATCCACGTCAGGCACGATCGCTGGCGTCCACTGCTGCCGGTTGGTGTCCAGGCACACGGCAAGACCCGTGTCACTCCAACACAGACGTCCTCCGGAGTCCACGTGCTGCGCGTAGATATCCCAGTTGAGGCCACTGCGGTGCAGAGCCCAGGCCACAATCGCTCCCCCTCGTCCGTCAATCGTCGCCGAGAATCGGCCCCCGGACGTGTTAACGGTGCCCAGCCACACTCCGGCTGAATCCCAGCGACGTGTCCCGACCGAATCAAGCTTCTGTGCGAAAAGGTCAGTTACCCCGGTCCTACTCTCGGACCACAGCCATACTGACTGCCTGCGATCATCCGCGGCCAGCCCGACGGCGCTCGAAGTGGAGTTGAACACGCCTGAGATCGGCGCGCCTGCGAGCTCCCATAGCCGATTCCCGCCCAAGTCGAACTTCTGAGCCCGATGCTGGAATGCACCCCCTCCACCGCAGAACCAACCGACTACGAAGAGCGATTCTCCAACTGAAACGCATGCCCGGCCCCCCTGCGGCGCGGACAGCGTGCATGCCAACACGCCGGCCGAGTCCCACTTGATGTCGCCGGCGCTGTCGACTCGCTGGACCCGCACCGGCCCTGAGAGGTCTTCCGACCATTCGATGATGACGCCACCCAAGCCATCCGGACACAGGAACGGCTGGTCGTCGATCGTGTCCATCCGAACCACTGTCTCCCATAGCTTGCCCCCGCTGCTGTCCACTCGGCAGGCGATCAGTGTGTCTGCACGGCTATAGAAACAGATCGCGCTCCAAACGACGATCGCCCCACCGTGGCCGTCCTGGACCAGCGCGGGCCATGCCACGAGGCTGTCGCTTGGCTGCCGCAGCTCGAGCCCGTTTGCGCCCCAGAGCGGAACACCGTCAGCGCTCACCCGTTGAACCGCGAACGGCCGCCCGGGAGGACCCCAGACCGCAATGGCTCCGCCACTCCCATCGCCTGTAGCAGCGAAGTAGCCAGCCGTCGACAGGGTCGAGTCACAAAGAAGAACGCCGTTCTCGGCCCACTGCGGCACGCCCGCGGCATCGACCCGCTGAGCATATATGCCGTAGTTGAGGGGTCCATTGCGGACATCCGGCCAGACTACGATCGCGCCGCCGGCGCTGTCGCTTACGGCCAACACGGGATCTAGAGCACTGGGCCCGCACAGTTGGACCCCGCCGTCCTGCCAGAGAGTGTGACCCTGGCCAAACGCCGCCCCCGCGCTCAGCACGGCGGCGAGAAGCGTCAAGGCAACAGTCTGTCCGGCCCGATTGTAGGTACAGGAACCCCAACTGAGCGGTCCAGCGATACGGCCAGTGCGCCACCGCCGCGGTCTCATAGCGCAGCCATTTTAGTCCGTCCCATGCCCCTGTCAAACCGCCGCCGTTGAGAACGAGGACGGCTACAGAGAACGCCACCCGAAGCGGTTTGACTCAGGCCCGCGAACCTCTAGAATCAGCGAAGTCATGAAGCACGAGCAGACGACATGTGACGCAGGCGGCGTCGAGGCGGCGCCGGACGCGGCCAGCGGAGCCAGGTTGGTATGAGGCGCTGGTTTCTCCTGCTGGCGGCTGCATTCCTCGCCTGCGGGCCGGCGGTTAAGGCGCCGGAGGTCCGGTTTCAGGGAATCTGCCTCGATTCGATGAGGGAGGCGGTCGTCACCCTCTCTGTCTACAACCCCAATCGTTTCCCGCTTCACCTGCAATCAGTGGACTACGAAGTATCGCTGGGCGGTCGCCTGTGCGGCAAGGGCCAGCGCTCAGAAGCGCTCTTCCTTGACGCCCGTGACACCACCAACGCCGACTTCCGTCTGTCGGTGGACTGGGGCAACCTGGGAGAGGCGATTCCCTGCCTGCTGACGGACAGCATCGTACTGGGCGTGAAGGGGAACTGCGCGGTCAAGACCGTGTTCGGCCGGCGCCGGTTCGGGTTCAACGGCAGCCGGAGAGTATCGGTGAAAGACGAAGTCCGGTCGTTCATCGACAACCTGTTCGAGGAATAGAAAGCGAGACGCCCCTTGCGGGGCGTCTCTTCCGGACCGCTCAGGTCCGTCTGATAGCGCGGGTCTTCCCAGTCGCTCCTAGACCGCAGACCCACCAGAGAAAGGTCCCGGTCTTTTTCCTGGCGTTGCCGGGCGTCAACCGCGCAACAGTGATCCACCAGTGCCCCCGAGCCGGCCGATCCAGATGACCGGCTAAGGCCAACGCCTGCGCCCGACTGGCCTGGCTCAGCGTTCCCGAAGGAACAACTCGTCAGTCCAGTTGTCGGCGTTTCCCGCCTCACTCCGCAGGCGATACAGCTCTTCCAATCCCACCGTTTTCGGCTCCTGGCCGGGCGAGTGCCTGAGTAGACTCCACGTCTCTGCCGGCCCATTGCCAAGGTCTCCTTCCCAGATTACCATCGTGTCCTCCATCGGATAGCGCCGGGGAGATGACGGCACCAATGCGCCAGAAGGACATCTCAACTCACCGCCGCCCATGTGCATTTTGTTGCTTATATGCACAGGGCACGCCAGACATCGGCGAAGCGACGGCGTCCGGCAACTGCCAGAACTACAGCATGTTGCAGTAGAGAGGCTGTCAGCCGCAAGATTCACCATTACGGCGCAGCCGCATAATAAGGCAGCCGCCGCAAAACACGACCATACTGTCCGGGTTTTCAGTTAAGACAAAGACGCTTGAATTGGACGGGTTCACGGGTCTGGGCCGGAGGCGTCGGTTTGGTACAGCACGCGCCGAGTTCGACGCGCGAAAGCGCATCGACGTCAGTCACGACAGCGGCACCACAGCAGGCAGCCGCGGCTCGTCACGGCGCTCGTCGCGCCGGCGAGTGATAGGCACGCGGCCGGTCAAGGGACTTAGCTCTACCGAGCGCCAATTTCGCTTGACAAGCAGGGCGGGAGGGATATCCTCTACTGCCGGGGGAGCATCCCGGAGTCGGCAAAACGCAAAAACAGGAGCAAGCAGTATGAAGAAGTATTGTATCGCAGTAGCAGCTGTCGCGCTTTTGGGCGTTACTTTCAGCGTGGGCAACGCCGCGATTGCCTTCGTCGGAGTCGTCAACCCGAATACGCGCACGATCAGTGTATGGACGGCTCACATATTCATAGCAACGAGCATCGAGACTATCCCCACCACCGGCTGGGATGCGGGCGGTACGACCTACGACACCTTCCAGTTCCCGGACATCGCCCAGTGGCCTGATTCGATCGAGCTGCTGGCGACGATCAACTCCGTGCCGAGCATCTCCATGTTCGTATCCCCGGTGCCGAACACGTTCTACGACTTCACCTATGGCGGCATTGTCAAGCCCAAGGCGATGTTTGACAGCAGCGTGACGAGCGTCGAGGAACCCCGGTCGGCAGTCGGGCCACGGCCGCGCCTGAACGTGAGCCCCAGCGTGGTAACCGGGCAGATGTCGGTAATGCTGGAGCCCGCCGGTCCGGGCCGACCGGTGGTCGAGATTCACGACGCGGTCGGCAATGTCGTCTGCGTGCTCAACTGCACAGTCGGACCCAACGGGACTGCCGCGGCGACGTGGAACCGCGAGGATTGGCTTGGGCAGGTTGTGCCGGAAGGCGTTTATTTCTGCCGCTACGCCGCAGCGGGCGTGGTTGCGGTGCGGAAAGTTCTCGTAACGCACTAGCTCTTTCGCCCGAGTTTCCAGGGCCGCCCGCTGGTCCGCCGCGGGCGGCTTCATTTTTCCCGCTGCCCGGCGCGCCCGCCATTTGACACTCTCCTCGTCCGCCCTATACTAGCTTCCTAAAGAGTCTTGAATATGCGAATAACCATTATTGTCCTGCTGCTGGCCGCAACCCTGCCGGCGCTGGCCGCCAACTCGCCCGAGGCATGGCTCATCCCGTTTGCCGCCGCCTACCAGCCGCCGGTCGCAGGCTTCAACTCGCGCCTCGAAAGTCACGACCTGCCCGCGTCGCGCAGCCGCCACTTCGGGTGGGGCATTGAACTGCGGACGCTGACCGGTTCCTCGCTATTGCTCGGCCCGCTTTTCTTTAAAACCTGGGACGACGTCGACAATGGTTCGTACCGGCTCCGCACCGATGCGACCGGCATCTTCGGCGAGGCGGGATTGCGGCTGGCGCCGTTCAGCTTCATGACGATAGTCCCGATGATTGGCGTCGGCGGCCTCAGCCAGTCATTCAACCTGCGCGAGTCTGCCGGCGACAGCATCAACATCGACACGCTGTTCAGCAACGTTCACGGCAGCCTGTCGCTTTCATCCGGCATGAAGATCGGCGGCATGGCTGCGCTGGAACTGGGGCTTGCCGCAAACAGCGGCTCCGGCCGAATCGGCATCACTTTCCGCGGCGGCTATCTCTATTCACCGTTCCGGCCGACCTGGCGCGTCGCCAATGGCCCCATCGTCGGCGGCACGCCCGACGACCGCCTCGGTGGCTGGTTCTTCTCGGTCGGCCTGCTGCTGATGCCGCCGGCGCAGGCCGCGAGCGAAACCGACTAAGGAGGTCCGGTGAAGAATCTACTGCGTTGGTTTGTCTGCCTCTCTCTGCTGGCCGTTGCCTGCCTGTACACGTATCGGCTCGACAACTCGGACGACCCGGCGACGTACGTATACGCGGCCACCGGTATCCACGAACTCAACGCCGCGACCAGGAACGGCGACATCGACGTCGCCGCTTCGGTGGACCCCGACAGCTCGGTCCGGGTGCAGGTCGCGAAGTACGCCTACGGCCGAGACCGGGCGGACGCCGAGCAGACCTTGAGAGACATGATCGACAGTGTTGCGATCATCGGCGCGGAACTGCGGGTGAGCGAATCTATGCCGCGCGGGCGCCCATGCGGCGCGAGCTTCACTGTCACCGGCCCGGAGAGCATCGGTCTGTCGCTTACGACGACCAACGGTGACATCACCGTCGAGAACATGACCGGCGGCATCAGCGCCAACACGACCAACGGCAAAGTCGAGTTGACGGGCACCGCCGGAACGGCGAGCGTGGCAACGACCAACGGCCGACTCGACGTGAGGGTGCACCGCGGCGCGTTCTACGGAGCGACGACGAACGGCGCGGTCGACTGCGACCTCGCGGCACTGAGCCCTACCGAAAACGTTGGGCTGGTCACCACGAATGGCAAGGTCACGCTGCTGCTGCCCGAGGACGTGTCGGCCATGATCGACGCCACCAACTCGAGCGGACTCCTGACGATTTACGACTTCACGGTCATCTACGAAGCTCAGGAAGAACACCACCTGCGTGGCCGCATCGGTTCCGGGGCCTCGGTAATCAACATCACGACTACCAACGGTGACGTCGTCGTGCGTCGGAGGTCGTGAGATGCCGCGGGAATCGCACAGGCCCCGCCCGGCGTCCAAACATCATATGGAAAGCTGCATAGACCAGGAACAGGCCCGGCGACTGGCCCTGACCTTCAAGGCGCTGGGCCATCCCATGCGGTTGCAGCTCGTGTCGGGACTGCTGAACCAGGAGTGCAACGTCAAACGCATGACTGAGTGTCTTGGCGTAGCCCAGGCCACGGTCTCGCAGCAACTGGCTGTGCTCAGGGCAGCCGGTGTGGTTACTCATGAGAGGAAAGGCAATCAGGTTTGTTACCGGGTGACCAGGCCCTGGCTCCGCCAGCTCGTTCGCCTTGTCACCGGAGCGCTGCAGGAGGAGTGAAAGATGGCTGACGTGAAACAGGTGAATGACAATACATTTGATGCCGAGGTGCTGAAGCCGGCGCTGCCGGTGATGGTGGACTTCTGGGCACCATGGTGCGGCCCGTGCAAGATGCTTGGCCCGATAATCGAAGGGCTGGCAGCCAAGTACGCCGGGAAGCTGGCGGTCTGCAAACTGAACACCGACGAGAGTCCCTCGACCCCGGGGAAGTACGACATCCACGGCATCCCGACGGTCATTATCTTCAAGGGCGGGCAGGAGGTCGAACGGCACGTGGGCTACGCGGCGGAGAATGTACTCTCGGCAAAGATCGACAAACATCTGAGCTGAGTAGAACGGAAGCTTGTCCCAGAACCCGGCTTCGGCCGGGTTCCTTTCTTCGAAGGGCGATAGGACCGATGAGACGGATGGGACGCATTGAGGCCGGTGGCCCGATTTGACTGGCAGCCGGGCAACGATAGGCTAACCGGTGATTTACCGACCCCTTGGCAGAACCGCCGCCGGACGCCTGGCTGAGTTGTGCTCGCCGGAGCGCGTCATCACCGACCCGGCGCTGCTTGCCGACTACGGTCACGACGAGAGCTCCGAGCCGGCGCGCCTGCCCGAGGCACTGGTCAAGGTCCTCTCGGCCGAGGAGACGGCAGCAATTGTTTCCCTGGCCCGGGCCGAGCGCGTACCGCTGACTCCGCGAGGACTTGGCACCGGGCTCGCGGGTGGCTCGATTCCGGTCCGCGGCGGCATCCTGGTTTCAACCGAGCTGATGGACCGGGTGACTGAAGTCGATGCCGACAACCTTGTTGTCCGCACCCAGCCCGGGGTTCGCACCGGCCGGCTCCAGCAGGCGTGCGCCGAACCCGGCCTCTATTATCCGGTTGACCCGGCATCGCTCGACGACTGCTCCATCGGCGGCAACGTGGCGACCAACGCCGGCGGCGCCCGCGCCTACAAGTATGGTGTCACCGGTGACTTCGTACGTGGAATCGAAGCGGTCCTCGCCGACGGCTCCATCATCCGCTACGGCGGCAAGCTGCACAAGAACGTTACCGGCTATGACCTGAACAAACTCATGGTCGGCTCCGAAGGAACGCTTGGCATCCTGACTGAAATCACGTTCAAGCTGGTGCCCCGGCCCCGCTACCAGGTTGACGTGCTGGTGCCGTTCGACCGCCTTGAGCAGGGAGTTGAACTCTGCCTGCGCGTCATCCGCGACAGCCGGTTGCTGCCGGCGGTGGTCGAGTTCATCGAGCGCGGCGGAATTCGCGCCTGCAACCAGGTCCTCGGCAACTGCCTGCCGTTCGCCGACGCCGCGGTCCAGGTGCTCATCGAACTGGAAGGCAACGACCGCGGGCAGGTTCTTGACGAATGCGTGCTGCTCGGCGAGACGGCGATGGCGCTCGGTGCGCGCGAACCGCTGGTGGCCGACAACGCCACCGACCAGGAACGGCTCTGGACCGCCCGCCGCTCGCTGGCCAAGACCCTGAAGCAGGTCTATCCGCAGGTGACGGCCGAGGACGTGGTGGTGCCGCTATCCGAGCTGCCGGCAACGGTCGAGCTGGTCGCCGGGCTGGAGCAGAAGCACGGGATTCCGATTGTACCGTTCGGCCACATCGGCGACGGTAACATTCATGTCGACATCTGCCGCACCATCGCTGACGAGCGCGACTGGCAGCGGGTGCGGTCGGCGGTGGTGGACGAACTCGTGGACTTCGTGCTCGCCCACGGCGGCCAGATTACCGCCGAGCACGGTGTCGGCTCGGCCAAGCGCCACCGGATGAAAAGGGCACTCGGCCCGGCTGAACTCGCCGTGATGCGGGACCTGAAGCGGACACTCGACCCTGATGGGATACTGAACCCGGGGAAGGTCCTGCCGGAAGAGGAACAGGACCAATAGGTCCTATTGCCCGCCGGCGCGGGCAATCTTGCCGAGCTTTCTGAAGTCGCGGCCCTGCACCGCGACGATGTAGAGCCCGTCAGCCAGCGGCTTCCCGTTCTCGTTGTTGCCGTCCCACCCAAACACGTGCTCGCCGACGTTTTCGAACCGGCGCACGAGCGTTCCAGAAAGTGTGTAGATGAGCACGTCCGGCGTCTCACCGGCCGGGAAGTCCAGCACCAGATCACAGTGTCCTGAAAACGGCGCGGGGCGAGTGTACGGTTCGGCCCATGTCGCAACTTCAATCCGGTCGAACTGACTTGCCATCGAGATGTTGCCAAACGAGTCGGTCGCGGTGACGAAATAACAGAATCCGGCCGTATTGCGCGGCAGGCCGAACACGGCGGCCGAAGTGTCCGGGATGTCTTCGGCCACCGTGCGCAAAGCATCAAACGCGTAGACTCTGATGTCGTCGATGAATACACCCGGGTCATTCGCACTCGACCCGGTAGCGTAACGGAACCGGAAATACATCTTCTCCGCCGGCGGCAGCACATAGCGCCGTTCGCGCCACGTCCGTTCGTCGCCATAGAGCGAATCGAGCGCCCGCCAACTGCTCCGGTCCGGCGACCATTCCACGTAGCAGACGTTCCGGCTGATCCCGGCGGAGTCCGGTTCCAGGTCCTCTTTTGTCTTGTACCAGGCATAGAACGAAAGCAGCCCACCGCCGGCAAGCTTCAGTGGCTCGGCGCTCTCGATGGAGTTGGCCAGGTACGAGCCGGAGCCGGAGAAGAAGGAAGTCGGGCCGGAGTGAACTTGTTGAGTGTCTGTGGTCCAACCGAGGTTGGTCCAGCTTGAGAAGCTATCGGCGTCGTCTGCGAAGGCTACACCCGGCTCGGTCGCTTCGTAAAGACGGTAGCGCACCGGCGCAAGGTCAAGACAGGAGTTCCACCATAGCCGCACGTCGCCGCGCCCGCCCTGTCGCACCTGTGTGATTGTGGGCTGGTCCGGCTTCACGTCGTCGGCGCCGAAATAGCGGTTCAGGAACTGCGGCCAGCCCGACTCCCGGGCAAAGCCGAGCGTCAAATACGATTGAGCCAGGCGCTTCAGCGCGAGGTAGTTGTCCGGAAACCAGACGGCAAGTCCGGAGGCATTCTCAAGCCCTGAACTGCGTTCGTTGGCAATGACGGCGGAGCGCAGCGCAGCCAAGAGCGAGCTGACCGACGCCGACGGCGGTCCGGGCGCGCTCACACTGCCTGCGAGCAGCTCAGCCAGGTGAATCAGGTCGACGTGAAATGAGTAGCCGGGCATCGTCTGAACCTCACCGCGGGCCGCGCGCACGAAAGGACTTGCCGCGTCGAGGCTTTCGCGCAACGTCACCGACATCCGGTCCAGCGCCCGCGCGATCGCCGCCATATCCAGCCCGGAGAGCGCGACCTGCTGCCCGGGATAGGCTTCGACATAGTCGGCGCACACACCGGGAAGCAGTTCGGCCGGAGTGCGGCCCGGACTGCCGGTCAGCCGGTCCAGCAGCTTGTCGTAGGGCAGACCGAAAGTGGGAACCAGGGCTTCCGACGCAACCATGTAGTCACAGTCGTCACTGACTTCGGCGGCGACTTCGACCATGCCCATCAGGCAGGCATCAAAGATGAGAATCCGCGGCCGTTTGCCCAGGACCTGTCTCACACTGTCCATCGCCCGTGCGAATTCACCGCCGGCGACTCCCATTTCGTGGCCGTGCGAATCGTCGATGAAGATGGCGCTGGCCCTCGGCCCGTAGCCCGGATACCAGCCGTTGCCATGGTCCCAGAGAACCAGAAGGTAGTTCGTCGCCGGGTAATGACTGCGCAGGAATCCCGCAAAACCGGCCAGGGTTGCCGGGTCGGCCATGTCGACCTCACCGATGTCGGCGAGCAGGTCGGCCGCGCCCTTCCTGACCAGGTACCGATAGCAGTCGGGACGAGGGTCTTGCGCCGCGCGGTCAACCTGGACTACGACATTGACATCGTTCGTGGAACCAACCTTCTCCATTTCGGCAATGTCGAGGTCGGCCACGTCGCTCATCCCGTTATCCGCGCACATGTAGACGCCGACGGTCCATTGCGCCGCGGACGCCGGCAGCAGCATCAAAGTCAGCGCGAGGAGGACGAAAGGCAGCAGGGGCACGGACCTCCGTGCCCCTGCAACGTCGCGTTGTACCTTCAGCCTAGAATCCAACCGTCAGCTGCAATCGATGCGTCGGTTTAAGATACTGATAATAGCGGAAGGTATAGTCGAGCCCGAGGCTCATGCCCTTGACCGGCTTTGCCCGCGCGCCGAGACCGGCGGATAGCCCGGTCAGCCAGCCGATTTCGTCCTGATAGGCATTGTCGGCGTTGAGGATGTAGCCGCCGCGCATGAAGAAGACGTTGGCGATCCCGTATTCCAGGCCGAAGTTCACCGTCTCGTTGATATCCGAGGGGTGGGTGATGTCGAGGGCCGCGGTCAGGCGGGAGTCCTTGTCCGGGTCCATGGCCTCGATGATGTCGTAGGCGATGCCGAAGCGGAACGTCGTCGGCAGGCCGGCCGGTGTCGTGCTGTAGGAACCCTCGATCTGGCTCGGGCCGGAGTCGGGCCAGAAGAAGCTGTAGTCGAGTTCGCGGCCGCTGAACGAAAGCTGGGTGCCGTAGTTGGTGACCGCGGCGCCGATGCGGAGCGACTTGAAGCCGGTATTGTAGAACAGGCCGAGGTCAAAGCCGACCGCCGAGGCCGACATATCCCAGATGCTCTGATTGATGAACTTGGTCGTGAAGCCGAAGCTGAGCTTGTCGGTAATGACCCGGGCGTAGCTTATCGCCAGCGCCATGTCCGAAGCGCCGAAGAAGAGGCCGGTGCCTTCATCCTCGCGGGTCACGGTGTTGGGATTGTCGATCGTCGTCTGTTCCATCTCGCCCATCGCCAGCGCCGTAACCGTGAACGCCAGCGTGCCGAAGTTGGTCATCGGCAGGACGAAAGCGAGATTCTCGTGGGTCACGTCGGCGAGCCAGTCGCTGTGATTCAGCGCGACCTGCCGCCCGACGCGGGCGAGCCCGGCCGGGTTGAAGTAGCTGGCCGAGGCATCGTCGGCGATAGCGACAAAAGCGTCACCCATTGCCGTTGAGCGGCCGACGCCGATCTTGAGGAACGCGGCCCCGGTGGTGCCGACCTTGGAGAACGCCGCCTGGGCCGGAGAGACGAACGCCACCGACACCAGGAGCGCCACGGTCAGGATGAAAGTGATGCTGTTTTTCATGGCTCCTCCCCTAGTAAATGAACGCCAGTTTGCCCACCGCCTCACCGACCGGCGATTGTACGTGATAGATGTACACGCCGGAGGCAATGAGTTGGCCGGAAATCGCCGTGCCGGTACTACCCGGTGATTCGTTGGTGAAATCCCAGGTCTCGGTGCCGCCCAGGTCGAGCGGCTGGACGTTCGTGTCCTTGTGCCTGATGACCTTTACCAGGTCGCCGGACATGGTGTAGATGCGGATGGTGCACTCGCTGGGCAGGTGGGTGAATCGCACGAACCGCTGGTCCGTGGACTTCTCCCAGGAATTGAAGACGACGTAGGGGTTGGGGACGACCTTGACATTCAGCTTGACCTTCGTGACCGTGTCCGACCTTCCCGGCTGGGTGAGTGCCTGGTACACGTTGTAGTAGGGCGGCGTGCCTTCGGTCTTGTGGCCCACGACGTACCAAGTGTCGCCATTGGCGATTGACGAGAACAGCGTCGACAGGCTGTCATCGGACGGCTTGAACCGGACGAAGCCGCCGCAGATGTAGAGATACGCGTCCAGCCCGGTCAGGGTGTCGCTTGGCGACTTGAAGCCCTTCTGGAGGAAGCACCAGCCGTTGGCCGAACTCGGCGACGCGGAAACCCACTGCGTCGGCGGCACTTCGACGTTGGCATGGGTAGCATCGAGCACTTTCGCCGTCATGTATCCGGGCGCGTTGGTCCAGACGATGACGTAATCGGAGCCGCGGAATGACCAGCCCGTGTTCGGAGCGTTGCCGGTCCTGATGCCGATCGACTCGCGCGGGTAGTGCGCCGTGCGGACAGCGTACGCCGTGTCGAATGGCTTCGATGGTACGCTGACCTTCATCGTGCAGTTGAGCGCGATACCGTTGAACGTCGGCACGGCCCGGGTGATGGTGTTGCCGACCGTGTAACTGAACGACGCCGTGTCAATGACCAGACTGTCGTTGTTGTTCCGGTCGACCACATAGTAGCCGTAGATGGATTTGGAGGCACCCCCGCCAAATGTCGGGCCGAGGAACCGAAGTTCGTAGGTATCAGCCGTGACCTGGAAGGGAACCACGACATCGGCTCTCCACTTCATGCCGGGTCTGGTGGTGTCGCCAACCGTGGTGGCCACGCTGACCGTCGGCACGATGTAGTTGGCCGCGTCCCAGCGCGGGACGGTGGAGAAATTGGCCACGAGCCCGGAGCGCAGGATGATGACGGCCGAGTCAAGCGGCGTAGTATGGGCCGAGTCCCAGGCGGTCGTCTGGAAGTTGTAGTCGTACGCCGTCACGCAGTAGTAGTACGTGTAGCCGTCGGTCACGCTGCTGTCAACGAAGCTGTAGAAAAGCCCTTTGTCGTTCGCCTTGATCCAGAGACTGTCGGGCGTGCCGGCCGAATCTCCGCCCGGCGGGTAGTTGAACGTAACCGAATCGGCCAGGTCGCACTGGGCGAGAATGCCCCAGTCGCTGCCGTTCTTCGACTTGTAGACGATGTAGCCCTGGAAGTCGTAACCCCGGTACAGCGGGTCCCAACCCGGCTTGCTGGGGTCACTTGCTACCTTCTGCCAGTAAGGGTCCGGCGTTCTCTCCGGGAGGTCGTCCCAGACAATCCGGACCTGATTGTCGCCCGGCACGAGCGTCATGTTCGGTGCCAGCGGCGGTCCGGGCAGAAGCCAGCCCTGGTCGTAGATGAACTGCGCCTGGTTGGCGAGTTTGGCCAGGTGAACGAGCGAATCGATCGGCCGGTTCTGCCACGTCTGGCCCGGGCCTCCGTACGGAGCGCCCATGCAGGCGATGACCAGCCTCACCATCTGCTGCGGACCGAGGGTGAACGGTCCGGAGCACTGGACAAAGCGCTTGTCGGCCGGGGCGATGTCGGGCGCCGAATCGTACGGCGCGTACACGCCGGTCCGGTAGTCGAACCCGGCCATCGTCAGGTACTGGGCCGCGTCGGTAACGGGGTCGATGTCGATGGTGAACTTCTTGAACGCGGTCATGCCGAGCGGCCGGCCGGTCGGGCCGGCCGTGTCGCGCGGGCTTTCGAGGAACTTGTAGGCAAAGACACCCGGCGTGCCGCTCTCCCAGTCTCGACCGGCGTTCTCCTGGTTGTTGTTATCGCCGACATAGCCGACGTTCTTAACCGTATCTGCGCCCGGCACGTAGGTATTGAGCAGCGTGCCGACCATATCATCGGTCGCATCGCCGACGTCGGCGTCGCAGACCGCGCCCATGTAACAGTTCTTCAGCGTGTCGGTCGTGCTCGCATTGCGGACGACGTAGGTGATGAAGAAGATGTCCTGGTTCGAAGGATAGTTCCAGGCGTAGACTGTCTCGAAAACGTCGATGTTCAGGGGTTTGCCCGGCGAGATGTGGTTTTCCGAAAGGACATCGGAGTAGGCGCACCACATGTCCTGGAGCGAGAAGTTCTCCTTCGGCACGATGGTGTCGAGGTCGGGAGACGTGACCCAGCGGTCACGCGGTGTCGGCGGCCAGTCGCCCGGGTAGACGAAAATCCGGTCGTTCGCGCTGCCCGTCCCCTCGGCCGAATTCTCGACCGTCACCGGCGACATCTCGGTGCCGCCGGAGTTCGGATTGTAGCCGAATGTTACGAGCGTATCCTCGATGCTCGGGTCATTCACCCGCTGCCGGATTGAGCCGAACCAGAGGCCGGCGCCGAAGATGTAGCAGTTGTGCAGCGGCTGAGGCCAGGCTCCGCCGGCCACGCCGGTCCCGGCGGTGTCGATGCCGTACCGCCCATCATTGTAGAACGGGCATGCCCACCGGTTGATGTTCAGCCGTTTCAGGTCATAGATTCGATGGCCGACCGGCGGCGGCGTGGCGCTGCGCGCCAGCGCCGTGCCGACTGCCATCGTCAAAAGGACGAGGAGCAGCCCCGCGGTCTGCCACTTGCGATTGGTTAGAAGTGATCTCATGGTTGCTCCTTAGAACGACAGGCTCAGCCCGACCTTGATCTTGCGCGGCGGCCCGTAGTAGGTCGGCGGCGTGTTCGCGTCGGTGTAGGCCCGGAGGTACGATGCGTACTGCTCGTTGCGGGTGATGAAACCATCGTGGTTGTAGTCGCGCGCGGGGTGGTAGTAGTAGTCGCCGAACAGGAACCCGGTGGCGCTGAACTCGCCGGGGGTTATCACGCGGCCGGTGTAGTCGGGCTTGCCGGTGGCGGAGAACACGTTGGTGATGAGTTCGGTGTTCATCACGTTCGTGATGTCACAGGTAATCGATAGCGCCATACCGGCGATTGTGAGGTCCTTGCTCAGGCGGCCGTCCAGCGTGTAGCTGCCGGGCAGCCGGGCCGAGTTCGTGAGCCCGATCTGGTTGCCCTTCTGGTCGGTCGGCGTATAAGGCGTTCCCGAGCTGTAGGAGAACACACCGGAAATCTCGAAGTCCCGCATCGGCACGAAGGTGAAGTCGGACGGGAACGCGAAGGCGAGGTCGGCGTGGAACGAGTTACGCACGTCCTGGTCGAGGAAGTAGTCGAGCTGGCGCGGCGTCGAGCGCTGGTACTGGGCCTCGGCCGTCGAGGCCGTCCCCTTGGCGATCTGGAACGTGTAGCCAAGGCGGCTGGACCAGTAGTGGTCGAGCGCCTTCGTCACCGTCGCCTCGAAACCCTGGATGCGCGCGTATTCGACGTTGTAGTACATCGTGTACGACGTCGGCAGGGCGTGGACCACTCGCACACCGGAGAGGTCGAACACGTCCTTGTAGAACGCGGTCACGTCGAATTCGAAGATGTCGGTCAACTGGGCGTCGAAGCCCATTTCGTAGGCGATGGTCTTCTCCGCGCCCATGTCGGCGTTGCCAACGATGACGTTGCCGCGGCTGCGCAACTGGGCCGCAGTCCGGTCAGCGTAGGTATACAGGTCGGAGAACGAAGGATTCTTGTAGAAGTGACCGTAGGAGAACCGGAACTTTATCCGCTCGGTTATCGGGTAGGAAAGTCCGAGCCGCGGAGCCAGCCGGTACTTGGCCGGCACCGAGAGCAGCGAGTCGGCAATCTCGTTCCGCGCGCCGAGGCTCTCGGGGAATGCCCGCACCTTGGCCTTGGAATCGAGGTAGTCGAACCGGATTCCGGCCCTGACCACCAGGTCCTCGAAGTCGGCCCGGTCCTGCACGTAGGCGGCAGCGACCAGCGGCTTGTAGTTGTACGCGTCCCAGAACGGGTTCATGTCCCAGGGCAGCGAGTTCTCGTAGACCGAGAGCGAGTACTGGGTCAGGTCGATGCCGGTCTTGATTTCGTGAATCTTGGACACGGTATGAGTCAGGTCGACTTTGCCGAGCACCTGGTTGGTGGCGCGGTAATGCCAGGTACGCTCGTCGCCTTCGGTCACGAACAGCCCGGCCACGCCCCACGGGTTATTCGTCAGTGCATACCCGGAGGCGAAGTTCTTCTTGCCCGGATGCGCGTAGACCGTGTCTCCGCTCGGTGACAGCCAGTACGACCGGTAGAGCTGCAATACCGCGCTGTCCTTGGGCAGCCCCTCCCAGTTGTTGAACACCCAGTCCTCGGCACGGAAGATGTAGCGGTCCCAGATGCCGGCTTTGCGGAGCGCGCCCCAGCCGCCGGTCGTATCGGCCGCCTCGGCGTCGAAATTCCGGACGGTCCGAATGAGCGATGTCTGGAACCAGCCGATCTTCGCCTCATAGACCGTGGTCGGCGACAGCAGGTGGTTGATGGTGAAGTTGCCCTTGTACGAACGGACCCGGTTCGCGTAGAGTCCCTGCTGATAGTACTTGTACGAGTTACCCCAGCTCCACCACTGGTAGTTCGAGTGGTGCCCGTCGACCGTGAACTTGAGCCCCTGCCTCGTAAGGAAGAACTCCTTCGGCATCTGCAACGTGAGCTTGCCTTCCGCGGCATACTCGCCTCGCGGTGCATTCACCTTGTAGCGGACACCGGCGGCGTCATCGGTCTTCAAGTACTCGGCCGAAAGGAAGTAGCGGAGCCGGTTCCAGACCGGGGTTGGGCCGCCCACAGAGAAGGTCAGGCGGTTGTAGCCGTAGTTATAGCCAGTGCTGGCCGGGAAAACGTCATCCGTCGAGTAGCCGACACGACCGGTGGTCCGAGAGCCGCCCTCCTTTGTCACGGCCTTGATGATGCCGGACATGGCCGAACCATATTCGGCGTCAAAACCGCCGGTGATGACAACCACCGACTGCAAGGCGTCGGTGGTCGGCTTTGGCGACGACCAGAGCGTGCCGACCAGAGCGTCCTGTGCGGCCACGCCGTCTACCAGGTAGGCCACGTCGTCGAACCGGCCTCCACGGATGTGGGTCCAGCCGCCGCGGCTCTGAGTTATGCCCGCCTGCATGCCGACCAGGTCGGAGAGCTGAGTAACCGGCAGCCGCGTGAAGTCCTCGGAGGTTATGACCCGCTCCACCGACACTGCCTGTCGCTGCACCAGCTTAGTCTTGGTGGCGGTGACGTCTATCACCTTGCCTATGTCAATCACTGTTACCGATAACTTGAAATCAACCCTCGTAGCATTGTCCTGGATGACCAGCACGTCGGTCACCCGTTGTTCGTTGTAACCGGTATAAGAAGCGGTCACGCTGTACTTACCCGGCGGCACGTTGATTATCTGGTACTGACCGTTCAAATCGGTCGCATTGCCAAGCTCGGTGCCTTCGACTATTACGCTCGCCCCGACCAGCGCCTCACCGGTCCGCTTGTCGGTCACGCGGCCGGCGACGGATCCGGTGTTGGCGGCCAGCGCGATGCCGGCCAGCAACAGCCCGGCCAGCAGAATTCGTCCTATTCCTCTCATCGTCCACCTCCCTGTATCCGGATCGGGATGCTCCAGACGGTTGCGTTGAACTCGCCCTCGTTCTCCCAGAGCACGGGCGCGGGGATGTGCTCAAGCGAAAGACAATAGATGCCCGGCGTGAGCGACTCGAAGTTCACGGTGTCGCTCCCTGCCGTCCTGTTGTACTCGTAGCGTTTCCCATTGAAGTAAAGGTAATCGTAGGCGTCACCCTGGTTCGTGAGCAGACTTGTCACTTGAATCCAATCGCCGACTGAGTAGGTCAGCAACTCGCCGTCGACCGAGTAGAACCGCTGAATCCCGTAGTGGAGCGTGTCGGGCCGCAGGTTCACGGTGTCGACCCGGTTGTCTCCGCTCTTCAGGGCGAAACGCAGGATATAGGGCGCATCCTCCGGCCCGGGCACGTAGAACCGCCCGCCGCCGGCCAGCTTCCAGAGCTGCCACGCGCCGTCGGTCTTCTTCAGCACGCAGCCCTCAATCGAGGCACCGCTCAGCGTCTTCTCAAAGACCGTGTCGCAGGGATACCAGGTTTCCGAATAGAACGGCAGCCGCAGCGTCTCCGCCGGCGGCACGACGATAATCGAGTCGTACAGGTAGTTGGTCTTCTGCCACGCGTGCATCCGAACGGTGCCGGGAATCGTCTCGCCCAGTGTCACGGTGCAGGTAGTTTCCTGGTTGAGGGTATCAAGCCCGGCGATGAACGTGTACTTCAGCTCGTACTGGCTGGTGTCGAACACGTGCTGAAGCCCGTCCAGACGGAACCGGCCCTTGAACCGGTTACCCACGAGTTCGTCCGGCAGGATCTTGTCCGTCGTGCCGGGCAGAACGGTGTCGCACATCTGCATTGCCAGCTCTGCCAGCCCGGTCGTGAAGTAACCTTTGCTGGCGTCAACGGCCGCCTTGATTCCGGCCGTGTCATCTTTGGTCGGCTCCCAGAATCCCTCCGGCGCGGTGCGGCCGCAACCGAATATTGCTGCCGCCACTAACGCGCACAGCGCCGCCCCGGCCAGCCTTCGCAGCCGATGGCGCCCGCCCTGAACACTCCACAGACTCATTCTGCCTCCCTTTGCTCACTTACCGCTACGCGGGTCGGCGTCGGGACAAGACCGCAACTCCGCACGAGTTCCAGATCGTCTTCCCAGCCCGCCGCACGCGTGGCCACTTCACACCACATAACTCATGGAACCCGGCCGGCAGCTCCGTACGGAGCGCCTACTTCAGCCGGAGTCCCTCAGAGAACGGACTTGCTGACAGCCCTCAGGCTGCCAGAAGCCAACGCCGCACCGGCCCATCGACCTGAGCCGGATGAGGCAGCCGGCCATCGACTCGGGCTATCCAAACCCGGGTCATGGAGAACTTTAGGCCGTAAAACCCAAGAGTCAAGCAGCGCACTGGCCTCCGCCGGCCCCGGGGAGAGCCCGCCGCCGCCTTTCGCCGGTTTTGTCGCCATGACTACCCCGCCGGAACTGCGCTGGCTCGCGCGACCTGCCGGGCCTCGCGATTCAGGTAGCCAGCTAGATCACTGACCTCAGGCGCTGAAAGGAGCTGCGTCAGCTCCGCATCCTCGCCGTCCGCCACCCATCGCCGGAGGAAGACTCGGGCAAGAGCCGGTCTGGCACAGATCTCCTCGGCCAGCTCCCGGGCCTCTTCGAGCGCGCCGGTCTTACCGTGGTCGACGTACAACCTCAAATAGCATATCAGCAGGTTGCTCAGAATCCGGGTAAACTTCTCTTCCTGAAGGCCAGACTCCCTCACCAACCGCTTCGCATCCAGGCAGAGCTCAACTGCTTTCTCCAGGGCCGCCCGCGACTGGCCGCCCTGAACGTACTCCACCTGGGCAAGGCTCAGCCGCGCTGAAACCTGGTCAATCTGCTCGCCGACATTGGCATCCTCATCATCCGGGCGACGCCGAACCCCGGCCGCCATCACCTTTCGGTAATAACCCTTCGCCCGCTCAAAATGCCGGTCGGCCTGTTCGCGACGGCCCGCGCGCTGTTCCTGGACGGCGCGGGTGTACTCGACGATGCCGAGCTGGTCCAGGAGCTTCAGACGCTGCCCGGACTCTGGCGCCAGTTGCAGCGCGCTCTCCAGGAAGTAGCTCGCAAGCGCGTACGGCTCAAGCCCGGTCGGCGGTGCACCGGTCGCGGGGTCCGGCATCAACTCGCGTATCGTCGAAACGCGCCCCTTCATTTCGGAATTGTAGCTCTCGCATTGAGTCAGCCGTTTCGCGATCCGCTCCCGCACCAGTTCAGGGTCCTGCGCGCAGACGACGTCGAACCTCAGGTCCTGGTCGTTCGACCAGGCGCGCAGCACCGACTGACCGAGGATGCCGATCACCCACGACAGCCGCATTCGCAGCGCGCGGACGTAGTGGTCGGTGGGCTGGTAGGCGATAGCCGTGGCCCAGGAAAGACAGGAGGGACATGCCGCAAGGTGTTCGCCGACCTGAAGATATGGGAAGGGCCCGCTCTTATCTCTCGCCCAGTCGGAAATCAGCTTCCGGGCGAGGCTGCAGGTCTTTGGGCGACTGACCGGGCTATCGAGCACACTTTGCCTTTCTGCGCCGGCCTAGCCCGGTGCGGCCTGCGTTTCCTTTTCGGCAGGGCTCGCCTTCGCGGCCCGGCTTTCTCCGTTTTGCCCGATGAGTCTCGTACCGGCCGAGTCGGCCGCAAGGCCGAACAGCCTCGCCCGCAACGTCCGTCCGTCATCACCCGTCAGCCGCAGCGCGGCGAGGCGTCGCCGGACCGCATCGCGGTGCTTATACACCACCCACTGGTTCCGCTGCACCTTCTGTCCGACGTCGGCGGCAGTCATGTCTTTGGACAAGAGCCAGATGATATCGCCGTCCTCGCCCATATCGACCAGCCACTTGATCATGCCGTAATGCTTGCCGTCCTCGTAGGTCAGCGCGACTCGCAGCAGCACCCGGTCTATCTCGTCCATCGGCAAGCCGTAGAGCTGCGTCATCTCGCAGCGCGAAAGGTTTCCCTCATACCAATTGTAGAACATCTGCTGCTCGGAAGTCTGCCCGCTCGCGGTCTCGGTTCCGCAGCCGTCCTGCGGGCCGACCGCGGTCAGCGCCTCTTCCGGGCAGGTGCCGCGTCGCCCGTCTGCCGATTCCTCTCCTCCCACCGACGAAACGCTCAGCGCTTCCTCGTCTCTTGCCGCCGCCGACTCCTCCGGGATGCTCTCGGTGTGGTAAGAATCAGTGAGCACCTGATAGTACTCCTTGCCCAGCACCCGCAGCGCTGCACGCAGGTACTGCCGGGGCGAGTACTTCTCCAGATGGTCGGCCAGATGCCGGGAGAGAAACTCCATCGCGCGGTGCAGGGCGGCCTCGTACACATCGTTGTACTTCAGGCAGACGTCCAGCTCCCGCGCCTGCTTCGGCCCGGAAACACGGATGGTCGCGCCGCGCGCGAACTGAAGCAGTACCAGGTGAACCAACTCGATGAACTCCGACACCTCGGCCTCACTCAAAGCCTCGTATCCCGCCTTCAGCCCGCCGAAGACCGTCTCCAGCGCGCCGAAAGCGCTCTGCCGGTCGAACTGGTCGATTCCGGCAATCACCCGGTCCATCTCGGCCAGAAGCGGCGGCATTGCGGGGTCTGTGGTGCCCTTGGTTGGTTCCATATTGCCTGGTCAGGCGAGCTTCATGTTACGCCTATCTGGTGACCAACAGCAGACTGGCCCAGTCGCGGACAAAGCACAGGACCCACGGCGGCAGATAGCTCGGGCCTCCCAGCAGCCGGACTGAAGGCATCTGCTCCCGGTCGGGCCGGACGCTTTGTTCGTCGGCGGTGTCTCTGACCACGGTTCCGAAATAGAGCCTTGGGGTCGGAGGATTGCCGAAACCTGAATGAGACCGCGGCGTCACGACCGCGGGACTCGCGCTGTAGCCGGTTCTTGCCACTACAACCGGACTCGCCAATGCTACGCTTGTCAGCAGGATAAGGGCCAGGACAGAAAAGAGCCTCTTGAACGTGCGCATGTTACCTCCTCTATCGGTATGCGCTGAGGCGCGGTTTTTGGTCAGCATGACCTCTTTCATACATAGTCATATACTTCCCGATTGGAAAGGCGGCTCACCACCTCTCCCGCAGACATTTTAACTTCCGGCATTACCGAGTCAACAGGCGGGCCTGCCGCATTGTAAGTATCTGAAGCTCATGGCGATGCAGCCGCACAGGCCCGGTCCAGCCGAGTAGCGGCCGAGACGCGCCTGTCCTGCTCCCGCTGCACGTGTCCCGTATTCCTGCGCGGGCGGCGGCTGCGGGTTTGCGGGCGGCCCTGCCTTGTCCTTGCCGGCCGCGAGGTGCAAACCACAAGCGCAAATGTCCGCGCCACGCCGGACACCGCGGCTCACCTCGTTCCTCGCCAAGGAGCTTCGCAAGTTGCCTGCAGAGGAATTCCGGAATGAGCTCGGACAGGAATGCGGACTGGAATCCGGGGTTGACCTTGGGAAGGAACCGTGACTGCTATCCGACAAGGAACCGGACAAGGAGCTTGCATCGTAGCTCGCGAGGTAGCGGACAAAGTAGCGGTCAAAGCAGCTCGCGAAATAGCCGTCACCGTTCCTCGGGAAATTCCTCGGGTTGTGACTTCGGAAGCCATGCGGGTAGCTATGGGGGAGGTATAGGAGGGGTCAGCACGAAGAGAGAAGATAGAGGATTGAGGATAGAGGAGTTAGGATATTGACTGGCGGACATGAGAGGATGCTGCATACTACATATTGAGAGGCAATGCTTGAATCGGAAAACTAACGACCTGCCGATGACCAAAGAGCTGGGCTTGAGGCTTCGGTCGTTTCGCAAGAGAGTCTCGCTGACCCGGGCAAGCTTCAGCGGGATTGCCGACCTCTTGGATACGTACACGGCCAGGCCGCTGCCAATCGAGCAGGAAGGGCGCGATGCGGTTATCAAAGTGACCGAAGCGCTGCCCGAGCAGATCGGGAAGCAGGCCCTCTATTACGACATCAAGACGACCGCTGCTCGCCGGGCCGAAAAGAAGCCGCCGCTTTCGTCAGCAGAGCGGGTGATGCGGGTTGTGAACCTGGCCGCGGCAGCGAGCCGGCGCAAGCGGCTCGACATCCAAAATAGGGACAGTCACCTATTTCTTCGCTGGTCTGCCTGCAGGTTTGCTTCTCAGTTCTCTGTTGAGTTGCCTGCCCGTAACTGCAAGGAAGTGGTCGGAACCTAGCGGGCGGCCGGTCATGGTCTGGTGGCGCAGGTTCGAAGACTCTTCGTCAGCAGCGCGCTCAAACAGGAACGCTCGCCAGTCCATGCCGCGGGTCAGCCGCTGCCATGACTTGAGATGGAGCACGCCCGAGGGATCGGCGCCGCCCGTATGTGCCGCGGCGCTTGACCACGGATATCGCCAGGCTTCTCCGACCAATCCGGCCCGGACCGGGTTCTGCTCGACGTAGCGCAGGGCCGCCAGTTCGTGCCCGCTCTCCATCGCACAGGAGTAGAATCGTCCCTGCCACAGATGGCCGCTCCGGCCGTGGTCGGTGTTGAAGCGCTGCGCATATGTGAAGTGCGTACGGCCGATCGCCCGGGCCATCGAGGTCTCGTCCTGCGGAACCACCACCAGATGTACATGGTTTGTCATCAGGCAGTATGCGAGCACGCCCAGCCGGCACTTGGCAGCTTGAAGCCTCAGTATCTGCAGATAGGCCTCGCGGTCCGCATCGGTCAGGAACACGTCCTGCCGATTGTTCCCACGCTGAGTGACGTGGTGCATCAGACCGGGGACGACGACGCGGGAGATTCTGGGCACGAGACAGGCTACCACGGGTCGCCCGAAGGTCAAGAAATAGGTGACTGTCCCTAATTCCTCTGACGATGCCAGAGGAACACCGCCCGGTTTTGACGAGCGTGGAATCAAGATGTCCCATATCCCAGGAATCCTTTGTTGTGAGTCCCCGGAGTTACTCGGAATTACCCGTGTCTCGCCTCACTTCGCATAGGGTGTGAAGTCCACATGGGCGATAATGTCCAAGGCTAGTTCGTGAAACGCATCTGCAAAAGCCCTCGCAGGAGATTCCTCCATGTTCTGAACATAGCCTGCCTGACCGGAAACCCACTCTAGGGCTTCGTTGCTGGGCCCCCGACCATAGACCATCCCGCTGTAAACGACCTTTCTGGACCGGTCGATCAAGCGGCACTGCAGCAGGAGCCCAGCACTAGTCCGTCTC
>Ga0172370_10002711_pt1 | contig 25249 bp, 27 predicted proteins | sample LakKiv5m_FD_114538 | JGI IMG/M metagenome (GOLD analysis project Ga0172370, IMG submission 114538) | Freshwater microbial communities from Kabuno Bay, South-Kivu, Congo - kab_022012_11.5m | ecosystem: Environmental > Aquatic > Freshwater > Lake | place: Democratic Republic of the Congo...
CTCGTGAACAGCGTCGACCTGAGCCCGTACATCCCCGACTGGCCGGTGAACCCCTACACCGGCCTGCCGATGGCGCGAGGCCAGAGCCTGGGCAACTTCGTCTACGACGTCGACTCGTCGGGCAGGATGTACCGGCTCGTGGGCTACGGCCGGGACGGCAAGATCGTCGTCGAGCTCACCGGCGGGGAGTCGACGACGTACTGACTCCGGGCGCGACGCGACAGGCGGGGCAATCGCAGTCCGGAGCGTGCACCCAGGGACCGTCCGGCGCCTCGTGCGCAGACTCGACAGGACGCCGCCGACCGCGATCCTGCGCTCCCGTCACGAAGAACCGCCCCTCGTCGAACTCCCAGAAGTCGCCGGCCGCCGTCCAGCACGAGGCGGGAGCATCGAGCTCGACCACCCGGCGACGGTCGAAGACGAGAGCAGGCCAGCACAGGATACCCCGGGGGTCGGGCACGCCGGGACCGGGCTGCACGACCGTCGCGGCGGCTGCGTCGTTGCCGGTGCCCACGTGCCCTCCTTCTCAGTCGATGCGACTGGTCCCTGCGAACCTCTCAGTGAACTCTTCGGCAGCCGGGCCGCACGGCACATGACGTCGCGTACCCGTCCCGTCTGGGCCCCGCGCCTCATGGACCGGGGGAACGGTCGCGCACCGGGCGCGAGCATGCGCCATACCCTCTAGGGGTATCATCGACGAAACACGACGATCTGAACCGGGAGGACCCATGGCTTCAGCCGAGATCGAAAGCGGGATCTGCGGATTCTGCACAACGGTGCGCACCAAGGCGGAGGGACGCACGGTGCGCGTCGAGCTCGAGAGCACGTGCGGGTACGTCGAGAAGCTCGCGGAGCAGCTCACGGAGGTGGATCCCTTCCGCGAGATCAGCTATCGCGGCGAGGGGCCCGTCACCCTCAAGCTCGCCGCGGAACACCTCGTGCACCCCGCCTGCCCGGTGCCGGCCGGCATCATCAAGGCGATCGAGGTCGAGGCCGGTCTCGCGCTGCCGAAGGACGCCAGCATCAAGCCCAGCAAGGACTGACCGCCCGCGGCGCGGGCGGCGGGCCCTCGACAGACGCTCCGGCGACGCGTGCTAGTCGCTGAGCCGGAAACGCCAGACGGCGAGAACGAAGAACGCCGCCGACCAGACGACGGCGACCCCAAGGGCCGGCAGCACATCGGCGACGTCGAAGCCGCGCACCACGATGCCGCGCAGCCCGTCGAGGATCCACGCCGTCGGCAGCAGGTGGCCGACGAACTGGAAGGCGGGTCCGGTGATCTCCAATGGGAACCAGGCGCCGGACAGGGCCGACACGGCCATCGAGACGATGACGCTGGTCGCGATGAGGGCCTGCTCGCTCTTGAGCACCGCCGCCAGCAGCAACCCCAGGGTGCTCGCCACCAGCGACAACGAGACCATCATCAAGAAGAGCGCCGCCGGATCGCGCAGATAGTCGACGCCGAAGAAGAGTTGCCCCACGCCGAGCAACAGGATCTGCTGCGCGAAGGTGAGGATGAACATCCCGGCGGCCTTGCCGCCGATGAGCTCCCAGCGGCGCACACGGGTGGTCATCAGGCGCTGCAGCGTGCCGTTGCCGCGCTCGAGGATGAGCGCCACACCGGCGGTGATCAGGCTGAACATGATGAAGTTGACGAGCATGCCCGGCGAGCTGAGCACGAAGCCCGAGGGCACCTGACCGGCGGCCGTTCCGGCCTCGACGACATCGACGGTCGCCGCCGGCTGCGCAAGGACCTGGGCGGCGACCGGCCGGGCCCGCGCGGCCGACTCCTCCACGGCGCCCTCCGAAGAGATGTGCGACGCGCTTCCCGTAGACCGGACGGCCTCGGCCGCGGCGCGTGCCGCGAGCTCGACGGCGACCTGCTCGCCGGCGACCGAACGGACCTCGCTCGCCACCGTCGCCGCGCCGCTGGAGCCCTCCGTGGCGACGATCGTGAGTCTCGCCGCGCGACCGGCCTCGACGTCGGCGCTGTACGCCTTGGGGATCAAGAGCGCCGCAGCCGCCTTGTCGTCGTCGACGGCCCTCTCCGCGTCGGAAGCGCCCTCCAGCGTCACCTTGACGACGCTCGAGTCCTGCAGCGCGGCGACCAGCTGCTTCGCTGCCGCTCCGCCGTCGGCGTCGTTCACGGCCAGGGGGAGACGGTCGCTACCGCCGCCGAAGAGGAGCCCGAAGAAGAGCGTGAAGGCTAGCGGCATGACCAAGATGAAGATGAACGACAGCTTGTCGCGCACCGTCTGCAGAAGGTCCTTGCCGGCGAGTATCCAGGCGTATCTCACGGCGACCTCACGCGAACCGCCGCCGGATGCGCAGCACGGCGAAAAAGAAGAAGGCGACCGCGAATCCCAGAGGCACGAGGAGCTGCCAGCGGATGTCGCCGGAGCCGCCGCCGCGCATGGTCGTGTCCCAGCCCTGGAGCAGCCACCCGTTGGGTGTGAACTTCTGCACGATACCGAAGGCGCCTCCGGCCTGCGCGGTGCCGGTGAAGTTGCCTCCGGCCAGGGCGAGGACGAGATAGACTCCGGCACCGATGGCTCCCGCCTGCGCCGGGGTGCGCGTCAGCGAGATCACCAGCAGGGCCAGGCCGCTGCTCACGCCGGCCGCCACCAGTGTGAGCAGCACCACGGCGTCCATGCGACCCCACTCGATGCCGAAGATCAGGCGTCCCGCGACCAGCAGGACGACCGCCTGGATCGTCACCGTCACGAAGACCGACGTGAACTTCCCGCCGAGGATCGCTCCGTAGGAGGTCGGCGTCGTGAAGAGGCGAGGCAGGGTGCCCGCACGGTCTTCATCCAGGATGGTGCGGGCCACGTTGGCGGCGCCGAAGAACATGAAGAAGACCATCATCCCCGCGAGGATGGAGCCGGTGATGCTGATGTCCTGGGCGCTCTTGTCGCCGGGGAGCTGCGGCGGACGCTGGGAGATCTGAAGGCCGGCGGTGACGCCGCCGCTCCGGGTGAACTGCTCGGCGGCCTTGGCCGCCGCGAGCGCCGCCTCCCGGTCGCCGCCGGAGAGCGCGACCGCTCCGGCCGCAGCCGCCCGCGCGCCGTTGAACTCGAGCAGCGCCTGGCCGACGACGCCCTCGACGATCGAGCCGCCGACCTCCTGCGTCGGGTTCTCGTACAGCTCGACCTGCGTGCGCGCCGTCGTGCCGCCGCCGTAGACGACCGCGCTGAAGTCGGCAGGGATGATGACCGCCACGGCGGCCTTGCCGTCGTCGACGGCCGTCCGCGCCGCCTCGGCACTGCTCTTCCGGGTCACCTCGAGGACGTCCTTGAGGTCCGGGCTCTCGAGGATCCCGGCGACGACGCAGCCGGCAGTCACGATAGAGCTCGGCGATCCCTCGTCCTCGTTGGCCACGGTCACCTTCGTCGCCGCGATGTCGAACCCGCCGCCGCCGCCGAAGGCGAAGCCGAGCAGGGCGGCGAGCGCGAGCGGCGCGAGCAGCATCATCACGAGCGCCGGCACGTTGCGCGCCGTGCTGCGCAGGTCCTTCCAGGCGATGGCGATGATCTTCGTCATCCTGCTGGGGGTGGCGTCATCGGACCGGGCGCTAGTCGCGCAGAGCCCGCCCGGTCAGGTGCAGGAACACCATCTCGAGATTGGGCTCGGTGACGTTGATCTCGGTGATGCGCACGCCGGCCGCGGCGGCCGACTCGAAGAGCCGCGGCAGCACCTCGTTCGGATCCCGCGCGAGCAGGACCACATCGTCTTCCTCGCGGTCGACCTTCACCACGCCCTCGACCTCGCGCCAGCGCTCGGCCACGCCCGCGAGGTCGCGGTCGACCCGAGCCTCGACGCGGGCCTCCTCACCGACGATCTTCACGAGCTCCTCGTGCGTGCCGTTGGCGATCATCTTGCCGTGGTCCACGATGGCGATGCGGTCGCTGAGCTCCTGCGCCTCAGCCATGTAGTGGGTGGTGTAGAGGATCGTCATCCCCTGGTCGCGGAGCGCGAGGATACCGTCGAGGATCGACCGCCGGCTCTGCGGGTCGATCCCCACCGTCGGTTCGTCGAGGTACAGGACCCTGGGCTTGTGGAGAAGTGCCACGCCGATGTTGACCCGGCGCTTCATGCCGCCGCTGAACTTCTCGACGCGGTCCTTCTGACGGTCGACGAGCATGACGAGCTCGAGCACCTCGTCGACCCGCTTCTTGAGCGCGTCGCCGGACAGACCGTACATCCTCCCCCAGAACAGCAGGTTCTCCCGGGCGCTCATGTCCGGGTAGAGGGCGATATCCTGCGGGACGACGCCGATGGTCTCTTTGACCGCCAGGGACTGATGCACGATCGAGTTGCCGGCGATCATCGCGTCGCCGTCAGTGGGCTTGAGCAGGCAGCTGAGCATGGAGATGGTGGTGCTCTTGCCGGCGCCGTTGGGGCCGAGGAGGCTGAAGATCTCACCCTCAGCGATATCGAAGCTCACGCCGTCCACGGCGAGCACGCCCTTCGGGGGGTCGTACTGCTTGCGCAGTTCCTTGACCTCGACGATGCTCACCGGCCGACCCTCCCCGTGCAGGACTGCTGACGCCCTCTTATACACCGCCGGGCGGCAGGCAGTCACGTCCCGGACGAACGCCCGTGAGGAGCGGCGCCTAGCTCTGCGAGGGGAGCGGCCCAAGCGGCCGCAGCACGCAGACCGGCGTCTGCTCGGTCCCCTGACCCAGCGGGTTGTCGCGCATCAGGTATCCGATGAGCTCGCGATCGGCGCCCACCGACGCACCGAGGACGGTCACCGCGAGGTCGCTGGCGTCGATGACCGCAGCGTGGACGGTGCCGCCCGCCGCTTCGCTGAGGGCGGCGCTCAGAGTGGCGGCGACGCCGTCGGGGTCGGCCGGGCCGAGGCTGGCGGATGTGTTGTGCGGCGGCAGACGGTTGTAGGCCGGGCCGTCGATGGCCTCGACCTCGCGACCGGCGACAAGGTAGAAGAGCCCGCGCTTGTGGACGACTCGCCCGAGCGCGCCGACCGCAGCCGCGGCGAGGATGCGGGGTGCCCCGACCTGGTCGATCGCCAGCTGCATCGTCTGCGGCGTGCCCAGGCCGATGCCGTGCGGCGTCTTGGTCACCGCCCCGCCCAGCTTGCGGGCGAGCCACGTCGGGTGGATCTCGTCGATCGGGAAGCTGCGGCCCTGAGCCGCCGAGACGGCGTTCTCCGCCATGGCGACGGTGTCGCCGGGCTTCACGTGAGCGGCGACGTACTCCCGGACGACCTCGGCGAGATCGTCACCGCGCGAGACGACGCTGGTCTTGATCGGCAGGCGAGCGAAGACGTACCCGCGCATGGCTGCGAAGAGGTGCTTGGCAGGGTGGGGCGAATACGCGCCGAGCAGCCGCCCCGCCTCGGCCACCGCCGCGCCCGAGGCCTCTCCTCCCGCGGCGGCCAGCAGTGCCGGGACCCGCGGGTCGGCCGCCTCGGCCATCGTGCCGCGGTGCTTCGGCCCGATCTCCGCGGGCGCGGTGAGGGCCGCCTCGACGTCAACGTCCTCGAGCACCACGCCGCGGTCACAGAACTCGCGCAACCAGAGCTCGACGTTGGCGGTGCGCCAGAAGAACGGTGACTCCTCGACCTTGCCGCGACAGGCCTCGCGGAAGGCGCCGACGACGCCGGCGCCGTCCCAGTACGGCCGCGACTGAAAAGAGGGCGACTGGTACAGACTCGTGAACGCAGCTCGTCGCGCCTTGATCCAGCGCATCTCCGGCGTCGTGAAACCCACCTTCCAGCGGCGCAGGCGGATCTTGTCGGGCAGCTGGTCCTTGAGGCCGACGCGGAGGATCCAGCGGCTCCAGCCGTCGCGGATGATCGCGTCGTCGGGCAGCGTGAGGAGATAGTCGACGAACTCCTGGTCCAGATACGGCAGCCGCGACTCCACGCTGAACGCCATCGCGTTGCGGTCCTCGTAGCGCAGCAGGCACGGCAGGCAGTACGTGAGGAGATCCTGCAGCAGGCGTTCCTTGAGGTGCGTCTGCGACTTGTCGATGTGAGGCTCCGCGACGCGGCCGAGGAAGCCCGGCTTCATCAGCTGCCGCGTGGCCAGGCGCTTGCTGCGCTGGGCGACGCGGCGGCGGACGAGAGGCCAGAGGACGTCGCGCGATCTCGTCGCCTCCCGGCGCAGATCCTCGTACTTGCCCTGCTCGCGGAGCTGGCGCAGGTAGACGAGCTGATACGGCACGTAGCCGGCGAGCAGCTCGTCGCCGCCCTGGCCGTCGAGCAGTACCGTGACCTGCTCGCGCGCGGAGCGCATGACGCACCACTGCGCGTACGGACCGGTGCTGACGAACGGCTCCTCCTGGTGCCAGATGAACTCACGCAGCTCATCGATGAACTCCGACGAGGCGGGGTTGGTGTACGTGGTGTCGGCGCCGGTGCTGTCGACCGCGACCTCGATGTAGTCGCGCTCGTCGATGGGGTCGCCGTCGAACACGGCGCTGAACGTCTTGAGCTGGCCGCGCAGCGAGGTCGCGTCGGGAGCGTCCTCCTTCAGCAACTCGCTCATGAAGGCGACGATGCTCGTGGAGTCGAGACCACCCGAGAGACACGAGCCGACAGGGACCTCCGACACGAGCCGCCGCTCGACGCTGGTCCGGAACATCTTCTGGAAGAGTGCCGGATCAGGCTTGCCGTCGGTGCGCAGTTCCGGCTCCCAGTACGCGGTGCTCGGGAGAGGCCTGGTCAGCAGGCCCGGCCCATCGCCGGTGACGGCCGCCGCGCTCGCGCCGGAAGGCGTGAGCGGGATCTCCATCCAGGTCGCCTCCGGCACGTGGTAGATGCCGGAGAACATGGTCTCGGCGCGATGATCGTGCAGCCCGTGCTCGAGGAACTCGTACACCATCTGCTCGTCCGGGACGGCCTTGAGCTCGGGGTCCTGCAGCAACCCCTTGATCTCGCTGGCGAACAGGAGCCTGCCGGTCTGCGGAGTGCGCGCGTAGAAGAGCGGCTTGATGCCGAAGTGATCGCGGTTCAGGACGAGCTTGCCGTCGCCCTCGCGCAGGTCGGCGGCGGCGAAGGCCCACATGCCGTTGAAGCGCGCGGCACAGGCGGGACCCCACTCCTCGTAGGCATGGACGATGACTTCGCTGTCGGAACTGGTGCGGAATGTGTGGCCGGAGGCCTCGAGCTCCGTGCGCAACTCGCGGTAGTTGTAGACCTCGCCGTTGTACACGAGCCAGACGGTCTCGTCCTCGTTGGCGATCGGCTGATGGCCGCCTTCGCGGTCGATGATGCTGAGGCGACGATGGCCGAGGCTGACGGCGGGGCGCTCGAACGAACCGGCGTCGTCGGGACCGCGGTGGATGAGAGCGGCGGCCATGCGCCCGAGGAGCTGACGGTCGGGCGAGCCGACGAAACCGAAGATTCCACACATGCGCTGGAGTACTCCTGAGGTGGATGGCGGGTCGGTGCGGCAGCGCTTCCGGCCGCCGCAGAACGCAACTTTACCACAGGGCCCACGTGGGACCTCCGCAGCGGAGCGGGGCCAGCGAAGCGCGTCGCGCCACCGGCGTCAGCGCGACAGCGCCGCCCGGTTCCCCGGGTGAGACATGCAGAAGTCGTCCTCGCGAACGAGCGGGAACGCCCCGACGACGGGGAAGCTGCCGAAGGGGAGCTCGCGGCTCGAGCCGCGGAAGTAGTGCTCCGCCTGCAGCGCCGCGGGCGGAGCCGCCCGGCAGGTCCCGGCGCCGCCGTATCCCGGGAGCGGGCTGAACGCCGGGCACGTGATGCAGCGCTTCATCCCGTCCTGTTCCATGAAGCCTCCTGTGCGGATCGTCTGCCGGCGCGACGGACTCGGTCCGCATGCCGGTGCCTGCCACTTGTTTGACGCATGGTGTGCCGGCTCCTGCCCGAGCGGCCGGACCACCGGCCGTCCGCCTCCGTCCGTTGCCGCCCCGCAGGACCGCCGGATACACTCGTCGTCACTTCCCCACCGCCGCTCAGGAGGCCGACGATGACCGAGCGCGACGCGGCCCTTCGCGAGGTCCGCCAGCTGGACTACGTCTGGATCCCGCTGCGGGACGGCGCGCGCCTGGCCGCGCGCGTCTGGCTGCCGGTCGACGCTGAGACCGACCCCGTGCCGGGCATCCTTGAGGCCGTCCCGTATCGCCTGAGCGACGGCATGGTCACCCGCGATGTGCTCATCCATCCCTACTGGGCCGCACGGGGCTACGCCTGCGTGCGAGTCGACCTTCGCGGAAGCGGCGAGTCGGACGGGGTGCTGACGGACGAGTACGCCGCGCAGGAACAGGAGGATCTCCTCGAGGTCATCGCCTGGATCGCCGCGCAGCCGTGGTGCGACGGCGGCGTCGGCATGACCGGCATCTCGTGGGGAGGGTTCAACAGCCTGCAGGTCGCGGCCCGTCGTCCTCCGGCTCTCAAGGCGATCATCACCCTGATGAGCACGGATGACCGCTACGCCGACGACGTCCACTACAAGGGCGGCTGCGTCCTGGCCACGGACCTGCTGCACTGGAGCACGTGCATGCTCCACTGGCAGTGCCAGCCGCCACACGAGGTCGCGGTAGGTGAGCATTGGCGCGACCTGTGGAAAGAGCGCCTTCAAGCCGCCCGGCCGTGGGTCCACACCTGGCTGGCCCACCAGCGCCGCGACGGCTACTGGAAGCACGGTTCGGTCTGCGAGGACTACACCGCCATCGAGGTCCCCGTGTACGCCGTCGGGGGGTGGATCGACGGCTACACGAACAGCGTGCTGCGGCTGCTGGACGGGCTGCCGGGACCACGCAAGGGACTCATAGGCCCGTGGCCGCACGCCTTCCCGCACTACGCCTCTCCCGGCCCCGCGATCGGCTTTCTTCAGGAGGCGCTCCGCTGGTGGGACCGTTGGCTCAAAGGCACCGATACCGGGATCATGGATGAGCCGATGCTGCGTGTGTGGATGCAGGAGTCGATGCCGCCGGTCACGTGGATGGACGAGGTACCCGGGCGTTGGGTGGCCGAGCAGACATGGCCCTCGCCCCGGATCCGGACCATCGGCTGGCAGCTCGACGGCGACGGCGTGCTGCGCGACTCCGCGAGCGCTTCGCGCGCGGACCCGGAGGCGGCGGCCGCGCACGGCACGGCCGGCGGCCGCCTGAGCATCACCGGCTCCCAGCTCTGCGGCGCCGACGCCGGCGCCTGGTGCGCCGAAAGCCAGCCCAGTGACTGGCCCCCCGACCAGCGGGCGGCCGAAGGCCAGTCCCTGTGCTTCACGTCGGTGCCGCTCACTGAGGCGACCGAGATCCTCGGCCACCCGCGACTCACCCTCCGGTTCGCGAGCGACCGGCCGCTCGCCCTGGTCGCTGCGCGGCTGGACGACGTCGCGCCCGGCGGCGTCTCGAAGCTCGTCACGCAGCACATCTTCAATCTCGCGCACCGTGCCGGCCACGAGACGCCGGAGCGGCTCGAGCCGGGGCGCGAGTACACGGTGACGATCGCGCTCGACGCGATCGCCCACTCGTTCCCGGCCGGCCATCGTCTGCGGCTCGCTCTCTCGCCCACGTACTGGCCGTGGGCGTGGCCGTCGCCGGAACCTGTCACTCTCGCCATCCTGGCAGGGCTGAGCCGGCTCGAGCTCCCGGTGCGGCCACCGAACGCCGCGGACGCCGAGTTGCGGCCGTTCGAGCCTCCGGTCGTACCGCCGGGCCTCGGCGAGACGACCGTTGGCGGCGGCCGCGGGGGGCGCAGCTACACGCGCGACCTTGCCGACGACGGCATCGACTGGACGTTCACCTACGTCGACGGCGGCAACGTCCGGCTGCCCGGCGGCTGGGAGAGCGAGGAGTGGAACAAGGTGAGCTACGCCATCCGCGAGGGTGATCCCCTGTCGGCGAAGGTGGAGGTCGACACCGAGTCGGTCCTGGTGCGCGGTGCGCAGGGCCGGTTTCACATCGTGGCCCACGGGGAGATGACGTGCGATGCGGCGTCGTTCTTCGTCGTCGACAGGATCGCCGTGTTCGAAGGCGACGCGGACGCCGAAGCCGAGGTGTCCCACAGGACGTGGCGCCACGAGGCGCCACGGGACTTCGTCTGAGAGGGAGGCCTGGAGCATGTACTTCGGCGCGCATGTGAAGTCGTCGGGCGGTGTGTGGCACGCGATCGAGAATGGTGTCGAGCTGGGCTGCGAAGCCGTGCAGTTCTTCGCCGGCAGCCCGCGGACCTGGGCGCCCACGATCTACAAGGAGAAGGACGCGACACGGTTCCGCGAGACCCGAGCCGCGTCGCCCATCCGTTTCGTCGTCATCCACACCATCTACCTGATCAACCTGGCAAGCGGCAAGGAGGACTTCTACGAGAAGTCGGTGGCCTCGCTGTGTGGCGCCATGGCCGCAGCGGACCAGCTCGGGGCCGATGCCATCGTCACGCACATCGGCTCGCACCAGGGCGCCGGTTTCCAGGTCGGCCTCGAGCGCGTGCAGGCAGGACTGCGCCGAGCGCTCGCGGAGAGTGAGGGCTCCGGCGTGCGCCTCCTGCTCGAGAACACGGCCGGCGCCGGCGGCACCATGGGCGTGAACTTCGAGGAACTCGGCGCGATCATCGCCGCGAGCGGCGAGGACCCACGCCTCGGTCTCTGCCTCGACACCGCGCACTTCTTCGAATCCGGCGCGGACATCCGGACGGCCGCAGGACTCGGCGAGGCGCTGACGCGCCTCAATGCCGCCTGCGGCCCGGACCGGCTCGTGATGCTCCACCTGAACGACTCCAAGACGCCACTCGGCTCCAACCGCGACCGCCACGAGAACATCGGCGACGGCGACCTCGGCGAAGCGGCCTTCCGGCTCATCGTGAACGAGCCGGCGTTCGCCGACCTGCCGGGCATCCTCGAGGTGCCGGGCCTGGACGGCGAGGGGCCGGACCGCGAGAATCTCGCTCGCCTGCGAGGACTCACCGGCGCGAGCACCTGACGAGATCGCGCCCGATCGGAACGTGTGGTGACGGCGCCTCCGACAGGCTGCGGTCACGTGCCGGGTATACTCGTCGTAGCGTCGCGGACGCGGCGCCGAGGATCCGGACTGCGAGGTGACGCCATGGAGCTCGTGCCCGTGACCACCGTCAACGACACGGGTCTGGCCAACGTGGTCAGAGGAGTGCTCGAGCAGGCCGGCATCGAGGCCGTGATCGGCGGCACCGGCATGGAAGACGTCTATCCGACGCCGTCGGTGAACCCGCTCCACATCCTTGTGAGCGAGACGGACCTCGATCGCGCCCGCGACGTCCTCGCCCAGTACGATACCGTCCCCGACGACGGCGACGACGAGTAGACTCACGACGTCTGCTATCATGTGCCTTCTTGCAGCGTTTTTTCGGCCCTGCGGGGCGTTCCTGACACGGGAGTGACGATGTTCGGACGCATCTTCGGCCGCGGCAAGGACGACCGGGACCAGGCCGTCTGCGTCGATTGTGGCCGCACCCTTCTCGCCGGCGAGTGGACCCAGACGGTGATCGACGATTTCGGCGAGGAGCGGCTCATCTGCTCGCTGTGCGCGCAGGCGCACGTCGCTGACGGCGGAGAAACCGCACCGGCCGGCCCGGCCCCGGCCAACAACGGCCGCGTTCGCGAGACGCGCAGCGACGCCGTCCCGGAGACGCACGTCACTCCGGCGCCGGAGCCCTCTACGCGAGATCCCCACGCCGACAGCGACGCCTTCTGGCAGGCGCTCAAGGAGAAGGACGCGGAGATCGAGCGTCTCCAGGCCCAGCTGGCGCGTGCGGAGGCCGAGCGGCAGGAACTCGCCGGACGGTTCGCGCGCCTCGGGACCGTTCGGACCGAGACCCCCGACGCCGGACCCGTCGTGACCGCGGCTCCGGTCATCGAGCCCCCCAGCGCCCTGACCGGCGACTCGTCCGAGCCGGGGGAGAGGACGTGGGGCGAGACACCGGCCGAGTTCGCGACCGAGCTGGCGGCGCTTCAGCAGGCCGAAGCCGACGCGACTCCGGCACCGGCCGCCGTCACGCCGCCGGTGGTCCCGGTCGCGCAGCCGATGCCTCCGGAGGCGCAGCCGGTGGCTCAGGAGGCGAGCTTCGTCGCCCCGGAGACGCAGCCGGTCGAGCCGGCACCGGAGCCGGAAGACCAGGTTCCGCCCGCGATCGTCTTTGAGGACACCCAGCCCATCGCGATGATCACCGACGACATGCTGGAGGCGGACGACGAGAGCACCGGCGAGATCGCCGCCGTCGAAGCCGCCGCGGCCTTCGCTGCCGCAGGCGACGTCCCGCCGGGCGCACCGTCGCCCCAAGAGGCAGCCCCGGCCGCAGTTCCTGCCGCCGTCGAGACTCCCGCGTCACCGGCCCCCGGACCGCCGGCCGAGACGGCCGCCGACGCGCAGGCCGCCGCCGCGACGCTCACCCTGCTGCAGCGAGGAGTCGACCTGCTCAACGTCAGCCGCGTACCTCGCAAGATCGCCGAGACGAACGAGCAACTCGGGCTGCCTCACGTGCACGTCGGCTTCGACGGCGACACGGTCGCCGTGACGTTCCTGTGGTCGATGGGCTGGTACAAGTTCCACGTCGACATCGACAGCGGCGACGTCGCCATGAGCGACCGCGGGTACGAGGAACGGGCGGACCTGCGCCCCAACGCCGGCGTCAGGGCGGACGGCACCGTCCAGCTGGCCCCGGCCCAGATCAGTCGTGCCGCCGCCCAGCGCACCCAATCCGGCCCCGAGCCGGCAGCGCCGCCGGACCGGCCGGCCGGTCCGGCCGGCGCCGCACCGACCGAGCCTGAGACCCCGCGGGTCGCGGCCCAGAAGCCACCGGAGATCCTCAGCAAGTCGCTGCTCGGCCAGCGCAGCGACGACGAGTCGGCGTCGTGGGAGAAGACGCAAGCTCGCGACTTCGACTGGGACCGCTGAAGCCGGCGGCCTGAACGTCCGCGCCGACGAGAAGGGCCGGGTGGCGCCTCACGACGCCACCCGGCCCTTCTTCGCATCCACGGCCCGCGGGCCCCGCCTTCATCCCGCTCTCAGAAGCTCGTGCCCGAACCGCTCAGCATGCCGCCGAACATCTGCTCCATCAGCTTGTCGAAGGACTTCGCCTGCGCCGGCGGCGATACCGAGACCGGCTCGTCGAAGCCGGACATCGTCACCGTGGCCGTCATGGTCATCCCCTCGACACCTTCCATGTCTTTCTGACCCGTGGTGTCGAGGCCTCCGGCCAGCGCCGCCTTGTACATGAGCATGTCATCGACGCCGATCCAGTAGTCCACCGAGGCGTCCTTCAGAGCCTTGCCCAACTCCTCGGCCTCCTGCTCGCTCTGCTTCAGACTCTCGCCGAGCTGCCCGAGCTCGCTGTCCGTGCCGCCCAGCTTCTTTGCCAGAGCGGGGTCCTGCGCAGCCTTCATGAGAGCGTCGGCGAGTCTCTGCGGGTCGGCGATGGCCTTGACGTGGTAGACCTGCACCCCGCTCAGGTCCTCCGTGCCGACCAGCTCGTACGTCGTTCCCCACTCGGCCGGGTCCAGTCCGAGACTCTTGAGCTGCTCCGTCGGAGCAGCGCCGATCTCCGCCTGCTCGTCGAGAGCCTTCGCGTTCTTGTTGTCCAGCGCGTACCAGGTGCCCTGATACTCGATCCACGATTCGCGCCATCGGTCATCATGCCGAAGTCGAGGTTCTGCCCGGCGATCGACACGCTCATCTTCATGTCGGCCGCCGTGGGGTCACTGGCACTCTGGCCCTCGGCGTGGAGCGTGACCCCATCCGAGAGCATCGCCTGGGCCGTCGGATCGGTCATCTTCTCAGGATCGCCCTGCATCTCCAGAGCCACGTCGGCCGTGAAGGAGGCGCTCTTCACCTGCGCCATCTTGGCCTCGCTCTCCTTCACGATCTCGTCGGCGGACAGGTCCGCCGCGGCCGCCGCCGTCTCCTCAGACGAGCCACCGCTGGACGAGGAATCCCCCCCGCACCCGGCCGCGACGGCGATGAACAGCGCAAACGCCAGGAACAGGACCACCCACGGTATCAGCAACGTACGACGCATCGGATCTTCCTCCCTCTCGGCTCTGACTGGTCTCCGGCACGCAGAACGGCACACGCACCCCTGCCGCTCTGCCGCTATCGGTCACTCCTCCCCACACAGTGCCCGGAAACGTCAGCCGGCGCTCCGTTTTGGTGAGACGACGACCGCCCGAAACGGCTCGTTTCCCTCGGACGTGGTCTCGACACGCGGGTGATCCTTGAGGTGGACGTGGATCACCTTGCGCTCGGCTGCGCTCATGGGCTTCAAGGCGATGCTGACCGACTCCCTCACGACCTTCTGCGCGGTCCGGTCGGCCAGTGCGCTCAGGGCGAACGCGCGGCGCTCGCGATAGCCCTCGGCGTCGACGATCACCTGACGGCGCTCACGCCGGTCGCCGTTGACGACGATCGCGGCGATGTACTGGAGCGCGTCGATGGTCGCTCCGTGCCGGCCGATCAGGAGGCCGAGATCGTCGCCACTGATGTCGGCCCTCACCGCCTCCGGCGCCTCGCTCGCGGTCACATGGGCTTCCATTCCCATCAGGCCGACCACGGACTGCACGAACTCGCGCAGCGTCTCCGCTCCCGGCGGAAGGTCGACGTCTGCGCGCTCACCCGAGGGACGCAGCCGTGCTTCGACGCTGGCCTCCAGCTTACCCCGGCCGAAGAGTCCGCCTTTGCTGCCCTCCTCGAGGACGATGAACTCGACATCGGCCTGGTTGACGAAGGGCACCACCTTGCGCAACTGCTCCAGGGCCTTGCGCTTCGCGTCCTCGATGGTGGCCGCGCCGGCGATGGTAGCGAAATCCGTCTCGTCGTCCTCGTCGTCGTCGAACTGGAGGTCGTCGGGCTCTTCCATCGCTGTCCTGCTCCCTGGTCGCGGGGTGACGAGGGCCCGGGCCGCGGCTGTCTCAGCCGGCCGCCGGGCCGTCGGCGATCGTGTCTTGGTCGCTGGTGCCTGCGGGCGCGGGCGCGTCATCACCGGACGCCGCGCCCGGTTTCGGCTTGGGCCGGGCCGGCTTCGCCGGCGAGGCGCCCGGCTTGCCCTGCGTCCTGGCGCCGGACGCCTGACCCGACTTGCGCTTGCCCTTGCCCGGTGGCGCCTTGCGAGCGCCCGGCGCGGCCTTCTTGGCGCCGGCGCCGCCGGCGCCCTGCTTGCCCGCGCCGGCCGACGAGCCGCCCTTCTTCTTCGCGATCGTCGCTTCGCGTTGCTTCATGGCTTCACCCTGTGACGCCATGAGCACCTCCATGAAGCGACTGCGCTTCTTGGGCTTGGCCTTCGCGCGCTCCGCCAGCTGCTCGGGCTTGGGCATCGTGCGTCTGATGATCAGCTGCTGGCCGATGGTCCAGACGTTGGTCGTGACCCAGTACACGAACAGACCGGCCGGGAAGTTGAAGAGGAAGATCACGAACATGATCGGCATGGCGCGCATGATCCACTTCTGCGTCTGGTCGGTCTGCGTCGCGACCATGAGCTCCGTCGAGATCATCTGCGTCACGACGTAGAGGACCAGCAGGATGTAGTAGGGATCGGGGTTGCCGAGATGCGGGATCCACAGGAACGAGGCCTGGTTGAGAGCCAAGACGGTAGGCTCCCAGGGGGGATTGCCCAGATCGAGCGGGCCGAGTCCCTTGATGGCCGCGTAGAGGGAGATGAACACAGGGAGCTGCAGGAGGAGGGGGAGACAAGACGCGAACGGATTGACCCGGTGCTCCTGGTACAGCTGCATGGTCTCCTGCTGGAGCTTCCCGCGGTCGTTCTTGTACTTCTTCTGCAGCTCCTTGATCTGCGGCTGGATGAGCTGCATCTCCTGCGCCGACTTGTACTGCTTCCAGGTGAGAGGGAAGAGGATGAGGCGCACGATGATCGTGAGGCCGATGATGGCGAGACCCCAGGTCCAGTTCGGGCCCAGACCAAGCGAAGCCAGAGCGTCGTTGAGCGTGACGAGGACCCAGTGGAGCAGCAGGACGAGCTGCTTGAGGATCGGGATGTTATACATGCGCGCTCACGTCGGTCTGGTCATCAGCGCAGCAGTGACGCACCGGCACGGGGTCGTAGCCGCCGTGACTGAACGGGTTGCAGCGCAGCAGCCGCCAGCTCGCCATGCCGAAGCCGCGAATGACGCCGTGCTCACGCAGCGCACCGATGGCGTAGTTCGAGCATGACGGATAGTACTTGCAGCGTTGCCCGAGCATCGGGGAGATCGCGTACTGGTACACCCTGATGAGCGCGATGAAGACCTTGGTCATCCCTGCTCCGTGGACGAAAGAAGCCCGGCGCGACCGAGGAGCTCGCGGACGGCGCCGCCCACGAGGTCCTTTTCGCCCTCGCCCTCGCGAGTGACGAGCTCGATCAGCTGCGGGCGCGCGATCACGACCAGATCGTACTCCTCGGCGAGCCGCCCCGCGCAGCCCTTGAAGGCCTCGCGAAGCAGCCGTTTGACGCGATTACGGGCGACGGCGCCGCCCAGCTTCTTCGACACCGACAGCCCCAGCCTGGGCCCCTCGTCGCCCGCTTCGGCCGGGCGCCTGAACCAATACAGCACCAGGAACCGCGAGGCTGTGGAACTACCTTGCCGGTAGATCCGCTGGAAGTCGGAGGAACGCGAAAGGCGTGGGCGCTTGGCGGCCATTTGGCCCGCGGCTACGCGGAGAGGCGCTTGCGCCCCTTCTGCCGCCGGCTCTTGATCACCGACCGACCCGCGCGCGTGCTCATCCGCTTGCGAAAGCCGTGGGTCTTGCTGCGCTTGCGGGTGTTCGGTTGGTAGGTCCTCTTCACAGCTGCCTCGCTCGATTGCCGGTACTCAGAACGTGCAGTATAGCGGCGCGGCGGAGGCCCGGTCAATTTGGCCCGGAGGGCCCGCACCGGGCCTCCGGCGCGGCGCCCGGCCTAACTATTCACCCGTGGTTGCCGATATCGGCTACTGGAAAGGCCGACGGTCCGGACTGAGAGATGCTGCTCCAGGGTGTGATCCACAGGTTCGATCTGGCGGGCGTCCTGCAATTCCTCGCGCAGAACGCCGCCACAGGCGTGCTCGAAGTGCGGGATTTCGAGGAGTACGGCTTCATCTACCTCGTGGAGGGCCGCGTCGAGGGCATCTCTCTCCCGATCACCGATGAGAAGCTGGGTACACGCCTCGTGAAGGCCGGCTGCCTCACGGAGCAGCAGCTGGCCGAGGCCCTCATGGAGGATTCCGGCCTTTCCCGAGAACAGCGCAAGCTCAAGCCCCTCGGCCAGCGACTCATCGAGAAGGGCTACACGACCCGGGATGAGATCCGCCAGATCATGGGCAGGCAGACACTCGATCAGGTCTTCGAGCTGGCGCACTGGCAGAACGGCATGTTCCTCTACGATGAACCGGAGCAGATGCCGCGCTTCCAGGTCGCGATCGAGGGAGACGTGCAAGGGCTGCTCATGGACGCCTACCGGCGTATCGACGAGGGCGAGCAGGCGCGCAAGACGGCCCACATCGTCGACAACGAGGTCTGCTATGCCTGTCCGGTGAGCGCCGAGTGCAGTCCCGAGATCAGGGCGAAATACCTGAAGAAGGACGTCTGCCTCTGGCGCGAGATGGGCGCGGTACTCGATGAGGGCTACGATCGGCTGCGCGATTCGCGCCAGCTTTACCGGTCGCGCGATGATGACGCACGCTCGTCGCTGGACGCGTCGCTCGACTCGGACTAGCCTGCCCACCAACCGGGTAGTGAGGGCACGTGACGCACGACCCGATCGACAGCGGCCTCCGCCAGATCCTCGACGCCATCTCGGACGGCGTCTATGTGACGACGTCCGATCGTAGGATCGTGTTCTGGAGCGCGGGCGCGGAGCGCATCACCGGCTACCAAGCCGACGAGGTGATCGGCACGAGCTGCGCGGACGAGGTGCTGGTGCACACCGATCTCATGGGGAAGCGACTGTGTCTTGAGGGCTGCCCCCTCCAGGAGTGCATCAGCACCGGGGCCGGGCAGACCCTGAGTGAGGTGTTTCTGAAGCGCAAGGACGGTGAACGGCTCGCCGTGTACGTCAAGACCACGGTGCTCGAGACCGGCGGGGAGACCTACGGGGTGGAGATCTTCGGCGAACTCGAGTCCGTCGCCGGCAAGGCCCTCGCCGAGCAGGTACAGCGGCTGTCGGACTCGGCGATCACCGATCCGCTGACCGGCCTGTTCAACCGGCGCTACCTCGACGCCGCGCTGTCCCAGCAGTACGCCCTGTATCGCCGCCTCGGACGGCACTACGGCCTGATCCACATCGACGTGGACAGCCTCAAGGCCGTCAACGACACGCTCGGACACGTGGTGGGAGACGAGGCGATCCGGTTCGTCGCCGGCATCCTGTCCGATAATGTCAGGAAGATGGACCTCGCGGCACGGTACGGCGGTGACGAGTTCGTCGTGATCTGCGCTCAGACGACACCGCAGGGCCTGAGCCGCTACGGCCGCCGCATCGTACGCCTGGTCCATGACTCACGCTTCGCGCCGGCCGAAGAGGCCGGCCTGCGCCTCACGGTCTCCGCGGGCGGCGCGTTCGTGGCGCCCGACGACGACGACGAACGCGCCGGCCTGGCGCGCGCCGACGCAGCCATGTACACGGCCAAGCGCGGCGGCTACGACGGCTTCGCCCTCGACGCCGCCGGGCACGGCGAGTGACCGCGCCCGGCGGCGACCTGCGCCGCAACCCGGTGAACGGCAAGCTGGCGCTCGTGGCTCCGGGGCGGGCGGCCCGACCGGCCGGCCGGACTCACCAGAAAGACATGGAAGAGACGGCGCCGGCCTGCCCGTTCTGCCCCGGCCACGAGGCCCTGACGCCGCCCGAGGTCGACGCGGCCCGCAAGACGGGGAGCGCGCCCGACTCGGCGGGCTGGCGCGTGCGGGTGATCCCCAACAAGTACCCCGCCATCGCCGGCGGCCACGAAGTCATCCTGCACTCCCCGGACCACCGGGCGGAACTCGAGGACCTCGGCGAAGAAGCTCTCACCGAGGTCCTCGGAGTGTGGCGGCGGCGCATCGCCGCGCACCTCGCCGGCGGCGCGGAGGCGGCCACTCTCATCGTGAATCGCGGCGCCGGGTCCGGAGCATCGCTCGACCACCCGCACGAGCAGCTCTTCGCGACCGGCGTGGTCCCCCCGCTCCTGCTCGACGAGCTCCTTGAGTTCGAGCGTCACAGGGACCGGTACGGAGACTGCGTGCTCTGTGCCGAGATGGAAGCCGCCGGCGCTCGTCTCGTTCTCGACGGGGACGTCGTCGCCTGGGTGCCGGCCGCCAGCCGCTTCAACGGAGAGCTCTGGCTCGCTCCGCGGGACCACCAGACGGACCTCGGCTGCGCCGACCTCGGCGCCCTCGCCGGGGCGCTGCGGCGCGTCCTCGTCGCGATCACGACCGCGACGGACCAGGCACCGCTCAACTTCTGGCTGCACACAGCCCCCGCCCACCTGCGCGGCCCGTTCCATTGGCACCTCGAGTTCGCGCCGCGGTCGGCGGCCATCGCCGGCTTCGAGCTGGGGACCGATATCGGGCTGGTCACCGTGGACCCGGCCGGCGCCGCGGCGGCCTACAGGGCGGCGCTGCCGCCCGAATGACCGCCGGCGCCGGGCCCCGCGGGACGGCGCGACCGCGACTGCCCCTTCGACGACCCCGGCTCAGCCCTGCTCGCGCCTCAGCGCGAGCTGACCGCAGGCCGCCTCGATCTCCGCACCGGGCGACCGGCGCACGGTACAGCTCACCCCGGCGGCCTTGAGACGGTCGTGAAAGGCGGCGACCTCGCCGGCCTTCGGCCGGGCGAACTCGCCACCCGTCTCGTTGTACGCGATCAGATTGAGATGGTAGAGCGGACGGCGAAGGCGCTGAGCCAGCGCCGCGGCCTGCGCCGGCGTGTCGTTGACGCCGCGCAGCAGGACGTACTCGAACAGCAGCTTGCGCCGGGTGCGGGTCACGTACCGTTCGCAGGCGGCGAAGAGCTCCGCGAGCGGCCACGTGCGATTGAGCGGCACCAGCCGGTCCCGCAGTTCATCGGTGGCCGCGTGCAGGCTCACTGCGAGGTTCAACTGCAGAGGCTCCGCGGCGAACCGGTCGATGCCGGGGACGACGCCGGCCGTCGACACGGAGATGGCGCGCGCGGCGAGACCGAACCCCGCTTCGTCGTTCAGCAGCCGGCACGCCCGCAGCGTCTCCTCATACACGTGGAACGGCTCGCCCATTCCCATGAAGACGACGTTCGTGACGCGACCCGATCCTTCGCCTTGCAGAAGGCGCGCGAAATGAAGCACCTGGTCGACCATCTCCTCGGCGGTGAGGTCGCGCCGCAACCCGAGGCGGCCGGAGGCGCAGAACGCGCAGCCCACGGCACATCCCACCTGTGTTGAGACACAGACCGTTGCGCGTCCGGCAACCTGCATCAGCACGGCTTCGACCGGATGACCGTCTCTCGTCGTGAAGAGGGTCTTGCGCGCCTTGTCTCGCGGCGCGGCGCGCGTCTCCACCTCCTCGAGCCACACAGGATCGAGCCGCTCGGTCAGAGCAGCCCGCAGAGCGAGCGGCAGTGTCGTCACAGCCTGGAAGTCCGCGACGAGGCCGCGCGTGAGTGCCTCGTACACCTGTCGGCCACGGTACGAGGGTTCACCGAGCTCGGCGATCGCCGCTGCGATGGTGTCGGGATCGAGCACCTGGCCATTCTACCGCCGGGAGGGAATGATGGAGACGAAAGCGAAGAGACACGAAGCCGGAGAAGAAGGGATGGAACGGTTGCCCGAGAGCCTGACCACAGTACAGATCATCGGCATCGCCGTCGCGTCGGTCATCGTGCTGCTGCTGATCGTCGCGCTCATCGTGTCACGACGCCGCAGCCACGCCGAGGAGAGCAGATCAGACACGGCGGCGTCCTTTCTGGATGAGGCGCCGCAGGACACGCTCGCTCGTCTGGGTCGACCCGACCAGCCCGTCGAGGATGTGACGATCGACCCCGGTGCCGCACGGGCCGCGGCGGCGAGCCCCGCGGTCGACGCAGGCGGACTCGGCCTCGACTGGGGGCCCGGACCGGACCCCCTCCCGATGCCCTCGGGCGCCGGACTGCCGACGGTGGAAGCGGCCGCGGCCGAAGGATCGTCGACCGTCCCGCGCCCGGCGCCGGCGGCGGAGCCACCCGGCGCCGGCGGGTCGCCCTACGACGCACTCGACGAGGCGCCGGCGGCCGAACCGGATCAGGTGGCGCCGACGGCGCCCGACGAAGCGGGGATCACCGGTGGACCGCCCGCCGCCGGCCACACACCCGACGCCTCCGAAGCGTCGCGACCTCGTTCATCCTCCGGCGACCGCATGGTCCCGCTCTCCGAGATCATCGTCACCACCAGCCACAAGCTGGTCGACCTCGAAGATCCCGAGGTGCGCCGGATGCTCACCGACCTGGTGACGTTCGAGATCGACCAGGCGGCCGAGTTCCGTCGCCAAGGTCAGACCATCGACGCGGTGCTCCAGCTCACCGAGGCGGAGAAGCTCTCACGGGCTCTGGGGATGCGCGAATCGGCGGACCGCATCCGCAGCATGATGGAAGAGATCAAGCGCGGGTAGCCCCCCTCGGAGCGGCGGACCCGACCGGCCCTGTCCTGACGACCGACGCCCCTAGTTCGTTAGGCTCTGAAGAGGCGGCGGAATGCGTCCTCCTCGCTGCACGAAGGCACTGTTCCCGGCTGTGTTGACCTTCATGACGGGGCCTTCTCCGAAGAGCCCGCCGAGCGTCGTCCACTCCCCAACCTGCTTGCCGGCGGCCGGGATGAGGCGCGCGCCGGTCGTCTTCGAGTTGATCATGCCGATCGCCATGACGTCGGCGATGACACCGGCGAGGGAGTCGCGCGAGATGTCGCCGGGCACGACGATCATGTCCAGGCCGAGGGAACACACGGCCGTCATCGCCTCGAGCTTCTCGATCGACAGCGAGCCCTCGGCCGCCGCCCGGGCCATGGCGCCGTCTTCGGTCACCGGGATGAACGCGCCCGAGAGACCCCCGGTGGACGACGTCGCCATAGTGCCGCCCTTCTTGACGGCGTCGTTCAGCATCGCGAGGGCCGCCGTGGTGCCCGGCGCCCCGACAGCCTCGAGACCCATGCTCTCGAGGATCTCGGCGATCGAGTCGCCGACCGCCGGTGTGGGCGCCAGGGAGAGGTCGATGATCCCCAGCTCGGCGTCCAGCATCTCCGAAGCCTCGCGGGCGACGAGCTCGCCGACGCGGGTGATCTTGAAGGTCGTGCGCTTGATGAGGTCGGCCAGCTCGATGAAGGAGACGTCCGGGTTGGCCGCGACCACGCTGCGCACGACGCCGGGCCCGGAGATGGCCACGTTGATGCTCACCTCGGCCTCACCCCCGCCGTGCATGGCGCCCGCCATGAACGGGTTGTCCTCGGGCGCGTTGCAGAAGGTGACGATCTTGGCGCAGCCGATGGAATCCTGCTCGGCGGTGCGCCGGCTCACGGCGAGCAGGACCTCGGCCATGCGCAGCACGGCGTCCATGTTGATCCCTGCCCTCGTCGACGCGACGTTCACCGAGGAACAGACGCGCTGCGTGCCGCCGATAGCCTCCGGGATCGCCTCGATGAGCGCAGCGTCGCTGCGCGTGAAGCCCTTCTGGACGAGCGCACTGAAGCCGCCGAGGAAGTCGATCCCGACCTCTTCGGCGGCGGCGTCGAGCGCGTGCGCGACCTCGACGTAGGCAGCCGGATCGTCGCTGCCGACCACCTCGGCGATCGGCGTGACCGAGACGCGCCGGTTCACAATCGGCACACCGTACTTCTCCTGGAGCTCCGCGGCGACCGCGACGAGACGCCCCGCGCGTTTCACGATCTTGGCGTGGATGCGCTCGGCCGTACGTCGCGGTTCGCGGTCCGCGCAATCGTCGAGGGAGATGCCCATCGTGACCGCCCGGACGTCCAGGTTCTCGGAGCGGATCATCGTGACGGTCTCGAGGATCTCCTGCGCGGTGATGAAGACCACGGGCTGCCTCCGTGAAGCTGCGGATGAGTGCCGGCGGGCCCGGAAGGGCGCCGCCGCCGGCTAGATACGATGCATGAACCTGAAGATGTTCTCGTGCTGTACGTGGATCTGCAGCCCGATCTCCTCGCCGGTCCGCTCGAGCGCCGCCTTGAGCTCAGCGATGGTCGTCTCACCCTGGTCGAACGAGACGAACATGATCATCGTGAACATGCCGTTGGCGACCGTCTGGCTCACGTCGTCGATGTTGGCGTCGCTCTCGGCGATGGTGGTGGCCACGCGAGCCAGAAGACCGTGACTGTCCGGGCCGAGAGCGGTGACGATGACGGTGGTACGCAAGCGGGTGTCCCCCGGGTCGGGTGAGCGAGAGCAGGCGGATAGTATACTAGACGCCGATTCCGATGCCCTCCGCCCCCGGCTCCACAGACGCCGTGCCGCCTCCCCCACCCGGCCGCCTCGACAGCCTCGACCGCGACCTTTCGCGCCGGGCGGCCATCGGCTGGCCACATCCGCGCTGGTTCACACTGCCCCTCGGCGGCCTCTCTCTCACCGCCAACTACGGCATCCTGTGGTACGCCCTCGCCCTTCTGCCCTGGCTCCTCGGCGAGCCCAGGCCTCTGGCCAAAGCGCTCTTCATCGCGGTACCCGTGACCCTGGTCGAGACCACCGGGTTCGCGATCAAGCACTTCGTCGCGCGACCGCGACCGCCGGTCGCCGATCCGAGTCAGCCGCGGCAGATCCCGCTGCCGCTCAGCAAGTCGTTCCCGTCGTCGCACGCGAGCATGGCGATCGTGGGCACGATGACGCTGGGTCTCCTGTACCCGGCTGCGTTTCCCGCCCTGGTCGGGCTCACGCTCGTCCTGTGCTTCAGCCGCGTCTACCTCGGGGTCCACTACCTCGGCGATGTGCTGGGCGGCGCCGTCTACGGACTCGTCTTCGGCGTCGTCTGGGTACTGCTCGTCCCGGCGCCGGTCTGAGATGACGGCGCTCACGACTCGCGGCGGTCAACTGGCGATCGCCGTCGCCGCCGTTCTGGTGCTCGCGATCGGTCTCGCCGCCGCCGGCGCGTTCGGTGGCTGCGACCGCCGGGCCGCCAAGACAGGGCGGCCCTCGGCGGCGGTGTCGTCTTCACCTCACGGCGGCGTCGCGTACGCCACAGCGCGCGCGTTCGCACGCAGCTTCCACCCGCGCGTCGCCGACACCTGGGGTGAGATCAAGGCGCGGGAGTTCATCGCCGGCGCCTTCCAGCAGTACGGCTACTTTCCTCAGACACAGGAGTTCATCGCCGGTTCCGGAAAGGACCGCGTCCACTCCGCCAACGTCATCGCCCTCAAGGAGGGCGAATCGCCGAAGCGCCTCGTGGTCGGAGCCCACTACGACTCGGCGCCGGTCGGCGAGGGGTACAGCGACAACGCGACCGGTGTGGGCCTGCTGCTCGAGGTCGCGGCTCGCGTCAAGAACCGGCCGACCCCGTACACCATCGTGTTCATCGCCTTCGGCGCGGAAGAAGAGGGCATGCTGGGCTCGAAACACTACTGGCGCACGCTCTCCCCGGTGGAGCGCCGCGCCACCATGGGCATGATCGACCTCGACGCCGTGGCCGGCGGCGACGAGCTCTCCGTAGCCAGCCGGTTCGGCGGCCCCACCTGGCTGCGTGACAACGCTCTGACCGCCGCCGAGGAACTCGGGATCCCCATGACGACCCCGCCCGAAGCGCAAGGCCGGCCGGCCGGCGTCGTCCTGGCGCCGTCGGACGATGTGCCGTTCGCGGCCGATGACCTGGCGACGGCCGTGTTCAGCGCGGTCTCCTGGAAGAGCAGCCGCGGGGCGCACGTCGCCGAGACTTCCGGGCGCGGCTTCTGGCACACCGCCCGGGACACGGTGGAGTACCTCGAGAAGACCTACCCGGGGAGGGTGAAGGCCCAGCTCGCCGATCTCTCGCTGCTCCTCGAGACCATGCTCACCAGCGAACTGAAGAGGCGCCCGTGAAGCTCGGCATCGTCGGTCTGCCCAACGTCGGCAAGACCACTCTGTTCAACGCCCTCACCCACGCGCAGGCGGCGGCGACCGCCTACGCGTTCACCTCCGCCGACTCCAACCTGGGCGTCGTCGCCGTGCCGGACCCGCGCCTCGACCGTCTCGACGAGGTCCTCGAGACGCCGAAGAAGGTGAACGCGACCATCGACGTCGTCGACATCGCCGGCCTGGCCGAGGGCGCCAGCCGGGGCGAAGGGCTCGGCAACCGCTTTCTCGCCGACATCCGCGGCGTCGACGCGGTCGCGCATGTCGTGCGCGCGTTCGCCAACCCGGAGGTCGC
>Ga0172370_10002713_pt1 | contig 25240 bp, 23 predicted proteins | sample LakKiv5m_FD_114538 | JGI IMG/M metagenome (GOLD analysis project Ga0172370, IMG submission 114538) | Freshwater microbial communities from Kabuno Bay, South-Kivu, Congo - kab_022012_11.5m | ecosystem: Environmental > Aquatic > Freshwater > Lake | place: Democratic Republic of the Congo...
TCCAAGCCCCAGCCCGCGGATGAGGATATTCTGGAAGCCGGTCATGGCCCAGGCTGACGGCAACAGCCTGCCTATGGCTGCAAAAGCCCCTCCGCTGGTTTCAAGCGGGAACCAGGCGCCGCCTAGGGCCGAGAACAGGAACATGGCCACCATTGAAAACAGGATGACCTGCTGCTCTTCCTTGGCGACCACCCCGATCAATAATCCCAGTGAGGCGACCCATAATCCCACGCTTACTGCCAGAAGGAAAATACCAAGCGGTTCACGCAAATAATCCACTTTCAAGACAAGCTGTCCGAAGATGACCAGCATGGTTGTCTGCAAAATTGTGATCGCGAACATTGCCAGCATGTGCCCTGCCACGATCTGCCACGGTTGCATGGCTGTTGTGATCAGGCGCTGCAGGGTGCGTGATTTTCTTTCCTGTACCAGGATCTGGCCCGAGGTCACCAAGCCAAAGATTGCGAACATGACCAGGATGCCCGGTGAGGACTGGTTGAAGGGATTGCCGCCCGTCCAATCGGAGGTTGGCTCGGCGATGGCCTGCTCGATCTTTACCAGAGGTATCAGTGCGGCAGCGTTCCATTTGCTCCATGCCAGCTCAAAAGCTGCGATTTGTTCGGCGGAGGTATCCTTTGCATTGACAAGCTCCACGCTTGCCCAACTGATCTCCACTGCGCTCATCAGTTGGGTCACAGGGGATCGTAATAATTGATACAGCGACTGACCCTGGACGGAGATCGGATCGGAGATCAACGTCAATTGGGCTGTTTCACCTTCCAAAGATTTTACGCTGAACCCGGCCGGGATCACCAATACACCGGCCACGTCACCTTTCCGCAGCGCATCCATTGCGTCCGCTTCATTCATCCCGACAACACGCATCGAATCGGATGTTTCCAACCTGGCGAAAAGCGCATTGTTCAACAGAGCATCCGGTTCCGGGTTGACCACTGCCAGCGGGATGCGATCGTCTGCCTGTGCATCACTGCCGCCATTGCGGTAGGCCAACCCCATGAAGACGGTAAAAATGATCGGCATGGCTACCAGGAATAACAGGGATTTTTTATCGCGGAAGATCTGGGAAAGATCTTTCAGAGCTAGATCGAAGATTCTCATAATTTTTCTCCACTATTTCATTGAGCATCCAGGCAGGTGCAGGTTAAGCAAACCGTTTTCTGAACTGGAGGGAGCCAAGCGTGAACATGACCAACCCCGTGCCCAGCATCACTGCAAATGGCACGAGCAGGTCGGTGACAGGGCTGCCAGCCATGACCATTTGCCAGGTTTCGAGCACCCAGCCTTGCGGCGTGAATTTGGCAATGGTGTTCATGGCTGCGGGCAGGGCATTCGGCATGTTGGAGGTCATCAAGCCGCCGAGCATACCCAGGGCTGTCAGTCCGCCGCCCAGCACAGGTCCACCCTGCCGGGATGATTTTACGAACGAGATCATCAGCACGCCCAACCCGCTGGCGGCAATGACCTGACCGGTCAGTGCCAATGCCACGCCAGCCGGTTCACCCCAGGATATTCCAAAAACATAATGACCGGCCACCAGCAAAACCAATCCCTGCATGATGACAGTGATAAAGACTGCCAGGAATTTTCCGGCAAGAATGGCCGTGCGATCGGTGGGGGTTGTAAAGAGCCTGGCCAATGTCCCATTTTCGGATTCATCCAATATGGACATCATGGCAAAGGCACCGGAGAAGAAGGCAAAGAAGATCATCTGCCCAGCCAGAGTCAGCCCCATCACTTTTTGAATGGGGTCAGTGGTCTCCGTCTGACCTGCAGAAGGAGCCACCATTATGAAAGCAGCCTGGTTGGGATTATGGAAAAGGGTGCGTTGAAAATCTGCATACCAGGTTGTGTAACCTTCCATCCAGGCGGGGATGTGTGCCGTGTCAGGCTGGATGCCATTTGCCTGTTGGCGGAACTGCAAAGTCTCAAGTGCGATCCCGGCTCCGGAAACGCCATCCAGCATGCTGGTGACCATATTTTGCACAACCGCGGGGCCAATGGACAGGGTCGGGTCACTCATGACCACCACCTGCGCTTCTTTATTGCCAATAAGATACTGTGCACTGAAGTCCTTCGGAATAATGACAGCAACGCCAATTTCCTGTTCATCCAGGGCGCGGCGCAACGAGGTTTCGTCTGCATAATCGGAGGCGGTGATCCAGGGGGCCACGCTTCCAACAAAGAACATGCTGCGGATGTTGTCTCCAAGCGGAACTTCGAGTTGTGCGTTGGCGGGCATTTCATCCAGGTTCAGGAGGCCCACTTTTACGGCGGGCATGCTTTGTTCCCCACTTGAGATACCTCCAAAGGCGAAGTAGATCAAGCCTGTCAACATGAGCGGCGCGACCACCATCATCCCGACTGCAAATACGCTGCGGAATGAATGGGTCAGGTCTTTTAAGGCAATGTCAAGTGTTTTCATATCAGTCCCTCAAAGCGCGTCCCGTGAGATGCAGGAACACGGTTTCGAGATTTGGTTCCTGGATGTCGATCGATGTGATGCGGACATCCATTTCAGCAGCGGAATCGAACAACCGCGGCAGGATACGATTCGAATCATCCGCCAGGGCGGTGATCCTGCCGTCCGTTTCATCGATCTTTGAGACGCCTAAAGTCTTTCGCCAGGTGGGCAGGATCTTTTCGGCTTCGGAATTGAGGGTGATATCAATGCGGGTCTGTTCTCCAACCAGGGTGATCAGTTCGTTGTAGGTTCCATATGCGATCAATTTGCCCTGGTCCATAATGGCGATGTGATGCGAGAGTTCGGCGGCTTCTTCCATGTAGTGCGTGGTATAAAGCACAGTCATGCCCTGCTGGTTCAGTTCCTTGACATTGTCGAGGATGTGACGGCGGGACTGTGGGTCGATGCCTACGGTCGGCTCATCCATGATGATGACGGCTGGTTTATGCAACAGGGCTGCGCCGATATTGACGCGCCGCTTCATGCCGCCCGAGAATTTGCCGACCTTGTCCTTTTGTCTGTCCGCCAGGCCGATGATGGAGAGCACTTCATCAACCCTTGATTGCAGAGCTGGACCCCGCAGACCGTACATTTTGCCCCAGAAAAGGAGATTTTCACGGGCAGACAGGTCGGGATACAGGGCAATGTCCTGCGGCACCACGCCCAGGCTGGCTTTTGCAGCTGCCGGCTCTTTTGTCACGGAGTGCCCCATGATGGTTGCATCGCCATTCGTTGGGTTAAGCAACCCGGACAACATGGAAATGGTGGTGCTTTTTCCAGCCCCGTTGGGTCCCAGCAGACCGAGCACCTCACCGGTTTGAACATGGAAGCTTACATCCTGGACCGCTTTCAGATCACCAAATGATTTGTTGAGATTTTTTATTTCGATCGCATTCATGTTTATCATCCTTATTGAGTCACGGTTTTAAACTACCCCCAGTATACGTATCCATCATCTCTCCCACAATTGGTCCTTCGGGAAAAGGACAATGTCCTTTCGTACACTGTCCTTATGGACAATTGCCATCACCCTGATCTGTTATACAATAGAAGTACCATGATGAAAAATTCATCCCCGAATGTTCATGATGTAGAACGTGACCCAAACCTGTTTGTCTGGTTTCTGACACTGGTTGTTCTTGGCTTTTATGCCATGACACTGTACAACGAACCGGCTTCACGCCAGTTAATCTCATTGATCCCTTTTACCGCGTTGATCCTTATGCACATCATCCTGCATTGGCTGCTGGGCAGGGTCACTGAAGATACACGCAAAGTAATCTGGTACATCATCGTTCAAGGCATCCTGGCGTTCGGGATCGTTTTCTATGCCCAAAATATCGGGATGATCTTCGCCCTGTACATGGGACTGATCGGCGAAGCGGTTGCGCTTTTCAAGCTGACCCGGCGAGGTTTTCTGGCAGGTGTTTTTTACCTGCTCCTGCTGGCTGCTAGCCTGGTTCAATTCTCAGGCTGGGAGTCGACCGGTATGCTCCTGCTGGGAACGATCCCGATGGTGGTCTTTGTTACTGTGTATGTGTCGCTTTACATGCGACAGCACGAGGCCCGTGAGCAGGCCCTGGCACTGGCTGCCGAGCTTGAAACAGCCAACCGACAGCTCTCCGAATATGCCGCCCGGGTAGAAGACCTGACCATCGCCAACGAGCGCCAGCGCATGGCGCGTGAACTGCATGATACCCTTTCACAGGGCCTGGCGGGTCTCATCCTGCAGCTTGAAGCGGTTGATGCCCATCTGAACAACGATCGCATTGATAAAGCCCGGTCCATTGTTGCAAATGCCATGTTGCAGGCCCGGGCTACGCTGGAGGATGCGCGCAAGGCGATCGATGATCTTCGCCAGGCTCCCCCGGATGATCTGGACGCTGCCTTGCGCCTGGAGGTAACCCGTTTTACAAAAGCCACCGGCATCCCATGCACCTGCCATTTGGACGCAATACCGGCCCAGTCCGAGACGGTTATCGAGACCATTGTGCGTACGGTCGCGGAGGCGCTTTCCAATATCACCCAGCATGCCCGCGCCAAAAATGTGGAACTCCATGTTGGTGTGAAAGAAGACCGCCTGCAGGTCACGATCCGGGATAATGGGCAGGGCTTTGATGCTTCCTCCATCCCGGCCGGCCATTACGGTTTGCTGGGGATCAAGGAACGCGTTCGCCTGGTGAATGGCGAATTTGAGATCCACAGTGACATTGGCAAAGGTACTACTCTAAGAATCGAGCTGCCCCTATGATCCGAATTTTGATCGCTGACGACCATCTCATCATCCGGCAGGGTCTGCGCCTGATCCTCGAAACGGAGAACGATTTCGAACTGGTCGGTGAAGCCTGTGATGGCGCCGAAGCCCTCAACCTGTGCCGGGAATTGAACCCGCACGTTGTCCTGATGGATCTGCGCATGCCTAACATGGATGGTCTGACCGCCATCGAAAAATTGCACAAGGAGCAGCCGGACATCGCAGTGGTCATCCTGACCACCTTCAATGAGGATGAACTCATGTTGCGTGGGTTGCAGGCTGGAGCATGCGGCTACCTGCTTAAGGATACGGATCGCGCCAGGTTGTTTGCCACCATCCGGGCTGCGGCGCGCCGCGAGACCCTGCTCCAGCCGGATATCATGGCACGCCTCCTGTCCCGCATGGAGTCTCAAACCCAGGCAGATCAGTCCGGCGAAACAGTCAGCCTGACAGAACGCGAGCAGGAAGTGCTCGCATCCGTGGCGCGCGGCGAGCGCAGCAAGGAGATCGCTGCATATCTTGGCATCTCGGAGCGCACGGTCAAAGCCCACCTGGCCAGCATCTATCAGAAACTGGATGTGGACTCACGCGCCGCGGCCATCGCTGTGGCTTCCCAGCGCGGTTTATTGGCGGATAATTAATGCCCTTTACTGGTCGTTGGCGCTGAGATAGATCAGGCGCAGGATCTTCAACTCGTCATAATTGATCTTTCCCCCCAGTTCATCAAATACCGGCTTTAAAGCTGCCGTGCCAAGTTCATCAAAAGCCTGCATGGCAGCTTGCTGCTCATCCGGCGAGGCGGATGTCAGTGAGGCGAGCTCGTCATCAAAGCGCAGTGGATTCCCGGCGGCTGTGAACCTGAACAAGTGCGCCAGGATCGTCCCGACCTGCACCCGGTATCGGTCCATCAGGCTTTGGATGCTATCCCCGTTATTGTAGGCTTCACCGACCATGATATGCCGCCCACCCGCCTCGTTTTTGGGCTGCAATGGTCCTTTATGTTTTTCTTTCAAATCTTTTTTCTGGCAATATGCCCGGATTACCTCCAAAAATTCTTCGCCATACTGTTTCAGTTTGACCTGTCCCACGCCGCTGATGTTGATCAGGCTATCATTCGATTGCGGGTAATAGGCGCACATTTCCACCAGGGTCTTGTCCGAAAAGATGACATAGGGCGGCACCCCGGTCTGGTCTGCCAGTTCCTTGCGTTTCTGCCGTACCAGCGCGAACAGGGCGTGGTTGTACTCCAGTTCTGTCTTGCGTGCTTTGGCATTGGTTGGACGGGTCTCTTCTTCCTGCAATTGTCCCAGGATCGGGCTGCGTTTCTTGAGCGCTTCCACGGCCTTAGGGGTCAGGCTCAAGGTGCGGTACTCACCCTCCTGGCTGAGATAGCCAAGCTGCACCAGTTGGAGGGAAAGCTGCATCCATTGTTTCTGGCTCATTTCAGCGCCGATGCCGTAGGTGGATAACTTTTCATGCTCATTGACCAGCACTTTTTCAGCCCTGGAACCGCGCAGCACGTTGGTGACGTGCCCGGCTCCGAAACGTTCGCCCGTGCGTTTGACGCACGACAGGAATTTTTGGGACGGGATGGTGATGTCGGTCAGGATGGGCGGCGCGGCAGAGCAATTGTCGCAATTCTTGCATTTGCCCTCCGTGTAAGCCTCCCCGAAGTAAGCCAGCAGCGGCTTGCGGCGACAGTTGGTTCCATCTTCAGCATAACGCACGATGGAGTCCAGGTGATGCGATGCCACGCGGCGCTCTTCGCCTTCCTTCTGATCGATGAAGTAGCGCAGTTTGGTAACATCCCCATAGCTGTACAGCAACAGACAATGGGCGGGCAGATCATCCCGCCCGGCGCGCCCGATCTCCTGGTAGTAGCCTTCGATACTCTTGGGCAGGTCATAGTGGATGACAAAACGCACATTGGGCTTGTTGATGCCCATTCCAAAGGCGATGGTCGCCACAATGATCTGGACATCATCCCGGATGAAGGCTTCCTGGTTGGCACGCCGCTCGTTGTCCTCCAACCCGGCGTGATACGGGCGCACGGAATACCCTTTGGCTGCCAGATAGGCGGACAGCTCATCCACCTGCCGGCGCGAGAAGCAATAGATAATGCCGGATTGATCTTTGAAACGCTTTAAAAATTTAACCGTCTGTTCCAGTGCATCCATTTTTGGAGCCACCTCAATGAACAGGTTGGAGCGATTGAAGCTGGCAACGAACTCATTGGATCTTGAGAAATTCAGGCTGGATTTGATGTCACTGCGCACGCGCTGGGTGGCAGTGGCTGTCAGGGCCAGGCAGATCGCCTGCGGGTAGCGCTGGCGTACGCTCACCAGTTGACGGTACTCGGGACGGAAATCGTGCCCCCACTCGGAAATACAGTGGGCCTCGTCGATCGTCAGTAGTGCGAGCTTGACCGTCGAAAGCAGCGTGAAGATGCGCTCGGTCAGGAGCGTTTCTGGCGCCATGTAAAGCAGCCTGGCGGAACCGTCCCGCACCCAGCTCATGTTCTCCTGATAGGCTTCCTGTGAAAGCGTGCTGTTCAGGAACAAGGCCGGTACGCCATTGGCACGCAACTGGTCAACCTGGTCCTTCATCAGGGCGATCAGAGGGGAGACTACCACTGTCAGGCCGTCCAGCAGCATGGCCGGGATCTGGTAGCACAGCGACTTGCCGCCGCCGGTCGGCATAATAGCCAGCGTGTCCCGCCCGACCAGGATGTTCTCTATCACTTCACGTTGCAGCGGGCGAAAGCTATCATATCCGAAGGTGTCTTTGAGAATTAAGGCTGGATTTGACATTCGTCAAGTATAACGCCAATGATGGAAATCGTCCTTCAGTTCATGAACCGGGCGAGAAACAGTTGTTAATTTTGTAGATGGATTTCAAAAAATTAAATATCTCTTTTCAACCGGCACTTGGTGCGTCGATGGATCTGTCACTCGATCAGGAGAATAGGGATGTGCTACTTGAATTGGAACCCATCCAGGATGCTGATGCACTGCTCGTTGATGGGTATGACCAGCCCCGGGGTGGAATCGGCGGGATGCGAACAGATCAGCGCATAAGCCTGGCCGTTATTCTCAACCCATATCTCCCTGCGCTGCCAGTAAGGCTCACCTGAAAATTCGCGATAGATATATTCAAAGCCCGGGCGGTCAAAGATCTCGATCTCTTCCTGCGAAATGAACTGGTAATGGGAAGATCTTTCAATCGTTTTTGCTTTGAAGTCATTAAATAATGTTCCCAGGTCAGCATCCGCCGGGATCTGCTGGCGGAAGACCTGCAGGTAAGTTTCACCATTCTGAGAAAAAAGAAGGTTAATACTTTGATCCTCGCTATCGACCTCTGCCGGTATTTCATATTGTTTGGTTTTGAAGCCGAAAGGGGCAGAAAAAGTGAATTCATCACCTTCAAAGGTCTGCCCGCAGGCAGCGCTCAGAAGCAGGAAAACCATCGGGATCAGGGTTCGAAATGAAAAAAACTTTCCTGTCTTTGCCATAAACGTCTCCTTTGGAAAGTGAATTCAATTGATAAAAAAAGCTACCTGCAATGATCATCCCGGTGCCAGGTACGGATTGTACTTTATGATAATCGCCAAACCAGCGTACTGCAAGCCTATAAAATCTGTGATATATTACCCATTCCTGTGAGGGTGTTCCTCACCTAGCCTGAAGAGTAGAAGACCATGACCAACCTGACCCCCTTCCTGATCTATGTTTTTGTTGTCACTTTCACCCCGGGTCCCAACAATATACTGTCGATGGTGAACGGCATGCGTTATGGTTATCCAAAGATGTTGCGCTTCCTGGCGGGAATCGTCAGCGGTTTCTTCATCGTTATGTTCATCAGCGGCTTGCTGAACGTGGCCCTGGCGAACCTGATACCGGACTCTGAGCATTGGCTGAAGATTCTGGGTGCGCTCTACATGCTCTACCTGGCCTATCATGTGCTCCGTTCCGGTCCCGTTGAAGAAAGCTCTGACAACAACAGATCGATCAACACCTTCAAGTTTGGTTTCACCATGCAGTTCCTGAATATTAAAGCCATTCTATACGGAGTGAGCGTTTATTCTTTGTTCATCATCGCCCAATACAAGAACCCGCTTATGATCTTCCTATTTGCCATATTCCTGGCTCTGACCGCCTTTATAGCCACCTCAGCCTGGGCACTGGGCGGGAATCTCTTCAAAACTTTCGGGCAAAAGCACTACCGCATTGTGAATTTCATCATGGCCGGATTATTGATCTACACAGCCATCGCCAGTTTTTTGTAAGAATTGCTGTTCTGGTCTCAGGCAGGGGGGTGGGGAAAACCGGATGATCTTTTCGACCTTGAGAAATCCTGGAACACCCTGGCGCTTGTTTTTCCCTGTGATCGAATTTCACGCATACTATTATATAATCAGGTATGATAAGACAGGATTTGCATTGAATAGTTTAAGAAAGGATCATGAAAATGGAAAAAAATGAGAACGAAATTCTACCCGAGGAGCAGACCGCTCCTGATATAAAAGCTTCAACCCAACCGGAGGATGTTGCGCAGGCTGCCCCTGCCAAAGTTGAAAAAACCCAGCTCAGCCGTTTGCGCCGCTTCTGGCGCGCCAGCCTGGCCTGGCTGGCAGTGGTCGCCATCGCCTTCACGGCTGGTGTGCTGACCTTTAATTTCCTGCGCTATCAGCCGCAGCTTAATGAACTGGCCCAGGCTTATCGCACCACCACCGACCTGCAGAACCAGGTCATCAGCCTGACCGGTCAGCTCAACACTGCCACGGATCGCCTGGCTGTGCTGGAAGATGTGCAAACCCACCTCGAGCTGCTGCAGGTATTATCGGATGTCAACAATGCCCGCCTGGCGCTGCTCGACAAGGATGTCACGGCTGCAAAAGCTGCTCTTGAAAATACCTCCAAGCGCCTGGAAGACCTGGCTCCCCGCCTCAGTGCGGCCGACACCAGCCTGACCGCCAGCCTGCGGCAGCGCCTGGGGCTCATCCTGTCCGGCATGGACAGCGATGTGGAAACCGCCAAAGTGGATCTTGAATTACTGGCAGGTAACCTGCTGGATATTGAAGCAGCCTTGTTCGGCAAATAGTTAAAGCAGATTAATGAATTCATAAAAATGCGCTCCCGAAAACCCAGGAGCGCATTTTTTTTGATCCTTGTTTCCGACGTCGGAAAGCTACCCTTTAATGGAAACCAGCGGAAGCAGTTTGCGTTCGATCCTGACCAGGTCTGTCTGGTTGGCCATGACTTCGTCGATGTCCTTGTAAGCTCCCGGGGCTTCGTCCAGGTCACTTTTGCCCCGCAAACCATGCACGATGCCTTTCATTTTCGCCTGCTCGACATTCAGGTTGAGACTCCGTTTGGCTTCATTCCGTCCCATTTTACGACCGGCTCCATGCGAGCTCGACATGAAACTTTCAGGATTGCCCAATCCGGAGGTGATAAAACTTGGCGTTCCCATCGAACCCGGGATGATGCCAGGCAGATCAGGGGTTGCTTTGGTGGCGCCCTTGCGGTGGACGAGAACCTCCCTGCCAAAATGGTTCTCGAATGCCGCATAATTGTGATGGATATTGATCTCACTCAAGGCGGTTCCACCTGTGTTCGTTGCAATGATATCGAGCAGCCGGGACATCATCAGAGATCGGTTGGCTTGGGCGAACTTAAGGCAGAAATTCATGGAATCATAATATTCCCTGCCCTCCTCCGAATCCATTGGCAACCAGGAAAGATCTTTGTTGGGGATCTCTGTCTTCCGACGAGCGCTCATCTGGATAGCCAGATCATGGTAGAACCCGGCAACTTTCAAACCAAAATTCCTGGAGCCGGAGTGGATCATCAACCAGATATGGCCGTTCCCGGCTGCATCTTTCTGTATCTCGATGAAATGATTTCCGCTGCCCAGGGTGCCCATTTGCCTGCGTGCGCTTGAGATCTGTTCCTGAACAATTCTGGTCTCGGGGGCGCCATTAAAACCGCTCCATTGCTGGTCCTCTTTGTGATGGTCAAAACCCACAGGTATAACCTTTCGGGCTGACTGCATGATCTCTTTTAGTTGCCCGTCGGTGATATCCTCCAGCGTCGTTTCAACCGCGATCATTCCACAACCGATATCCACCCCGACAGCATTTGGGACGATCACATCTTTCGTGGCCATCACACCCCCGATCGGCATGCCATATCCTTGATGACAATCAGGCATGATGGCAATATGCTTGAAAGCGAAAGGCAGATTTGCAATGTTGATGGCTTGTTCCAGTGCGCCTTCTTCGATCTCTTTCAACCACATTAAGATCGGTATGCGTTCAGAATTGATTATTTTCATCGAAAGTCCACAAGACCATTTATAGGTGGATCCCAGTCAGCTATCCTGCCATCCAATGGAACGCCGAACAAAATGGTCGAAGAGGAAATAATATTAGAACTTAATTGGATTGAAATTGGTGTTCTTGTCGAAATAATCCTCGTTCTCCTTCCTCTTGAGGAGATTGACCACCAGGTATGTCAACGGCGTGACCAGGGTTTCGTAGGTCACTTTGAACAGCCACTGGGACAGGATGGCTGTCAATAACGCTGAATAGGGCAGAATGGTCCAGAAAGCGATACTGATGAAAATGGCAGAATCAACGCCTTCGCCCACAATGGTCGAGCCGATGGTCCGCACCCACAGGAATTTTCCCTGTGTTCTCACCTTCAATTTTGCCATGACAAAGGAGTTTAAGAACTCTCCTGCCAAATAAGCAATGAAGGAAGCGATCATCAGACGGGGTGTGAAACCCAGAATGGCGGAATAGGCTTGTTGGGCTGTCTCAGCAGTTGAAAAGCTGCCCACCGACCAGAATGGAACGGCTGGAAGGATGCCCGCCACCCAGATGGCAAGCACAGCCAGCAGGTTGCACAGGAATCCAGTCCAGATCACTTTACGGGCATTGGCGTAGCCGTAGACTTCGGTCAAAATATCCCCGAAGATGTAGCTGATGGGGAACAGGATAACCGCAGCGGGCAGGACCAGGCTGCCGAATGAGATCAGCTTGACCGCAATAATGTTCGAGATGATCAGCACGGTCACAAAGATGGCTGTGATCAAACTGAAATAGCGATAGGGTTTTCGCTCAGGGTTTGATGTCATTAATATTTAGCCTCATTCTTCCGCGGTCATGCTGTTTTGGTTGCCATCCAGCCATTGCTGGCGGGCTGCGGGGGTGCGGGTATGTTCTGCTTCAACATTGATGCCGATCCCGCCCCGGATATTGAAAACGCCTGATACCCGGATCCAATGTGCCTCCAGCACATTCTGCAGGTCGTCCAGGATCTGGTTGACAACGTGCTCATGGAAGGCACCTTTGTTTCGATACGACCACAGGTATAGTTTGAATGACTTGGACTCGATCACTTTCTGATCCGGCACATAATCGACGTGGATGGTGGCAAAATCAGGCTGACCGGTCTTGGGGCACAGGCAGGTGAATTCGCTGGTGTGCAGGGATACCAGGTAGAAACGGTCCGGTGCGCGGTTGGGAAATGCCTCCAGGTTTCTGCTGGGCTGTGTCTTGCCTCCCAGGGCAGTCAGACCGCTGACATCTTCTCTTTTATTTTGCATACAGATCTCCAAAAAGGTTCAGGTTTTCCGGAAGACTCAGAGTCTATGAGCATAAGTGGGGGTGTTGTGCGGAGCTAGACCGCTTAACACCCCCACATTTCCGTACCGACTTAAGGGCTAGATGGTTCTTTTTTATTATAACAGGATGTCAAATGGGGGCAAAATAAAAATCAAATCTGCTGTATCGGTAGATTATCGTTTCATTGATTATGAAAAATGAAAATCAAAGCAGCTGTCCAAAAAGATATAGGATGGGTTTCTTACCTGCCACATGAACGGGATAGAAATTCCCTGCGGGGACTCTACGCATGAAACCAGCCCTATAAGTAGTGTACAATTCGCCAAGGAATTCTTTTAGGACAGCCCCTTTTTTCGGCGGTTTAATTTAAGGCATTCCTGATTTCGAGGTTGAGCAGGTATTGCTTGCGCCATAATCCGCCCCCGTAGCCGATCAGTTTGCCATCTGCCCCGATGACGCGATGACATGGGACGATGATGGCGATACGGTTGTCCCCATTGGTCCTGGCCACGGCTCTAACCGCCTCGGGCTGCCCGATGAACTTAGCCTGTTCCTTGTATGACCGGGTGGTCCCATAAGGGATCTGCCGTAAACCTGCCCAAACCTTTTGCTGGAATGAGGTCCCTGCCATCACCAGGGGAATGTCAAACTCCTTGCGCTGACCGGAAAAATATTCCTCCAATTGTGTGTTGAGCGCTTCAAAATGCCTGTTTGAACCGGGTACGATCCCGGCATTAAACAAGCGGGTCAGTCGTTTTAGCTGGGTTTCCAGCATCCTTCGATCCACGAATTCCAGCAGGCAGATACCGTCTTCGTTAGCTCCAGCCAGCATGGGACCCAACGGGGTCAGGATGCGCGTGGTGGTGATCATAAGCCCTTCCTGGCTCTTGCCCGGTGTAAATCCGGTTGTCTTCTTGAACGAAGCGCTGAACCCGCTCAATGAGTTGTAACCGGATTCAAAAGCAGTTTCTGTTACTTTATCTCCATATTTAATTCTGCCAAATGCCTGCCCGATGCGCAAGGAGCGTAGATATGCATTGAAGGTCATATTGTGATGTTTTTTAAACCAGTAATTGACCCTGCTGGGGTCCAGTCCCCGCACTCGAAGGTCACCGCTCTGTATCCGGATGAGCGGGTTCTCGTTTATCTCGTCCAGCAGGGGATTCAGCCATTCGGGTGCTGCCCCCTTGTAGTTCAAAGGGGAGCAAACTTTGCAGGGACGGTACCCGTTTACAAGTGCATCGTGTGCCGATCCAAAGAATTCCACGTTCTCGGGTTTTGGTTTTTTGGCAGTACAGGTTGGACGACAAAATATCCCGGTCGTCTTGACCCCGGCAATGAAGATGCCTTCAAAATTGCTGTCCTTGTTGACCAGGGCTGAATACATGATTTCGATGTCTGGTAAAGTTCTTTCCATGTCTGCACCTTTCCTGTTGAAATTTAAATTAACCCATTTTCCCACTTTTCTATTTTGTCTACAACCGAAAATTGCGCAACCAATTTTAATATCATTCTTGTGTGCGGATGCCTTTCAAATTCTGAAATATCTTTCAAAATAATCAGAAAGAGTGAAAATATGAAAAAGGTGTTCGGGGTGTCGGTCTGAACTGATGGGATGGACCGATGGAAGAGATGTTCCAATGAGGTCTTTAGTCATCCACCGGTAAACCCTCGTTGGACATGATCTTGAGGGCATTGGTGGATGGGGTGGGACCGGGACGCAGGATGTAATCGAAGGTCAGTCTCCCGTCGTTAACCTCGTCGCGGAAATGGGCGTTGCCTGCCAGGGACTGATCTTCGGCCAGGGTCGCCAATTCCAGGTCGTGTGTGGCCAGCAATCCGACACCATTCGCACCGATCAGAGCCTTCACATATGCGCGGCTGCCGATCAGACGCTCGCGGTTGTTGGTGCCCCGGAAGATCTCATCGATCAGGTACAGCAAAGGCAGACCGGGTTGGTCAGCTTTGAGCGCATCCAGCAGTCCCTTGAGGCGTTTGACCTCGGCATAGAAATAGGAGAACCCGTCCACCAGCGAATCATTGATGCGGATGCAGGTATACAGCCGAAAGGGGATCGTTCGCATCCCGATTGCGTTGACAGGACCCCCGGCGTAAGCCAGGCACAAGTTGATGCCTACTGTCCTTATGAAAGTGCTTTTACCGGACATGTTCGAGCCGGTGATGATGAGTAATTCCCCCAATTCTTCGATCTGAAGGTCGTTGCATACCTTTTGAGCCGACGGGATCAGGGGATGCCCCAGGTTGTGGGCGGTGAAGACCGGATGAATTTTTGCCTTCTCATCGAAAGGTGCGATCGTTGGGAATGTGTATCCTGGGTTCAGTGCAGAGAATTCTCCTAGTGCCATCAGCGCTTCCAATTCGTGGAATGCATTAAGCCAGGTGGGCAGCAGGCGCGCCATAAGCTTGCGCTGACGGGCAGCCAGCCATGCCGCCCACAGGTCCCAGGGCGTGATCAGATTTAGTACCAGCCACAGGGCTGGGTTCATTCGTATGCCTGTCAGGGCGGTCACAAGTTGAACCTGTCTCAGCCGCTTTACGGGCCGGTCAGTTCCGGACCAGAATGGAGCACATTTATCTTTCAAGTGTTTTCTGGCGCCATAAGGATAACGCTCCAGGAAGCCCAGAAGGGGCAAAAATATACCTAGTTCGCCATCCAAACGCAGCACAGCTTCCAATAATTCTTTGATCATGTCTCTGCTGGTCAGATAGACAAAAGCATATGCCAGGGTTGAGATCACCCAGTACGGAGGCAGCAGGCCGTTCAAAAAAAGCAGGAAGAGAATGATATTCAATAATGCCAGCAGAGTGCCCCACGGCAGGATCCTGCCCATTTTTGGGTCATCGGCAGGTATCTGCAGCCATTTGAGTAGCTTGTCCCCATCCAGTGGTTCCTGACTGAGTTGGCGGAAGATCAACCTCAGGCGATTGCGGAAGCGTGGCAGATGCGCCAGCTCGCTTACGACCGTCTGCCTGGCAAAGATCGCTTGCCGGTCAGGCGTATCGGTGCTCAACCAATCCGACAGGCAGCGGCTGCCCTGGCGCGAGATCGTGATGTCGAGCAGGTGGTGCAGCGAACTTGGCCCGCCCAAGTCAAGGTCGATCGCCAGCGGAGAACGCGACTCCGCGGGTGTAACAGGCAGGGGAATGTGTTCCCAATCCAGGTCGAGGCGGGCTTGTTTTTCCAGGTAGATCATCTTCCAGACCAGGAAGGAATTGATCCATCGATCCAGACGGCGGTGCAGGATCACGATCACTGCAAAAAGGAATGCTGCACTAAAAAAAGTGATCCAGCCTGCGCTTGAACTGATTAGATCAGCGGCGCCCCAGGTTGCAGAACCACCTGCCACAAAAACAATTAACCGTGTCCAGGAGAAGCGGTTGCTGATGGCAACTAAATGATTCAGCCTGCGCTCCAGGCGCTGGATGTGACGGGAATAAAGGGATGAGTAGGGCATGCGCCTATTATACTGTCAGACGAAAAACGGTTTCCCCCCTTTGGGTTATTGGGATCGGCTGATCAATTCATCCCGTTTGCGGCGGTACTCAATGATGGGCAGGTCACCCTGGATCAACACCTCGCCGATCTTTAATCCGCTGGCCTTTGGATGCTGGGTGATCACCACACGACGGTCTTCATGAGCGATATAGATGTTGCTGGGCATGGCCAGTTTTGCGACCAGTTTACCAAGGAAAGGAACGACCATGAACTTCTGATGGAAGCGCAGGTAAAGCAGGGTGTGCCCATCATCCACTGGTACAAAGGCGGCTAAAATTCGCACCTGCGGGCTGATATAGTTTTGCCAAAGGTTGGGCATGATGAATTCAAGGTGGACACTGGTTGCAGTTTTGGAGGAAAGTTCGGATGGCTTGCGGGGTGGTGTGCCGTCATCCAATCGGTTGAAGACGTAGATGTAGAGCATCTTGTCACCTTTCCACTCCACCACTGGACCATCCACCACGGTGCGGTTACCGCGTCCGATGGTATTGCGGTGGATGAAGGGCAGGTGCACCACGTCCAACTGGTTCTCGATGACGCGCGAATAATGCGCATCCCAGGGGTCACGCGCCGAGGCGTGGTAGAAAGTGTCATCGATATTGTCGAAGAAAATTGGCTCACCCTGTGGTGTTCCCGTACCCCACCAGATCCAGATGTAGCCATGCGCTTCAAAGGTGGGATAAGCTTGGATGCGCATCTTGGCTGGGATAACGCCGCCGTGTCCGTTGGCAGGGATGAGAACGCAGGCTCCGCTGGGATCATATTCGAATCCGTGGAAAGGGCATTGCAGGTGGTCATCCACGATCTCACCCTTGCTCAGTTCCACGCCGCGGTGCGGGCAGTGATCTGCAGCGCAGTGAACGCTCCTGGAGCCATCCCGCCAGAAGACCAGTTTCTCACCCATGCGCGTCACCCCGATCGGTTGCGTGCGAACTTCATGGGATTCCAATACCACATACCATTGTTCCCGGATCATGTTATCTCCCTAATAATAATGGAATATTGAATTCTAACCTAAAATCCGCGCTGCTGCCCATGCCAGGGTGCGGGTCTGCCGGATCTGAATTCGTCCAGGCTGGGTCCGCTCAGTTTCCGCAGCCGCCAGGTTCCATACAGGTAGGTCACCACCAGGAGGACAATAATTGCTGGCCAGCCGGTCAGCGTCTGGACCCAGGACAGTGTCTGGGTCTGCGAACTGCGGTAGAGCATGACCTGCCATGCCAGTCGAAAAGCGAAGAACAGGGTCCAAAGCAGGGTAGTTTCGCTGTAAGCCGGACGGACGCGGTCATGCCAGTACCAACCCAAGGGCCAGCGCCGTGCCAGGTAACTGCTCCAGGCTGTCAGAGGTTGCCTGAAAACCAGGCTGACCAGGCAGAGTACCAATGTCAACGCGCCTGAGACAAGCCCGGGCAGAAAGTAGCCCTCGGCGCGTCCCAGCACCCAGACCAGGCCGATTGCCAGCACAACACTGCCAGCCCCGCCCAGGGCGTAACCCAGCGGTTTACCGCTTCTCCAGTTCACAACCCCCATGAACAGCGCCAGGAGCAGTGCGGAGGTCATGGCAGCCGTCAGCCCCCACACGCCATTGACCATCAGAAATACGACTGGCGGCAGGATCACGTCCAGCAGGCGGCTGCCCAGCACGGATCGGAACTCATCCAGTAGTTCACGCAGTTTGGACGGCATGTTTTCCAAGCCAGAACTTGTGCCAATCGCCTTTGCTGCGGAAAAGCGCGACCAGGGCATACAGGCTTCCGGCCCAGAACCCGAGCGTGAGCATGGCCACAGTCCAGGCGATGGCTGCCAGCGGCGATCTCTCGCGGTAAATGATCCATCCTGAAAAAAGCATGAAGCCGGTGTACAGGTCTACCAGGGAGACGATGCCCCAAGGCATTCTTAAGAGGGCGCTACCTTCACCGTTAAAATCACCGATTGTAAAGCCGTAGAACAGCACCGTACTCATGGCAAGCAGGCCTATTATGGAGACAAGTTTTCCTATTTTCATTTCAACACCAGGATCACACCGATCGTGATCTCGATCGCCAGGCTGATAACATTTGAATTTTCAATGGATTTGTCAAGAAGCATGGAGACAGCCCGTACAAGAGCAATAGCCACATACATGATACCTAGCATGGGGTAGGCGACCGCTTTGTCCAGCAAAAGTGCCGCGATGCCAAGCCCGATGAACAGAGCTCCAAATATGGCGCGGATCTCGGTGATTCCCCTCCCGCCAACGGGATGTATGCCGGTAAAGCCCTCGATCCTGGTTGGGGCAAGCAGGGACAGAAGTCCGGTCAGGATTGTGGCGATAACAGCGATGAGCTGAAGGATTTTCAACATGTCATTCTCCTTTTCTTTCAATCGACACAGAACGGGGCACCTGCTTGTTTTCTTGTGCGATCATCGCAAAACCAAGTGCACCGACGCCAAGATGAGAACCGAGCACGGGCGTGATCTGCTGGATGGAGATTTCGGTATTGGACAGATAGTTTCGAACCTGCTCGCGCAATCTTTCAGCACGTTCCTCCACACCTGCGTGCACAATCGCCAGCTGGCTGACCGGGCTGTAATTATCCAGCCAGGCAAACAACCGTTCCATGGCGCGCCGAGTGGTGCGAACCCGGTGGGCTACCGGTTTACCCTGGTTCATGTGCAGCAGGGGTTTAAGGCGTAATATCTCCCCAAAACGTGCCACGGCAACGTTCATGCGCCCGCTCCGGCGCAGGTACTCAAGTGTATCCAGTGCGGCAAAGACATGCGTGCGCGGCATTAGCTCTTTCAAGGTTTCCAAAATCTCTTCCATTTTATTCCCGGCTTTTGCCATCTGGGCGGCTTTTTCAACCAGGAAACCAAGTCCCAGGCTGAGTTGACCTGAATCCAATACGGTAACGGGGATGCGTGTGAATTCTTTGGCTGCTGTGCGGGCTGAGTTGACGGTGGCACTGAGTGCCTCAGAGATGTGAATGGAGAGAATGGCTTGAGCGCCTTTTTCTAACAATTCTTCAAAGCGTTTAATAAAGATCTCGGGACCAGGCGCGGCAGTGGTAGGCGCGGGGTCATAAGCCGGCAGGCGGGCATAGAACTCGCTTTTGGTGATGTTCACCCCGTCCATCAACCGCTCTTCACCCATCTGGATGAAGAGCGGCACAACTTCTATACTGTTTTGTTGCAAGATGTCTGCAGCCAGGTCGCAAGTGCTGTCAGTGACGATGGAAATATTCATTGATACTCCCGATGGGTTATACCGGAGCCAGTGTGCCGGCGAAGATCATCCAGGCCAGTACGGTTTTGGCAACAAGGCTTAAAATGATGAAAGCGCGCTCACCATAGAGATAATCTTTCCAGGGTCCGACTTTTTTATACTGCAGGTACATGTTGACGGCAAAAGTGTTGAAGAAAACGAACAGGGTCGGGATGATGGCGTACACAAAGGCAGGTGGTTTGGCTTCTCCTCCGGATGAAACAGAACCGAAGAAGTAGATGAAGATCACAAGCCATGGAATGATTCCGGCGATCGAGCCAAACGTGAACGGTGTCCAATCCAATTTTTCCTTGCCCTGGTTCAGGCTTTCCATCAGCAGGCCAAACAGGTTCATCATGGCGTTCAAACCGAACATCACGATGATCGCACCCAGGTCCCAGAGCCCGGCTAGCATGCCGATCAAAACGATCATTAGAGAGGAGCTGAGGGCATATTCATAGAAGCGGATCGGGTTTCTGCCCAGTTCCAGTTTATTGACATAGTCTTTGAAACCAATTGTGCCAAGGTAAAAATGAGTGATGGCGGAAAGCAATAGAAAGATCGCCACAGCCGGGCCAAGCGGTAACTTGTAAAGCAATTTGGCAACCGGCTCCAGGGAGAAAGTGGCAGTGTTGAAGCTTAAAAAATTGGTAAAAACCGGGTAGGTTGTATCATTGCTGACCACCCACATGAAAACACCCTGGATCAAATGCAAGAAACCCATTATCAGGTTAAAACGCTGCAGACCGGTGAATTTGGTTTGCTTGGAACGAACTTTGGTTGTAGTCATTAAAGCTCCTTATTAAGTGGGTAAATTTAGATTGTTGAAATAACTGGTATGTTCGCATCTACCATTTCCTGCCCGGAAAGGTTCAGATCAAACCAGTGGATTAATGGGGCAGCTTCCTGCTCCATGACATAACGGATACTTTCTGTATATCTGCGCCAGAGATCAACAATCTGATCCCGGCGATATAGGTGGTTGATTAGGAATCCTTCCAACCAGTGTAATTCAGGCAGGAGAAGGTCGAGATTTCCAAAGAAGAGAGCTGCACAAACCGCTTTGTTTAAGGAATGAGCTGCTGCACTTAATTTGCCTTCAGATGAATCCCAATTGGACCTTAAACCGGGGATTAGTCTAATAATGGTCTGGTGATTTAGTTCAAATAGCTCGTAAAGCTTGAGGTAGTGATTTGTTATTTCATCCATCCCTGGCTTTACCTTATGGGTGGCGATGTTTTCGATCACGCCAGGCGCTTCTTCAAGCGTGTCTCCCAGGTAAGTGGCAGGGATACTCTTTTTAGGTGATGGGCTGGTCGCGAAGATGCGTCCGCCAAATCCAACTGGAATGGTGCTTGCCAGTGTTTGAGCAGTTTGCTTCAGTTCTACGGCATTAACCAATTGCTGCGCAATTAGTACGATAACCTGGGGGCGTATTTTCTGAATGGTCTCTTTCAATTGCACCTGTGGAACCTCAGCTCCCAAGTCGATCACTTTATAGCCCTTTCTTTTCATAAGGAATGTCAAAAATACGCTTGGTAAACTATGAGTTTCACCTGAAGGGCAGCAGATCAGGATGGATTCTTTGCGATTGGATGGCGGTGTCGATGATATCAGTCTTCCCAGTCGCCGCTGGGCAAAGCCGGAAGCGAAATGTTCCTGTTGAACAGTGATCTTCCCTTGATACCACTCTTCTCCAAGTTCAGACAAGCCCTTGGCTAAGACCTTGTTACAAACCAATTCCGGAGACGCGATCGCGAAGGCGGTATTGATGGTCTGGTCTGCCAGGTTCTCATTGAAATCAAGGCAGGCTTTTTTCCATTGCTTCCTCAGACTATCCAGGGATGTGCCCATTTCCTCGAGGGGATTAATTACTGACTGGTTGGACTCGAAGGAATCTCTCTCCGATAAAGGATCAACCCCGTCTACTGTCAGTTCATTCCATAAACCCACGCAATTTGAGATGCTCAAGCCTTCGGATTGTTTTTTCATCAACCATTGCACGATGGCGATATCTCTTTGCGAATAGATGCGATGACCGCCTGAGGTGCGTTCCGGTTCTGGCAGGTGGTATCTGCGTTCCCAGGCACGCAGGATATCTGCGCTCAGCCCGGTCATCTGGATAACGGCTTTTAGATTGAAGGTGGGTGTATTTTCCATAAACATTCTCCTGCCAGATATTAATATTGTACATATATATTAAATTTTGTCAAGTATTTGTCCATATATTGTACAACATATCACCTGTGCTCGATAGAAATACATTTCGCCTAAGTTTTATTAGGAAGGATCGTCCCAGGCCTGGAACCATTAAGAAAACAAACAACACCCCATTATAGGGAGTTGTTTGTTTAAGATTAGGCAGCTTGTTTGGATTATTGGCTTATCTGCGCGCCTGTAATACGATAGAAGGGATCAGGGAGCGACGATGATGGAAAGCGTTATTGAACATAATGTTGTCGAACTTTGTACCAGCGCCCAGGTTTCTGTGTAAGTGCCGTTTGCTGCAGGTACGTTCATATCCAGGAGCAGGGTGGCATTTGTATCCGGATCAACATTCGCTGGCAAATTGGATGTGCTGACATTATGTAAATTTGTTCCGCTTACGAATTTAAAGCTTACATTGGCTTTATCCCAGGTTGCCAGGCTGGTGTTCTTTACTGTCCAGTTTAGGTCCACATATGATTGACCGGGTTTGAACTTGGTATTGTTTGCTGGCAACTGGGAGACAAATGTACATGCTGGTTTTGGAGTAGTGATCGTGCCGGTCACAGTTGGTGTTGTCGATGATCCTGGTGTGGAGGTATTTACCGGGATGGGAGTATAAGCCGGTGTAAAAATGGGTACCCCCACAAAATCGTTCACCCTGGTGACGTAGAAACCCCAGATCCAGCAAAAAGATCCGGGTTGGTTGGGATTTTGAATGTAATAATAGTATCTTGTTGGATCCAGGCCGAATACCTCAGCCATGACACCAGGGTCCAGTTGCCCAACGCGTTCATATACCGTATCTGGTCCCAACCGGCAATTTGTTTCCTTGCTGACGCTGATCATTGGTTTATTTGAAGTCGGTAAAGGGATCATTGTGCTGGTTTGCATCGCTGTTTCGGTGAAGAAGGGAGTGGGTGTGTTGCTCGGGATGGAAAGAGCGATTTGGGTTAATGTTCCCAGGACGCCTGCCTGCGCTTTTTCAGCAATAGCCGTGTTAATGGACATATCCGGGGTTGGGGCGGTTGTTTCAGCTGCCGGGCTACATGCGCTTATTAGCATCAGGATGAGTGCTAAAGATAAAAATAGAATGATTTTCTTTGAATTCATAATATTCTCCTTCAAACGATCGATCTCTCTGACGTCAAATGGCAGGATGATCAAATATGTGGAAACGGTAAATTTTGCCCCCAAACTGGATATATCATACCACATCAGGAAATAGGATCTGTCGTCCTGCCCATGATCTTTGAAAGTGAATTTAGGAAGGGGTTATCTTTATGGAGCCATCTTTCAATTGCTCCAGCATTTGTTCATGCGCCTCCCTGGTGATGGTGTATCTCCAGGCGAAAAGGATCGAGATCAACACCAACCCGGCCGGGACGATACTGGCAAACCAGCGGATGACTGTGATGGCCTCTGCAGGCTGGGCAGGCAAGGGGATCCCGGAAGTCGGGCTGATGTAGCCGGTCATGGCAAAGATCTGTCCCATGAGCCACAGGGCTGCGCCTGTTCCCAATTTTTGAAAGAAGGCTGCCATGGCATAAAATGAGCCTTCACGGCGCTGACCTGTGACCAGTTCATCATGTTCAATAATGTCCGGCAGCATGGCCCAGGGAACCACATAGACGGTGGCGATCCCTAACCCGGAGAATATGGCGCAGGTGAAAGCCAGCCCGATCTGGTCAGGTTGCAGTAAAAAGATGGATAACAGGAATATGATCCAGCTCACACACCCGATGATGAATGCCCGCCGCTTGTCAAACTTCTTTGATAACCACACCACCAGTGGGACGAATGCAATAGCAGATCCTTGCGCTGCCAGTACCAGGTAATTGGCTTGGTCCGGCACCCGCATGTAGTAGTTGGCAAAATATACCAGCACAGCCGCCATGATGCTGGCTGCGGTCCAGCTCATCAGGTATAGTCCCATAACGATCTGGAAAGGACGATTGCGAACCGTGGTCAGCAGGGATCTCACCACGGGCAGGGGTTCGCTCTCTGCATTGCTGCGATATTTGTGCGTGACTCGAAAGACGATCAGAGGCGGCAGCATGCTGAAGAGTCCCAACCCGAGACCCAGGTAGATATACAACAGGTGCACATCCTTGATATACCAACCCAGGACGGTGGCAAAGATGATCGCTCCCAGGGTGCCCGAGATGGAGATCGCCATCCGGTAACCATTCAGGGAACTGCGCTCGTCATAGTCCGGGGTCATCTCTGGGGTGAGCGAATTGTAGCCAACGTGCACGGCTGTAAAGCAGGTATCAAATAGCATAAAAGCCAGCGCATAATATACGGCCAGTCCAAGCTGCCCGATCAAGGGTACCACCCACATCATGGCATAAGTCAGTCCCAGGGGGATGGCTCCATATAGCAGCAGCACCCGCCGACGTCCGTGGCGGCTCTTTAGTCGGTCTGAGATCACGCCAAACAATGGATCATTGATAGCGTCCCACAGCCTGCCGGCCGCGATAGCCCAGGCTGCATAATCGGGTCTCAGTCCGGCGATATCGGTTAGAAAATAGAGTTGGAAAAAAACGATGATGGCTTGAGGCACGCTGGTGGTCAGATCGCCGGTGCTGAAAAGCAGCTTGGTGCGCATGGAGAGTTTGGAACTGGATGAAGTGTTCATATGTTTACGGGTTCCTCTCAAATCTAAAAAAGATCACTTGCAGCTTTCCATTATTTCTAAACAAGGCTATTGTATATTATTATGCGGGAATTGCGTCATGCTTACCAAACTTGGGGTTAACGTTCTTATGATAATGCTGTGGGATAATGTATTGACCAATATCATTTCACTCGGTAGAGATTTTTGAAAAGAAAAAAACCCAATTTGAGCTGGCAAGCCAGTTTTGTAAAAAAGATCATCAAGCTACTATTTTCCGGCTGGTCGCATGGAACCGTGGATGAACAGCGTCAGTGGCAGGAGAAGATGTCCAGGTTTTTATTGCCTCCTGCGACTGTCCATTGTCAGCCGGTTGATGTTAATGGCGTTCCTGGGGAATGGGTCACGGCACCCGCTGCTGGTCACGGCGGGATCCTGTACCTGCATGGTGGTGGTTATACCGTTGGTTCGACCAACACGCATCGTGGATTGGTTGCGCGAATATCCAATCTGACCACCTTGCCGGTCCTGCTGATCGATTATCGCCTGGCACCTGAGCATCCCTTTCCTGCAGCATTGGAAGATGCGGTCACTGCTTACCGTTGGCTATTGGCGCAGGGGATCGACCACTCCCGGATTGTGATCGCCGGGGATTCTGCTGGTGGCGGTCTGGCCCTGGCTACTCTGGTAGCTCTTCGGGAGGCTGGCGATCAGCTCCCAGCCGGAGTGTTTTGCATCTCTCCGTGGACCGATCTGACAGGCTGTGGAGATTCCATCCGGTCCAGGGAGGAGCAAGACCCGGTCCTGTCGATGAAGAGCCTCCAACGCGATGTGAATTATTATGCCGGAGGGCAGGACTTGTTATCCCCGTTTATTTCTCCCATCTTCGCTGACCTGGCAGGTCTGCCGCCACTCTTTATCCAGGTTGGCACGGATGAGATACTGCTGGATGATTCCCGGCGGATTGCCGAAAATGCCCAAAAAGCAGGTGTGGATGTCACGCTTGAGGTCTACGAGGGGATGTTCCATGTTTTTCATATGGTGCCCAATATGCCGGAAACCAAAAAAGCCATGCTGCATATCGGTTATTTCATATCCAGGATCCTGGGCAAGGGAGGTTGATGACAGGCTATTGTCCCACAAAGGAGATCATCACTGTGGAAAGGGTGCCTGTCAAGTCAAATGATAATGTTACCGAAGACAGATCGTTGGTTCAAATGATAATGTTACCGAATGTAGTCCACCTCCTTGAGCATTGTTTCGAAGATATTCACTGTTTCCGAGCGGTCCA
>Ga0172370_10002714_pt1 | contig 25232 bp, 27 predicted proteins | sample LakKiv5m_FD_114538 | JGI IMG/M metagenome (GOLD analysis project Ga0172370, IMG submission 114538) | Freshwater microbial communities from Kabuno Bay, South-Kivu, Congo - kab_022012_11.5m | ecosystem: Environmental > Aquatic > Freshwater > Lake | place: Democratic Republic of the Congo...
GTCGATTTTTATCAAATGCTTGATTGCCCGGATAAAATCAGGAATATAAGTTACAGAGTTAGCGATATCGATTACTTTTTTGTATTTTATAAGCTTATCCAGCACATTTTTAGGATGCCTGGCGTTAAGCAAAGGTATGCGGATCCTGGCAATAAGTATATTGTAATCCCGGCTAAGCGCCTCAAGCGCAATCTCGGCGTAAATCTTACTGCGGCTGTAAAATAACTTAAAGAAATAATCCCGGCTGTCTTCTTTTACCGGCTTGCTTTTCTTATAATCGTAATTAAAAATACACCCGCTGCTTATATGTATAAGCTTGATCTTACCGCGCAGGCAGGCTTCAGCCAAAATTACCGGGACAAAACTATTTGCCAGCAAAGTTGCGTCCTTTTCCAACTCGCAATCATCCACATTGCGCTTGCCGGTAATGCCGATACAATTGATAATTATTTTAGGGGCGTATTTCCTGATCAGCTCCTCGGCATCGCTAAAGCAATTTATCATTGAGCCGTCAATTACGCAATCAAACTCTTTTCGCAGCCTCTGGCCGATAAAACCTTTTCCTAAAATCAAGATACTCTTATTCATTCTTAAGCAAATCCTTCAAGTATTCCCCATAGCTGGTCGGCGTCTGGCTGGCAAGTCTTAACAATTGCGTTTTATCGATATAACCCATACGATACGCCACCTCTTCAATGCAGCCGATCTTTAACCCCTGCCTGTCTTCTATTGTTTTGATAAAAATCGACGCGTCGATAAGCGATTCATAAGTGCCGGTATCAAGCCAGGCATGGCCCCGGCTAAGGAATTCCGCCCTGAGCTTTCCCCTCTTAATGTATTCGTTATTTACCGAGGTGATTTCGAGCTCCCCCCTTGCCGACGGCTTGATATTTTTTGCAATTTTAGCTACTTTATTATCATAAAAATATAAACCCGCGGCTACCCAGTTGGACTTAGGCTTCTTAGGCTTCTCTTCAATTGAGGCTACCCTGCATCTCTTGTCAAACTCAAGCACGCCATAACGCTGGGGGTCCTTGACATAATAACCGAAGATTACCGCCCCGTCTTTAATCCCGGCTGACTTTTTCAGGAGTTCCCTTAAATTATAACCATAAAAAACATTGTCCCCCAAGATAAGGCAGACGCTGTCGCCGCCGATGAAATCCTCGGCGATAATAAAGCTTTGGGCAATGCCTTTTGGTTCGGGCTGGGTGGCGTAACTTAGCTTAATCCCTAGGCTGCCTCCGTCGCCAAGCAGGTCTTTAAACCTCGGGGTGTCTTTTGGAGTTGAAATCACCAGGATGTCTTTTATTCCGGCAAGCATCAAAACCGACAAAGGATAATAAATCATCGGCTTGTCATAAATCGGCAGCAGCTGTTTGCAGACGCCTTTGGTTATAGGATAAAGCCGCGTGGCCTTCCCACCCGCAAGGATAATCCCCTTCATCTATCCTCCTTTATGCCGGCCCTTTTTCAACCAGGGACGGTTCTCAACTCAAAGCTAACCTGTCCCTTTTTTAATTAATCCGTATTTAAAAAATAAGAATATTAACACGCACAGGCTTATTAAAGTAACCGCGTTGGCAAAAATGATTATGGGGTCCCGGCGATAAATCCCATATACCATCCAGAGCAAAACACCGGTAGAAAGCTGGAATAAAGTAACCGGGCTTACATCCCTGACAGATTTAGTTTTTAAGCACCTGGCTATCTGGGGGATAAATGAAAACATAGTAAGGATGGCAGCCAGCGCGCCAATCAGCGTCCAAAACATAATTAATAATTATAACCTGAAATCCCTGCGAAATAAAGCTAAATTGTAGACAGTGTACGTAACTATATTGAAATTAGATGGTTGCAAAACAAATACTGCGGCTTTCTGGAAGGTCCTACAAAGTGGAAAAAGTTAAGAAAATTGCATTGCATATTTATCAAGTAGATCACGTATCATTTTCTGATACTTTGTATGATATTGCTCCGCCTTATGCTTAAAAAATTCAACACTCTTTCTATTAAGGGCTATAGTAACTTTAACCGTCTTCTCGGCAGCAGCTAATTCTTCGGGAGCCGGAAGGAAATCCTTGACCCTCGTAAGTTTTCCAATAGGCATATTTAGATCTTTAGTCTTTCTTTTCATAATAAACCTTCCCTTTTCTCCAATAACCTGCCCCAAAGATTCTTATTTTATCATCCCTATAAATAAACCTTACAGTCACAATCTTTTTTTCAATTTTACCAATACAAAATAATCTCTCTTCTTTCAAGCTATGTTTTGAATCAATGTAAATTTTTCTTTTGGGATCCTTAAACGCTTTTGAGGCGGTAATAAAATCTACGCCATGCTTATGTATATTCGCTGCTTCTCGGATTGAGTCCCAGATGAAAATCTTCTTCCCATCGTTTATCTGCTTAGAATATAACATAACCTCACCTTAATGTCAATATAATAATACATATTATTATATGTAACCTAGTAGACAGTGTACGTAACCCCATCAAAGATATACGCTTATGAAACAAATGCGGATTTCCTGCCCCGCCTTCTAGGTAAATAATGTGCGCCGCTCTTTACCAGCCTCCGAAGAAAGTCCCGGTCGCCGCGCGGAATCTCTATGTTCGTAAAATAATTTTCTTCCTTATTATCAAAAATACTCAAAAATCTTCTATAAGCAGCCTGCCTCCCAACAACCTCTTTTCCAAAATCTTCATAATCAGGGCTCATTTGCGTTATGCCGTCCTCACGGCCTAAACAATAAAATTGCGCGCTGCTATACTCATATTCCCAGGACTCCCTGACTATCCCGGCTCGCACCGGGTTCCTCTCCACATACCTGCCGCAATTCTTTAGATACAAATCTTTCTGTATCGGCTGTAATTTAAATCTACCCTGCCATAAGAAACCTACCGTGTTATATTGTTTATGGTAATAATGGCTATACGCCCGATGTAGCCCTGCCATAAATTTCGAAATTAATTCAGGGCATTCGAATTCAACCACTAAATGGTAATGATTCGGCATAACAGCCCAATGATATATCTTTGAATTAAACCTGTTGCCATAATCGCAAAGCAATGATTTAAAACGGTCAAAATCATTTGCTTCTTGAAAAATCACCTTGCGCCCGCTGCTTCTGCTAAATGTATGATATACTAACGAGTGTTGCAATTGATGCTTGCGTGCATATGATGGCATAGTTTTCTCTCCTTTTACTACAATTGACGCAAAAGGTGAAGAAATCTAACAATAATTATTCTCGGAAAGGGAAATATTTCTTACAGATATAACTGGGGAATATAGGGTTACGTAGACTGTCTACAAGACAAGCTTAAGGAACCGGCGGGAGCCGGCTTTGAGGATGCCTGGTTCACTTGGGACAAAATTATCCTTTTCAACTTTTATATTATTAAAGCTGACTGCTCCCTGCTTGATCAGCCTGCGGACTTCATTTCCGCTGGCAGCCAACTTACTTTCAATAAGGATATCCAGAATGGTCTTTTTGCCGTCGGTTTTAAAAACCGGCATATCCCGGGGAATTTCTTTCTGGGAAAATACCCGGGCGAACTCCTCGGCTTCTTTTTCCGCCACTTGCGCCGAATGATACTGGGTTATAATTATCTTAGCCAAATTAACCTTTGCTTCCTTAGGGTGCATTTTCTTAACCGCTTCCACGTCTTCATCCGTAAGCAATTCGTAATATTTAAGCATTAACTCGTCGGATATTGACATAATCTTGCCGAATATATCCTTTGCCGGCTCATTTATACCTATATAATTGCCATAAGATTTACTCATCTTCTGGATGCCGTCAGTCCCTTCAAGAAGGGGCATGGTAAGCACAACCTGCTGCGGCTGATTAAAATCTTTTTGGAATTCCCGGCCGACTAACAGGTTAAATATCTGATCAGTCCCTCCCAGCTCAACATCAGCCTCAAGAACTACTGAATCATAACCCTGCATAAGAGGATACATAAACTCCAGGATTGAAATATTTTCTCCTCCGGTGTATCTTTTTTTGAAATCATCGCGGGCAAGCATTTGAGAAACTGATAAATGAGTCGTAAGACGCAGTAACTCCACAACTGACATCTTCTCAAACCATTTGCTATTAAAGACTATTTTTAGTTTTGAGGTATCAAGGATCTTAGCTACCTGCTTTTTATAGGTCTCTGCGTTCTTGGCAACCTCTGCTTTTGAAAGCTGCTTGCGGGTCTCTGACCTGCCGCTCGGGTCACCGATCTGGCCGGTAAAATCCCCGATTAAAAAATACACCTCATGGCCTAAATCCTGGAACTGGCGCAGTTTTCTTAAAAGCACAGTATGCCCCAAATGCAAATCCGGGGCGGTAGGGTCAAAACCCGCTTTGATTCTTAAAGGGCGGCCGGTTTTAATACTCTCCTCGAGCTTCTTGCGTAGCTCGCCTTCAGAAAATATCTCAACTACCCCGCGCTTAATAATCTCTATTTGCTTGTCAATATCCATTCCTTGATTAGGGACGGTTCTCAACTCAAAGCTAAACTGTCCCTTTTAGGGGACACTTCTCCTTTGGTTTGAGAACCGTCCCTGATTTTAGAGCCTTGCAGTTAAGCCGATTTTCGCCTGCTCCACATCCACCTTGATTACTTTTACCTTTATTTTATCTCCGGGCTTTAAATTAGCCACTGTTTCCTTTTCAATTTCACTGGAATAAATCAGTCCTTCCAGTTCATCATCGATCTTGGCAAACACTCCGAACTCCGTAAGGCTAGACACCTCGGCTTCCAACACCGTATCCAGAGGATACTTCTCGGCAATCTTTGCCCAGGGATTATCCTGCAGCTGTTTTAATCCTAAAGCAATCCTTCGGTTAGACGCGTCAACGGAAAGGATAGCGACATCAACCTTCTGCCCCTTCTTTAACACATCCTGCGGATGGCCGATTCTTTTGGTCCAGGAGAGATCAGACACATGGATCATCCCTTCAAGGTTAGAATCCAGCTCCACAAACGCCCCGTAATCAGTAAAACCGCGCACTTTACCGGACACCTTTGAGCCTACCGGATACTTGCCTTCAGCTTCAGTCCAGGGGTTTTGCTCCAATTGTTTTAAACTCAAGGATATCCTGCGGGATTCTTTTTCCACGCTTAAGATTTGAGTTTCCAGCATGTCGCCTACAGCAAACATCTCTCCGGGGTTATTCACGCGCTTGGTCCAGGAGATCTCGGAAACATGGATTAAACCTTCGATTCCCTTTTCCAATTCCACGAAAACTCCGTACGGCAATATATTGACCACCTTGCCTTTTACCTTCGCGCCGACGCTGAATTTATCGCCGATATCCTGCCACGGGTCAGCAAGCCTTTGCTTAAGCCCCAAAGAAACCTTGCCTGAAGCCTGATCCATGTTCAGGATCATAACCTCAATTTTATCCCCGATAGCGACAATCTCGCTCGGATGGCTGATCTTTGACCAGGACATATCCGTGATATGCAACAGGCCGTCCACTCCGCCTAAATCAATAAATGCCCCGAAGTCGGTGATCGCCTTGACTAACCCGGGATGAATATTGCCGATCTTTAGCTCTCCCCAGATCTTGCCCTTAGCTACATCCCTGTCTGCCTGCACTGCCTCGCGGCGGCTGACAATAATACTGCGGCGCAAGTTATTTACCTTAACAATCTTAAACTTGAATATCTTATACAAGATATCCTTATCCGGAATGTTGCGGAAGGAGGAAAGCGAGCTGGGCAAAAACCCTTCAATCCCCATAATATCGACCAGGAATCCGCCTTTGACTTTCTTAACCGGCTTGCCTTCAACCAGGGTGCCTTCATTGGATAATTTCACAATCTTATCCCATCCTTGCATACGCATGGCTTTTTCACGGGATAATGTCATGACGCCTGCGTCATTTTCCATGGTCTCAAGTAAAAACTCCATCTCCTTACCGATCTCTAAATCTCCGGAGGAAAACTCCGTAATCGGCACAATACCTTCGGATTTAAAACCCACATCCACTAAAACTTCTTTGCTCTTGATCCCTACAACCTTGCCGGTAACAACCTGGCCTTCCTTTAAAACTTTAATACTTTGGTTATATAACTGCTCCAATTCTTCTCTTGTTGTGCTTGACATTTCAACTGCTCCCTTTCTTTTTAATGTAGACGCTTTATATATCTTCTTGCGTAACCTGCACTTACAAAACAATTCTTTCTTTATCTTTTTTTGCTCAACAAAGAATTGTTTTGTAACTTATTGTGTTGAAAATAGTTACATAAAGCGTCTTTAGATTTAGATTGATATATCAGTTATTCGATAATTGTTTAATATTAGCCATTATCAGATCCGAAGTTTCCTGATAAGGCCTCCCCCTTTCTATGTGAATTTCTTGTCCGAAGCGTACGCATATTTTTGCCAAACGTAATGAACGCGCCTGCCTCGGCATTGCCGTATATGTCCCGGAAACAAAAGCCGGAATCACCGGGACATCCCCCTTTGCCGCTAAAAATCCCACTCCCGGCTCCGGGTTTAAATACATGTCTTCTATTGTCCTGCGCCTGCCCTCGGGGAATAATGCTAAGGCCCCGCCTTTACGCACAATCCGCAAACCTGTCTTTATCGCCGATAAATCCGCGGCGTTCCTTTTAAGCGGGATAACCTCGACAGCCTTAAGCCAGGATTTTAAAACCGGTTTAAGGAATAAATTGTCCCGGGCCATAAAATGCACTGTTCTCGGGCAGGCTGCCCCCACGGCAACAGGATCAAGGTAACTGACGTGGTTAGCCGCCAATATGAAGCCGCCCTTTTTAGGGATATTTTCTCTTCCCTTGACTTCAAAAAGGAAAAATATTTTCAGGATTGCCAGTAAAACAAACCTGCTGAACCTATACATCTCTTAATATTATATCCTTCCCCAGGGCAAGCAGCTTCTTTGCTTGAGCCAGGCTTTTTGCTTCAGCGTAAGTGCGCATAATCGGCTCGGTCCCCGAACCGCGAAACATCAGCCAGCTCTGGTCTTCACAAATAAGTTTTATGCCGTCGTAATCCTTGACCTCCACAACCTTCTTGCCTAATAACTCAGAAGGCAAATTTTCTTTTTTTGGCTCAACCCGTTTAGCCAAATGCAAATCCTGGCGAACATAATAATATTTGCCGAACGCTTTTTCAGTCTCATTTAAAATCTTTAGCATATCTTTACCGCGGTAAACCATCATCTCAATCAACAAGAGCCCGGCCATAGTTCCGTCGCGCTCCGGGATATAACCCTTGACCCCCATACCGCCTGCCTCTTCCCCGCCGGCAACAATATCTTCGGTCTCCATGAGGTTTGAGATATACTTGAAACCCACCGGAGTTTCATAAAGCTTGATCCCTAAAAATTTTGCGATATTGTCCATCATCGTCGTGCCGCAGATTGTCTTAACCAGGCCGCCGCTCCAATGCCTGTCCTGGTTTAAATGCAAAGCCAGCAGACCTAAAATCTTCTGCGGGTGAATAAATACTCCCCCGGGGGCGACCGCGGCGATCCTGTCGGCATCGCCATCCAGGGCAATACCCAGGTCAAATTTTTCATTTTTAACGGCCGCCTTCAACTCTTCTAAATTTTCCTCGACAGGCTCCGGCCTGCCCCCGCCGAAAGACGGGTTAATCGTATTGCGCATAAATTCCAGCCTTATCTTTGTACCCTTAAGTACCTGGGCGATAAAGCTGTCTCCTGAACCATACATGGAATCAACCAGGACTTTAAATTTTTTATTCTTGATCTTCTTTAAGTCAATATAATTGCGGATAAATTTTATGTAATCCCTGGTGATGTCAACCGGTTTAACCGGCTCAATCAGGACAGTATCTTTTACCGGATTCTTTCCAAGCAGCCCTTCAACCGCGCCGGTTATCTCCTGGCTTGCCCCTCCGCCCGCGGAATTCTTAATTTTAAACCCATTATATTCCGCGGGGTTGTGGGATGCGGTAATCATAATCCCTAAATCCAGTTTATGGCTCTTTACGATAAAACTTAATGCCGGGGTAGGTGTCGGCCGGTCGGAAAGAGTTACCTCCGTACCGTTGTTCTTTAATACTATTGCCGCCGCTTCGGCGAATTTACCGGACATAAAACGCGTGTCATACCCGATAGCGACTTTTTTGCCGGCCCCTAAATAATCCGCTACTGCCTGGGCCAGGATCCTTACGTTCTCCAGGGTGTAGGTGTCGGCGATAATCGCCCTCCAACCGTCGGTGCCGAATTTAATTTGTGAAACTGCGTTGCTCATCGAGTCTATTCCTTTCTTAGGCTGTTAATCGCTTTTTTTGTATTCTTAGCCCCAAAAATATACGAACCGGCTGCCAGGACGTTTGCCCCCGCTTCTTTTACCAGGCTTCCGGTAACATTATTGATCCCGCCATCAACGGCAATATCTTTCTTAAAGATTGAGCGCAGCTGCCGTATCTTGGTTAACGCCGAAGGAATGAAAGCTTGCCCGCCAAAACCCGGATTAACCGACATTACCAGAACAAAATCAACCAGCGCTAAGGCTTTTTTGATTTTAGCCAAAGGGGTTGCCGGATTTAAAGATATCCCGAGCTTTACCCCCTTCTTTTTAAGCCCTTTAGCGATAGCCGCCAATTCCTTTAAGGTTACAACTTCAATATGCACCGTAATCATATCGCTTCCCGCCTCAACAAAAGCGTCTATGTACTTAGCAGGATTATCGATCATCAAATGCACATCCAGCGGAAGATTGGTTGTCTTACGAATATACCTTACCACTACCGGGCCGATTGTAATGTTCGGCACAAAATGGCCGTCCATTATATCAACGTGGAGCAAATCCGCTCCCGCGCGCTGGACTTTCTTGAGTTCAGCGCCAAGATTGCTGAAATCAGCCGATAATATTGACGGAGCAACCTTTACCATAGTAATAGACAGTCTATGTAATCTTTTGCAAGACAATTAGTTATGCAAGAAATATTTTGGTTTAAGAAAATAAAATAGTTCCTCATTTTTATAAATTATTTCTCTTATAAATATTTGTTTCACAACTCAGCTATTGTTAAGTACTTAAGTAAACTGTCTACAATATAATTTATTTTTGTTTATATAATTAAAAATTGCTTCCGGAACCAGATAACGGAATGATTTATTCTCCTTCACGCGCTCCCTCACCTCAAAACCCGAAACATCCACCGCCCGGATAGCCATAGTCTTGATATAATGCGGTATCTGCTCCAGCGGATAACCCGGCCGCGTAGCCGCCACGAATTTAACCATCTTGATTATCTCACTTAAATCCTTCCACTCATTTAAATATTTAAGCAGGTCTGAACCGATAATAAAATAAAGCTCATCCTGGCTGTATTTGCCTTTTAGTTCCTTTAAGGTGTCAATCGTATAAGACCTGCCCTTTCGCCTGATCTCAACATCTGAAACCGCGAAATATTTATTGCCCTTGACAGCCAGCCTTAGCATCTTGATCCTTTTATCCGCCGGAGCGATATTGACATTATCTTTATGCGGCGGCAAGGCAGTCGGAATAAAAATAATCTTATCCAGGCCTAATTTCTCCCTTGCCTCTTCCGCCAGGATCAAATGGCCGATATGCACCGGGTTAAAGGTGCCGCCCAAGATACCGATCTTCATTGCCTGAGCTGGCCGCATCCTAAGACCATATATTTATAAGTAGTCAACTCTTCAAGCGCCATAGGCCCGCGGGCATGCAGCTTATCCGTGGAGATTCCGATCTCCGCCCCCATGCCGAACTGGTTTCCGTCGGTAAAACGGGTAGAGGCGTTTAAATAAACACACGCCGAATCCACCTGTTTTAGGAATTTCAATGCCTCATCATAATTTTCCGTGACAATGCTGTCCGAATGGTGCGAGCCGTAATTATTTATATGAGCGATTGCCTCATCTATATCTTCAACTACCTTTACTGAAAGGATTAAATCCAGGTATTCAGTACGGTAATCTTTTTCAGTAGCCCGCCTTGCCCATTTAGCTATCTTTCGGGTCAAAGGACAACCGCGGATCTCAACGCCTGCCGCCCTGAATTTATTAAGCATCCCCGGCAAAAACCTTACAGCCGCATCGCGGTGCACCAGCATGCTCTCCATGGCATTGCAAACACCCGGACGCTGGCACTTGGCGTTAAAACAAATCTTCTCCGCCATATTCAAATCCGCCCATTCATCCACATAGACATGGCAGATACCTTTATAATGCTTGATTACCGGTATGCGCGAAGACCTGACTACCTTCCTGATCAACTCCTCTCCGCCGCGGGGGATAACCAGGTCAATATAATTATTTAGCTTCAACAAAACATCTACCGCCTTGCGTTCAGCCGTCTTAATCAAGTTAATTGAACCGGAAGGCAGGCCGTGTTTTTCTATCGCTGAATTCAGCGCCTTATAAATCGCCAGGTTAGAATTCAAGGATTCGCTTCCGCCGCGCAAGATTACGCTGTTGCCCGATTTAAGGCAAAGCCCGGCGCAGTCGGCGGTGACATTAGGCCGGGATTCATAAATTATGGCAATCACTCCGATAGGCGAACGCACCTTCTGAATGTGCAAGCCGTTAGCGGCATCCCAGCCGCGTATAAGCTCACCCACCGGGTCCTTAAGCTTGGCGACATTAAGCAGCCCCTCTGCCATCTGCTTAATTCTTTCCTCATTCAAAGCAAGCCGGTCGATAAAAGCCTTGGGTCTAGCGCGCGCTGCGCGGATATCTTTTCTATTTGCTTTCAGGATATCCGCTTGATTCTTTAATAAAGCGGCGGCTATATCCTTGAGCACCGCGTCCTTGGCAGCCGAAGGCAGGTTAGCTAACACCCGGGAGGCCTCTAAAGCCCCTTTCGCGGTATTTTCTATTTCTTTTCTAAGATTTTCTTTCATTCAGGTAAAAATATAGTGCCCTGGCAAAAAGGATTATCTGCCAGCTGGCTGATAATTTTCTGCTTTCGGCCATTGGCAATTACGCAAGGGACTTTTCCTTCAACCGCAATGCGCGCCGCCTCTATTTTAGTTGCCATCCCTCCGACGCATGTCTTTTTGTTGGTCGGGCAGGCCAAAGATTTTATTTCACCGGTAATTTTATCCACCCTGCGCATAACCTTTTTGTTTCTATCCAATAGGCCTTCCACGTCGGAAAGGATAATTAAAAGATCCGCCTCCACTAATATAGAAACTAAAGCTGATAAACGGTCATTATCGCCAAACTTAATTTCTTCGGTGGCAACCGTATCATTCTCATTTATAATCGGCACGCATTTTAATTTCAGCAAAGTGTCCAGGGTATGCTTGGCGTTTGCGTAACGGACCCCGAGAAAATCATCCCAGGTAAGCAATAATTGAGCGCAATTTAATTTATATTTCTTAAGCGCTAACTTATAAACATGCATCAGTTCATGCTGGCCAATGGCCGCGGCAGCCTGAAGATGCCGGAGCTCCTTGGGCCGGTTAGCAAGTCTTAAGATTGACATACCTAAAGCAATCGCTCCCGAAGAAACAACCACTGCCTCTTTGCCCTGCTTAATCAAATCAGCAATCTGTTTAGCGATACTATTGACTAAGCCCGTATCCAATTTGCCGTCTTCTGTCGCAAACAGGCTTGAGCCGATCTTGATTACAACCCTTTTATAATTTCTTTGCGACCGCATCAATTAACTCCCCCAAATTCGTCTTCTCAAGCGCCGAAACCGGATAAACCGGTTTCTTGATCAACCTCTTAAACCTTTTTAAATTTTCATCGGAGCCGGCAATATCCATTTTATTGGCGCAGATAACCTGAGGTTTCTTATAAATATCCTTGCTGTAATTCTTTAATTCCAGGTTGATCTTTCTGTAATCATCGACCGGGTCCCTGCCCTCAAAGCCCGCCATATCCACCAGGTGAATTAATACGCTGGTACGTTCAAGATGTTTTAAAAATTTATCTCCCAGCCCGCGGCCCTCTGAAGCGCCCTCAATTAAGCCGGGCAGATCCGCGATAACAAATTTCTTGCCTGCTGTATCAACCACGCCTAAAACCGGCCCCATTGTCGTAAACGGATAAGCCGCTATCTTCGGCCTGGCATTTGAGATTGCCGTTATCAATGTGGATTTTCCCACGTTAGGAAAACCTACTACTCCCACATCAGCCAGGAGCTTTAAGTCCAGGATAACCGTTCTTTCCTCGCCCGGCTCCCCCGGCGTAGGTTCTTTACGGTGGCCGTTACCCACACCGCCTTTTCCGCCCTTGGCAATAACAACCTCTTGGCCGTCCTGGTTTAAATCACGCAAAACAGAACCGGTTGTCGCGTCCTGGATAATCGTGCCCATCGGCACACGCACAATCACATCCTCCGCGGCCCTGCCTTTTTTATGGTTACCGCTGCCGTGTCCGCCGTGCGAACCGAAAAAATGCCGGTGATGCTGAAAATCCAAAAGCGTAAGCAGGTTATGGTCGGCGCGAAAGATTATATCGGCGCCCTTGCCGCCGTCTCCGCCATCAGGCTTGCCTTGACGCTGGTACTTATCGCGGTAGAGGCTTTTACAACCCTTGCCCCCGCTGCCGGCCCGGACAATTATTTTAACGCTGTCAATGAACATATTGTTAAATGCCAGCCGGCAGGCTTAACGGCTTAAATCAATAGACTTGATCTTAAGCTCGGTAAGCTGGGCGCGATGGCCTTTTTCCCAATGCGAACTTTTTCTACGGCGGTATTTATAAGCCGTGGTTTTTTCTCCTTTAGTCGCGCCCAAAACCACTGCCTCAACTTTAGCGCCTTTAACATAAGGCTGGCCGATTTCCACAGTTTTATTTTTACATACCAGTAAAACCTTATCTAAAATAATATCCTTGCCTTTATCAACCAGCTGTTTATCCACTTCAATAACATCGTCTCTTTTCACATTATACTGTTTTGCTCCAACTTCAACTATCGCATACATTTGTCAACCTCCTTAAAGTGATTAAATACAGGCAATTGCGAAGCATATATTATATATCTACTATAAATAGGGGTCAAGGCATATCTCAAAAGAACTGCCTTGATATTTTAGGATATCTTGATGTCTTCTAAGTGCGCGGCAGGGTTAGAGATTAAATTGACCTTGATCCTGTATTTGTGCTCAATCGCGCGCAGGGCCTCCTTATCTTTTAAAATTTCATCAATCACAGGCGGAGCCAAAGTAACCGAAGCCTGTTTTAAGGTTTTGCCCTTGAGATAGCGCTTAAGTTCTTTTAAAGCAAAAATTCCCAGGGTTTGCGGTGAGCGCAGTTTGCCCTTCCCCTTGCAATACGGACAGGGATGGAAAGACAGCATCTGCACGGTTTTATGGATACGTTCACGGGTCATCTCCACTATCCCGAACTTGGAGATCCCTTCTATGTCATATTTCGCCTTGTCGCTTGAAAGCGCGTTTTTTAAGATATTGAGCAGCTCCCGGCGGTGGCCTTCGCGCTCCATATCGATAAAATCAATCACGATTATGCCGCCTAAATCACGCAGCACCAGCTGGCGGGCAATCTCAACCGCTGCTTCCGCGTTGACCTTGAAAGCCATATCCTCCTGGTTTACCTTTTTCTTAAAACCGCCGCTGTTTACATCAATTACCACTAAGCCCTCGGTCGGCTCAATGATCAGGTAAGCTTTGGATTTCATATAAACATGACTTTCAAAAATACGGTTGATCTGCTTCTCCACGTCTTTTGCGCCAAAAAGGTCATCCCCCCTGTAAAGCTCAACCCTTTTGCATAAATAACTCAAGAAGGTGCGCATAAAATGCTGGATGCGGTAGAATTCCGGCTTAGAGTCAATTATCAGCCTGGTAACATCCTCGGTAAAAGAATCGCGTATTGCCCGCAGGGCCAGGTCATACTCTTCGTAAACCAGGGCCGGGGCCTTCTTCCCTTGAGCGGTCTTTTCCAGGCGCTGCCATAATTTATAAAGGAACTGCGCGTCGCGTGTCAGCTCCTGTGCGGAACGTCCGCTGGCCGCGGTACGCACAATAAAACCTACCGGCGTGGGGAATTTAAGCCCCCGGAAAATATCGCGTAAACGCCGCCTCTCGGTTTCATCTTCAATGCGCCGCGAAATACCGCCCTGCTTATCCATCGGCATAATCACTAAATACCTTCCGGCTAAACCAATCTGCGTGGAAAGCCTCGGGCCTTTAGTGCCGAAAGATTCTTTAACTACCTGCACCAGGATCTCCTGGCCTTTCTTTACCTCTTTAATCGGAGTCTGCTGCTGGCTCTCCACGGATTCATAGGCGGATTCGATCTCGGACAAATACAAGAAACCGTTCTTAGGCAGGCCGATATCCACAAAGGCTGCCCCGATTGAAGGCATTACCGCCTCGATCCTCCCCTTGTAAATATTACCGACGATAGTCCGGTCCTGCGGGCGCTCGATATGGAACTCAAGGAGCTGCCCGTCCTGGACTATCGCGACCCGTTTTTCCTGGGCTTCAGCATTAATTAAAATTTCCTTGGACATCTTTTACTTGTATCCCTTCAGGTAATTGTTTTTGCAGCCTATTCTTAAAATCTGCCGGCTCAACCGGAAATTTTAAAACTACGGAAGCTTCCTCGTGCTCGCTTTCCAAACCTAATTTTAAGGCTCTCTTTAAGCTTAATTTAGGATGCGGGCTGAACCCCTCTGTCATCTTTAGGGGCAGCTCTGCCCGGCGCATAGCGCGCGTAAATAGGCGCATCAGGTCTAAATGCGAAATATATCGCATCAGCCCTTTCTTAGAAAATATAAAATTAACCTTATACATATTCAGTAGACAGTGTACGTAACTTATTTCAATACAATTAGTTACAAAACAAATCTTATTTCTTATTCTTCTTATCCGCTGCTTTTACCTTAACAACCACAGGGCTGCGTTCCAGCCTGGCCTCTAATTTGGCTAACTCCTCAGGAGTATACTCGCTTTCATTGATTATCTTGGCTTTTATAAAAATCAAGAGATCGATCTTCTGCGTGCTTGTTGTTTCACGGCCAAATAATCTTCCCACCCAGGGGATGTCTTTCAAGAAAGGTATGCCTATAAACTCTTTGGACTTAACATCTTTAAGCAGGCCCCCGATCACAATAGTCTCCTGGTCTTTAAGCAGTACCTGGGTCTGTGCTTCACGCACATCAATAACAGGATATTCTGTTTCAGTAGTCTCGCCGCTGGCGGTAGAAGTAGCCGTAACATTGGAGCTGGAAGATGTAACGCTGGGATGAATAATCATATTAATATAACCCTCTTCGCTTACCTGGGGGACGACATTTAAACGGATACCTATCTCCTGGTAATAATCCAATGTCTGGGTAACGGTTGCCCCAAGGCCGCTGTTATCCCCGGCCGTAACCGTGGATTGAAGTATGGGAGTATGAAAACCAACCAGCATGGATGCCTCTTGATTATCCAAAGTAAGGATGCTCGGCGCAGACAGCGTGTTGGTATTAGCGTCATCCTCTAAAGCATGGATAACTGCCTCAAACTTGGTACCGGTTAACTTTTGAAATATAAACTCGCCTCCTGCGTTGTAAGGCTGGTACCCTAAAATTGTCGAAGTTGCCGGGTCAAATAAAGACGGCACTAACGGATTACTGCTGGTGGCAATGGTTCCCGAATGCCCGCCGATAGCGGTTTTTGTCCCCTGCGTTGTTATGGCGTTAGTAGTTGCGGCGTCTTTAGATCCTAAACCCCAATCCAGGCCGATATCTCTTAATTTATCCCGGCTTACCTCAATAATCCTTGTCTCGATCAAAACCTGTTTGGGCTTAATATCAATTTTAGGCAAAATAACATTGCGGATTGAATCCAGGGAACTGGCTGTATCCGTAATTACCAGCATTTTTGATTTTATCGACGAGTCAAAATCCGCCTTCTTCATTACGGCTTCGCCCTTATCATTCTTCTCATAAGAAACTGTTTCCGGCTTAGCCGAGCCCATCCCGTCTTTTATGGCAGCGGCATTGGCAGCAGCCGGCTCCCTTCCGATCTTAAAAGTCCCAAACTGCCAGCCTTTCTGGCCGCGGCTGTAAAGCACGGAAACCTTCCCGCGAGGAGAAAGCAGCGGGATAATGATCTTCTGGGCATCCTGGGCGTCTAAGAACTTTAAAGTAATGATATCCGTCCGCAACGGCTCATCAGCGGCGATCTTGGCCACATTTTCAATCCTGGTAACCAAAATAACATTCCCCTGCTTCTGGTACCCGAAACCATAAGTCTTTAAAATAACATCCAGGGCAATCTCCCAGGGCACATCGCTTAGCCGGACTGAAACATTACCGGAAACATCAGGCGTGGTAACTATATTGACCCCTGATTTATAGGAGATAATTTTAAGGACGTTAGCGATATCCGCCTCTTTAAAATCCAGGGTAACATTCCCCTGGGACTGGACAGTTGCGTCATTTCCTTCTACAGGCGCCTCATCAGGCGGCTCGGCAGCAATAACCGGGGATGCGGCTAAGGCTGCCTGCTGGGTTTGCGCGGCAGCGTAAGCGTAAGAAGAAATAAATAGGATGCAAATTAAAAATATTTTTTTCACTCTCAAGCCTTCCCTGTTATTTCTTATCGCAATCCTCGGAGATAATCAGTCCCCCGGTAGATATGACATAAACTTTCTTCCCGGTAAGATTACAATTTACCGGCGACGCCGAACAGTTATACCCCGTAGGCTCGAGGCGCTGGCAATCATACTCGTAGCCCCTCACTGAAGGAACTCCGAGATAATCCTTCTCCAGGTAAACCGGCTTGCCTTTAGTAAGCTGGCTTATGTTCCCGGGATAGACCCCTTTATTATCTTTAGCGTAATTTTCTAAAGCCGTATATAAAAGTTTGAGGTTAACCTGCGCCAATGATTGATTGCGTTCAATATTATAGATAATGAATTTCTGTATGACCGTGCGCAGTAATAACGCGCTTAAGCCTATGACAATCATGATTGTGACAAAACTTTTGGCCTTCTTATTAATCATCTTCAGAAAATGCCTGATGCGCCTTAAGAATTATTAATAAAATCTATTTCTTTGATTTTAACACAAAGGGTTTAATTAGCAATTCCTTTTTATATCAGGCTAAGCGCTCCGTTTTCACGGCTCAAGTTTAATTTCAAAAAATTCCTGCCCATCGCTTAAGATTACCCTGTCCCGTTTTATATCCGCAACCACCTTATTGCCAACCCGGTCCCATTCCTTAACCACCTCTCCGTCAATAATCGCCAGCGGTTTAAGCTTATCCCAGAGTATGCCGGTTAAACAAAATCCGGATTGCATATTCTTCTGGCTTATTATGGGAGCGGAGGTAAAAGGGTCCCTTTTTAGCTCTATGGATTCCGTTTCTTTCTCAAGCGCGTCATATAAACTCCCGCTGCCTGTCATATCCACAGCCGCAGGGCCCGTTAAATCAACTGCTTTAGGCGCGTCCCTGCGGATGCGCTTCTTACCGGCCGCGTTGACAAACGCGAAAATCAGCGCCAGCAATAAAACCCCTGTTAGCCCTAACTCAATTAAATCTTTCCGGCGCATTTTTTTAGATTAACAGATACAAGTTAAACCCCGCGTTTACCCGGACTTTTCCGGCAAACCCGCTATCTTTGTTAACATTTAAACTGATCAGGCTGACAAACGCCGGCAAAGCGCTTTTTAACTCTGTCAGGTAAGTTACCAGGTCTTTATAAAAACAGACCGCCTCTATTGTTATCGGCAGATAGCAAACCTTCTTGCCGTCGATCAAGACCTGCTTGCCTGATTCATCCAGGAATTCGGCGCGTAAACCAGGTTGCAAAGATAAAACATCTATATTAATTTTACGCGCTACCTCCGTTATAATCCTTAAGCTTGTCTCCTCCTTCTGGGGGAATCTGCTATTTAAGTATTGCTGCCTCTGCTTAAGCAAATGTATCGCCTCATCCCTGCCTTTGGAGCCGGCCAAAAGGATCTCGATGTCCCGGATCTGCTGCTGCGTTAAAGCAAGCTCATGCTTAAGGCCGGTGATCTCTTTGCTGCTGGGAAAATACAAAAACAGCCAAAGCAGCAAAAAAACAAACAAACCTGCCGCGGCCATGATGATTATGTTTTTTTGACTTTCGGTTATATCGATCTTTGGTAGTTTCATTTATTTAGCCAAAATACACTCCATCTCGAAACTGTTTACTCCCTGTTCATCCCTGGAGCTGGTCAAATTTGCTTCCGAGACGAATTTCGAACCTTCCAGGCTGTTCATAAAATCAGTCAGCACCTTTTCTACGGAATCCTTACCGGCTGTCACTATACCGTTAAGATGCATCAAGTGGCTGGACTGGTCAAAATCAAATTCATTAAGTATGATGTTTGCCGGTACTACCGAGCCGATCAATTTTAGCAAACCGCCCGCGGGGACCTTGCCCCTATTGACCCTTCTGATCAGGGCTTCCTTTGAATCCACCGATTCTTTAATAGTTTTAACCTCTTCAACATTTTGTAAATGCAGCCTGGCAATCTTTAAACGTTTTCTATAGTCGCGGATCTGGAAGTTAATCACAAACCAGGAAAAAATAAATACCGAGCCGATAACAAGGGCGGCAATCCGCAGGGCGGACTTCTGTATCAATTCCAGCTTGCGGATTCTTATTTCAGGCGGCAATAAGTTTATCCCTGAATTTGACAAGCCCAATCCTATAGCGCTGGAAAGCTGCCCGGCCTCCAGAAAAAACTTCTCAGCGTCTAAATTCCTTATGTCAAGGGACCCCGGCAGGGGCAATTTCTCTATTCTTATCTTAAGCTGGCCCTCCAGGTAACTGTCAATATTCTTCAGGTTTGCCCCGCCGCCGGTAATATATAAAACTTCCGGGTTTCCGGAGCCGCTTTCAGAATTAAAATACTCAAAGGAACGCTCAAGCTCTTTAGCCACCGTCTCAAGCAGCGGCCGCATAAGCGGGATAAGCTGGCCGGCTTTTAACCCGTCATCAAACCTGGCTGTTTCATCAAGGGGGATACCTATCCGGCGTATCAACTGTTCAGCTTTATCAAAACAAATCTCAACCTTGCTCTTATCAGTCAACAGGCTGCCGCATAATGAGGCGGAAAGCTTGGAAGTAGAAAAATTCAGGCTCCTGACAAAACTCAGCCTGTTCTTTTGATAGATGGAAATATATGAATGCGACTGGCCTATATCAAAAATAGCGCTGGTTTGCACTCCCGGGGATAACGCGCCCAATATCCCGCAGTAATTAAAGACGCTGCTTGATATTCTTTGGGGTATAAGCCCGCAGTTGGCAACCGCGGAAACATATTTATTAATTACATCTTTCCTGGCAAAGACGCAGAAAATCTCAATTTTCCTGGCGCCTTCACTGTCCGCGTATTCACGGACAACCTGTAAATCCGATACGCTTTCCTCGACGGCAAAAGGAAGCTCTCCCTTGAGCTGCCACTTCACCGCTTTAAGCAGCTCCTCCTTAGGCATATGCGGGAGGCTAAGCTTCTTGATAAAGATGCCCTCGGGGTCAGAGATACTCAAGTAAGCTTCCCTGGCGAAAACAGTATTACTTTCAAGGATCTGTTTAAGAAAAAGACTTAAATCCCCGGATGTGCTTGAGGCTGCGTCAAACTCCTTTAAAGCGTAACCCAGGAGCCTGTAAACTCCTCCTCCGTCCTGCAGGCAGGCAACCTTGATAAAGGAGCCCCCGAAGTCAATGCAGGTAACCCGCTTGCTATTCTCCCTGAATTTTAAAAACTTAAGCCACTCCATAACTTATAAACCTTTTTATTTAATTATTGGAATTTCTCCACGCTGACCGATGAAGCCTGTTCAGACAAACCCTGCCAATCATTATACAAACCTGTCCCGCTTTTAGCAATTAAAATCATACTGATACGCCGCACATTAGCGGCTATGGCGGTTGTTGCTCCGTTTATGTCATAATAAGTAAAAAGTGAACCGCTTTTTCCGTTTAAATTCAATCCGGCAGCGCTGGAATAAGCCGGTATAGCCTGTTCTGCCGCGCCATTTATCGAACGGTACAATTTATTTGTGCCGGTATCCAGCCGGAAATAAACCGTCTTTCCGTCACCGTCGATAAAATCCACCCGGTTGGCGTTAATTGCGGTAATGGCCCTGCTAAAACGCAGGCCCTTGGCCTGGGCATCGCCTTCAGCCATAATATTCAAAGCATCCGTTGCCAGCTTATCCATACCTAACTGGTTAGGGATAAACACGGAATTTTTTACAGTATAAGCCATAATCCAGGCGCCTGTGCCCGCCAATACGCCGATTATGGCAATTACCATGATTAATTCAATAAAAGTAAAACCCCGCTTGCCCCTCATAGGCCCAAAGTTACATTCTTGGCAATATATGTTTTTAAGGTGACCAAAACATCCGCGCTGCCTGCTCTGGTTACGCTGACAACAACCAGCTTCAGGCTCTCCGGAGTCCACCAATTACCTTGCGCGTAAGTTACGGTGCGGCTCAAGTCATAATCATACCCCTGGTAATTATTGAAAGACGCGCTGCTTAGGCTGGCATAAGCGGTATTAAGCGCCTGCTCCATATCAAGGCGGGCTAAATTTAAAGCCGTGGTGTAATCCTGGGAAACAAATACGCTCTGCACATGTTTCCCCAAAGTAATAGATACAGGCAAGGCGATAATGCCGGTTACGACTATCGCCATAATCAACTCAATCAGGGTAAAGCCTTTTTTCCTACGGGACAACCTGGTCAACCTCATCATAATCGGAAATGTTTCCGCTGTCTGTATTATAAGTTGCCTGAATCGAACGGTATTGATTTGAGCCGGCGGTTTTTCCCATGCTTGTTATAGTAAGCCCGGCTGCTGCCTGTGCGCAAACAGAACCCTGGGCCGGCCAGGCTGTACAGGCAGTAGTGGTAGTTTCATCGGTCATATGAAAACTTAAAGTAATAGTCGCGTTAATCATGGTGCTGTTAAATTGTATGAGGTCGATAGAGCGTGTAGTATTGGCAGGTATTGTGGTATTATTGATATTTACATCGGCAGGGCTGGAGCTTGCTGTCCCCGACCAGACAGTAGAGCCGTTAATCTTGATTTGAGTCATCCTTCTATTGCTGATATTCCAGGTGACAATCACCCGGTCAATAGTAACAGAACTGGACGAAGAATTCCTTATAGTCAATCCCAGCAGGCGCCTGTTATTGCTTCCTAAATGAGCGTCTGTGGCATCAAGCACCAGCGCCCCCGCGGCCCCGCCGCTGCCTCCGCTTGTAACCGTAGAAAGAGTAAAATTATTATTCGCGTCAATACTAAAAGTGCCGTTGGCAAGAGAGCCGCTATTGCGGTATTGGTACAAAGCGTAATTGACTCCGGCTGCGGCATTGTAAATGCAGCGCTCCTGCCTTTCCGCGCTATTGATCTGCCCATACCAGCCGGCTATAAAAGTAGAAAGCCCCAAAACCGTAATAGACACAAAAACAATCAACATAATTACGGCAATAAGAATAAGGCCTTTTTTACGTTTAAGCTTGTGCAAGTTATTACTCAAATTAACGTCATTGCGAGGCACAAAGTGCTTAAAGCAATCCCGTAGAGGTTGCTTCGCAAGCCTTCGGCCGCTCGCAATGACAGTTTGCTCCCTAATTAGGACAGTTTATTTAAATTCTCCGGTTGCCGGAGTATAAGTATAAGTGCCAGAAGCAGGGCCGGTATAAGTGAAACCGCTTTTAGTCCAGTCAGAGGTGACTCCGCCTTGCTGTAAAACCGTGATAAAACAAGGAGTGGTGGCATCGCAGGTTGTAGTGGCTGAATCCAGGGTACCCGGAAACGCCTTGTTCTGCGCGAAATATGTATAGATTCCCGCGCGCACACCGCCGACAACCCCTTTTTCCGCGGCTTCCTTGGCTGAAGCCTGAAGATCAAAATACTTAGGGACGGCAACTGCCGCCAAAATCCCCAGGATCACGATAATCATGATCAATTCAATTAACGTAAAACCCTTTTCATTTCTATCCCTCCTCCAAATTAGGGACGGTTCTCAACCCAAAGCAAAACTGTCCCCTTAATAGTTAAATTACCAATTTTCATAACCTTTTGTTGTTGAACCAACCACCCCCTTCCTGGGATCATAATAAAGACGCCTGCCAAAGGCATCTAACGGAACCCCATCTTCATCCTGCTCAACTGAACTTAAAAACTTTTCTTTGAAGATAAACTCATCCGTTTTAGATAACCTGTGCCTGGATTGAACAAGTTCTTTCAAATCCTCCGGGTAATGTCCTTTTAATTCCTTATACAACACAAGCAGCATACGGAAATTATTCAGCTGGTAGCGCAGGGCAACCTCGCGGGAATTCTGCGCGAGCCTTCCGATAAAGCCGCCGAATATCCAGATCAAAAACCCGATAATTGTTAAAGAAACTGCCAAATCCAAAAGAAGCAGGCCGCTTTTATCTTTCTTGAATGAGCCTGGCCAAAGCAGCGGGCGCATTATTTCTTAAAGATGCTCATTAAATTCCACATCGGCAGAAATATCCCCAGGGCCATAAATAAAACCCCCAACCCCAGGAAAAAGATCAGTATCGGCTCAATTAATGAAGTCAGGTTGTTAATGGTATAATCCACCTGCTCATCATAATAATCAGAAACATGAATAAGCAATTCATCAAGCTTGCCGGTCTCCTCTCCCACCGTAACCATCTGTGTCACTATCGGCGGGAATAGGCCGCTGGCCTTCATCGGCGCGGCGATACCTTTGCCCTCCATAACATTATTCCTGATATTAGTTACAGCCTTGGACACAACCTCATTGCCGGTTGATCCGGAAGAAATATCCAGGATCTTCAGTATCGGGATACCGCTGCGCATAAGCGTGCCGGTAATACGCGTAAAACGCGAAATAGAAAGTTTCAATATTAACGGGCCAAAAACCGGGACTTTTAGTTTTAAGCTGTCCCAGCTGAACCTGCCGATTTTGGTGCCAATATAGCGTTTAAAAAGAAAACGGGCCCCTATAGCGGTAATAATTAACGCCCACCAAAGTTTAGTTACCGCGTAATTAATCCACAAAAGTATCTGCGTCGGCAGAGGCAGCGCCTTGGTGTATTGTTCATAAATTTTGGCATAGCGGGGGACCACTAAAACAGTCAGCACGACAAAACCGATGATCATGGCGACCACTACAATAATAGGATAGCGGGTGGCGCTTTTAATCCGCAGCCGGATTGTTTCATCATGCTCGCTTAATGTTGCCAGCCTCTCCAAAACCTCATCCAGCCGGCCGCTGGCCTCGCCTGAGGCGACCATATTTAAATAAAGACTGTTGAATATTTTCGGGTATTTCTCTAACGCGCCGGATAAATTTGACCCTGACTCGATATCCCGGATTATCCGGCTGATAACCTCTTTAAAGGTTTTATTCTGCGCCTGTTCGGACAAAGCATTCAAAGAAAGCAAAATCGGCAGGCCTGCTTTCTGCAGGGTTGCCAATTGCCGCGTAAACATATTCAGTTCAGAGAATTTTATCCGGGTGCCTGGGCCGGAGGAATTAAGCGGCAGCCCGGAAACCTTTGTTTCTGTTATGGAAATGGGAGTAAAACCCATCTGGATCAGCTTTTGGGCTACGGCATCTTCACCATCGGCTTCCATTATCCCGCGGGCCTCTTTTCCGAACTTATCCCTGCTTTTATATTGATATTTAGGCATAAATTATTCTATCTCGGTAGCCCTCAATATCTCTTCGATGGTAGTCAGGCCTGCCTTTGCTTTTTCCAGACCATCTTCACGCAAAGTCTTCATCCCCAGCTCAACCGCCTTTTTCTTGATCGCGTCAGCCGAATTCTTCTCTTCAACCATTTTACGGATAGTTTCATTAAGCACCAGCACTTCAAATATTCCTATCCGGCCGCTAAAGCCGGTATTTTTACAAAGAGGGCATCCTTTGCCGCGGAAGAATTTCGCCTTGATATCCAGTCCTAAATCCTCTAAAGCCGCCGGCGTAGGCGAATATTCTTCTTTGCACTTCGGGCAGATCTGGCGCACAAGGCGCTGGGCGACAACAAGGATTAAGGAGCTGGAGATTAAGAACGGCTCCAGCCCCATGTCAATCAAGCGGGTCAGGGAACTGGAAGCGTCATTGGTATGTAAGGTTGAAAAAACCAGATGCCCCGTTAAAGATGCCTGGATAGCCACCTCCGCCGTCTCTTTGTCGCGGATTTCGCCGACCATGATCACATCCGGATCCTGGCGCAAGATTGAACGCAGGCCATTGGCAAAAGTAATATCCGCTTTGGGATTTACCTGGGTCTGGCGGATCAGGGGCAGCTCATATTCAACAGGGTCTTCAATCGTAATGATATTTTTTTCCATGGAGCTGATTGTGCTTAAGGCGGAGTAAAGCGTAGTGGTCTTACCGCTGCCGGTAGGCCCGGTAACCAGAATTATCCCGTTTGGCTGCAGGATCATCCTGCTGAATATTTCCAGGTTATCTTTGCTAAAACCCAGGTCTTTTAATCCCAATAAAATAGAGGAACGGTCCAGCAGGCGCATAACCACATTCTCGCCGTGGACGGTAGGGAATGTAGAAACCCTGATATCCAAATCCTTATTTTCCAGCTTAAGGCTGATCTTTCCGTCCTGCGGCCTTCTGCTCTCGGCGATATCCATCTCTGCCAGTATCTTGACTCTTGAGATGACCGCGTTCTGCAGTTTCTTCGGCAGGCTGTGCACTTCATGCAAGATCCCGTCAATACGGTAGCGCACGCGCAGGGCCTCCATCTCCGGCTCTATATGTATATCCGATACGCGGTCCTTGACTGCTTCGGAAATCAAAATATTCACCAGCTTTATTACCGGCGGCTCCTCCGCGGACTCCATCAAAAACCCTTTATCAGCCGGCATTTTCTTTTTTTCAATGCTCTTTACAATCTCTTCAACGGAATTTCCCTGCCCATAATAAAAATCCAGTACCTTCTCGATGCTTTTTGAAGAAACCAGCACCGGGTCCACTGAACCCGCCTTACTGATCCTGCGGACATGGTCAAGCGCCTGGATATCGCTGGGGTCAGCCATCCCCACCGTCAAGGTATCCATAATCTTGAAAAGCGGCACTACCTTATATTTATTGGCGATGCTTTCCGGGATAAGCCTGGTAAGCTCCGCGTCAATGACATAATCCTCCAGGTTCATGTACAGGAAGCCCGACCAGATATTACTTTGCGAAATTTTTGATGGCAAAGAGGAATTTTTAAAATCTTTTTGCGCCAAAAATTTTTTATCGTAAGTGCTTTTATATAAAGGGATTAAATCAAAGGGCTTTTTGAA
>Ga0172370_10002715_pt1 | contig 25217 bp, 25 predicted proteins | sample LakKiv5m_FD_114538 | JGI IMG/M metagenome (GOLD analysis project Ga0172370, IMG submission 114538) | Freshwater microbial communities from Kabuno Bay, South-Kivu, Congo - kab_022012_11.5m | ecosystem: Environmental > Aquatic > Freshwater > Lake | place: Democratic Republic of the Congo...
AGGATAGTTTACATCCTGAGCTTGCGAAGGATAGTTTACATCCTGAGCTTGCGAAGGACCGGCGGGGCTTTCTCCGTTCCACGGAGGAAGGTAAACGTGAATTATCCCGGTTAGGGGAGATCGTCATACTCGAAATAGAAGAATCCCTTCGTGAAAAGTCCTACTTCACTCCCGCGCCCTTATCCGCGACTTCTTTCCCCGGGCCGACATCTATCTTTCCCAATTCGACCGGTTTCGTCAAATGCGCGGCGATCTCCTCCAGTTGAACTGCCAGTTCGTACTTCTCTTTTTCCGAATACGCAAGCATGGCTTCCAGGTCTTTTCTGGCAAGAGCCTCTTTATTTAACTTATCTAAGGCGGCTTTTATCTGCTCATCGCGCGCGGCAATCTGTTTCTTGGCATCATCCAACCTCTTCTCCACGATCTGCTTTGCTTTAACCGTGATCTTCAGCTCCGTTTCCTTTGCCATTCTGATGGTTCTTTCCAATTCTTTTTGCGCGTAAAAGAAAATACAGAGAACTGCGAGTATGAGCGAGGCTGACAAAGCGGCTTTTGACGGAGAAACCTTAAACTTAACCATTAGACACCTCCTCGTTAAAACAGCTTAGATCCTTATCGAACCTGAAACCGCAAACAGTTCTTCTAAACGTTGAAATTCCGATATATTCTGTAATCTGCCTACCCCTAAAGCTGATAGTTTTATCCTACGCCTGTATCCGGGAAGAGTCAAGGGCATTCAGTACAAGCACTGTAGGATGTCCGCTCCTTATTGTCGCTTGGACGTCCGCTCATATCCATTCGATAGGACGATGGACGACCGCCCATGCGAGCTCAGGTGAGAGACAAAAAAGATTAAAAAAGCTCGGCAGTTCGTAAGGTCGTAAGCTCGCAATTTAGACAGAACAAAAGATGAAAGATGTTTTTAGATACAAGATACGAGATGATACATATCTTGGTCTGACGAAAAAAGGTAACTTCAAGGAACCTTAAGGAACATTCCGGAACATTAAGGAACGAATCATCATGTACATAATCCGGCAAACGCACAATACTCACATCTTCTCTCATCCCTATCCGCGCAGAACGGCATCTTAAGATCGAAGAGTTCGGAAAATATATACTCCAAGGCTTTTAAACAGACTTCCATGACCCGTTCTTTATGCGCGGCATCGGCTTCGGAGATAAACGCTTTACGTTCAAGTGAACGGATGCTATACAATTCAGCGTTGACCATCGCCTCCGGGAATGCTTGCGCGGTAAAATAGTAGTATATCGGCAGCTGAAACGATTTAAGCGTATCCTTGATCGACTCTCTGGTCATCTCCATGTCCTTAAGCTTCGCGTAACTTTTAGGCGCGACATCCGTGCTACCGGTCTTGTAATCGATGATCACGATACTATTGCCGGCAAATTCATCGATCCTGTCGACCGTGTAACGAAACTGGATCGGGGTATTCCGGATCAGTATCTCGCCGCGGGTCTCGGCTTCAAGGCTGATGATCCGCCGGACATCGCGCTCTCTTTCCTCTTCCAGAAATTTCTTTAAACGTTCTTCGATGATACCTTTTAAAAGGATCGAATCAGAACGCATCCGGCGTTTGATCTCATTTTCGAATTTACGCTCCATTGCCGAAAAGAAAAGCTTTTCAAAAGCCTTATCGATGACCGGTTTTTCGCCTATGAACTTTTTAAACGTATCGAACAACAGTTCGTGGATGAAGGTCCCGACCTGGGCCGCGTCCGGTTCCTCAAGCAGGTCTTCTTTTTCATCCAAACCCAGCACATAGCGGTAATAAAACTGCAACGGGCAGTTCAAGTACGTATTGATCCGGCTGGCCGAGTAGACCTGCTTCTTAAGAAAGTCCAGCATCTGAGGGGTTTTCATGATCTGCTGCCGGCACGGGGTACTTTTCATGGCGAATCTGGCCCGCGGAGCGGAAACGACTTCCAGTCTTCCGGCTTGTTTCTGTTTTTTCCAGAGCAATTCTTCGATAAAACGGCTTTTCTCTTTTACCTGGTTCTCTTCATAGATCAAATACACGTTTTTCGCGCTGGAGATCAAACGCATGAATTGATACCGCTGGATCTCCTCTTCTTTTTCAAGGCGGTTTAAGCCTAACGAGAGCATGACTTCCCGGGGAATAAGCGGTTCATAGATCTTTAACTTCGGCAGGACCGATTCGTTGGCGTCCATGACGATAACGTTCTCAAAATTCAGAGAACGGGTTTCCAGCAATCCTAAGACCTGTGTCCCGCGCAGCGGTGAACCGGAGAAAGAGATCATTTGTCCGTCCAACTTCTGCCGGAATATTTCCCAGAGTTCATCCTGTTTAAATGGTTCCTCGACAAAAGAGGCACCTTGCAACTCTTCTTTTATCGCGTAAAGTTTTTCGATGACTTTTAGATTCAACGGAAAATTGGAAAGCATGCTCTTCCGGGCCAGTACGTCTAAGAATTCCTGCAAGCGGATGGCGAAATTCTTGAAATCCGCGATCGTCTCCCATTTTCTAAATAATAAGCCGTGCAGTTCGATCAAGACCTGTTTACATTCATCGGTACTGACATTCTTGCCCATGCCGCTTAAAGTCTGGCTGGCAAAAAAGTATATCTTCTCCTCAGCTTCGATCTCATTGAGCGTAAGAAACAGGCTCCCGGCGATCTGGCTTTCTTCCTTTCCCTGCAAAATCTCCTCTATCTTATGGACCACGATGCGGGTGATCAACGAATCGTGGCCGAGTTTGACGTTTTTGACCAGCGGATGCCGCAAGAGGTTTAAATAATCTTTGGAATAATAGGTCTGGTCTTTCCGGCTCTCCTGTACTTTAAACAGCGTATCGAACAACGCGTACAAAGAACTACGGCGCAACGGATAGCCCATAGAAATATTGAATTCAGTCAGTAAGCCGGCGATCTCGGACAGCAGCGGGATAACGCTTTCCGGCTTGGGTAAGACAATGACCGTGTTCTCTGCCGGCTTAATTTTCTTTAACAGCTCCCGGACGATACAGACCTGCGAATGGGTATCAAAACCCTGATAGAGATGCAGATCCGGCTCGAAAACAGCCTTCTCTTCCGGCCGGATGGAAACTTCTAAATACTTGGCGTTCTTCTCCAATACCGACCAATCATCCTGATTGCCCTGAAAGATACAGACGCCCTTACCTTTATTAACGACCTCTTTGACCACCGCCTGTTCAGTCGCATGCAGGTAAAAAAAGTTACAAAAAAGGACCGTATCGAATTCGTCCAGCGCGTTCGCGCTGATCTTCTGGCTTGCCAGCAAATAGATGCTCCCGCGGGAATATTTCCGGTCTTTGGCCAGGACCTTATGATACGCGCCGCGGATCTTAATGATGTGCTGTAAAAGAACGTTGATGTTCTCCGGGATCTCATAACCGATGCTTGAACTCTTCTGGATGCTGTTCAAAGATCCTTCTTTGATGTCTTCCAGATCGATCTGTTCGATAAACGAGATGATCTCCTGCGCCCACGGCAAAAAGTCCTTAAAAGAATCCCTGCCGCGCACGATTGCCGGCGCGATCTTACGGGCCAACGCGTAGACAACGTAACAGGCATCAAGCTCGCTGATCACCGAGAGCGATGTATCCAAAGAGACGAGATAACGCATGAACTCATCGATCGAAAAGACCCGCGGCGGGATGAAACTACCCTTGATCCTTTTCGCCAACGCGCGGTTAAGGAATAAAGCCGGCCGTTTGCCGCCGAACACGCAGGCGATCCTGCCGAAGTCTCTACCGTTGCCCGCGAAATTCCCGAGGATATAGTCCGCGGCCTTCTCGATAAAGTTGTCGTGAAAACTGTATGTGATTGTTTTGTTCATTGTTCAACTTCAAAACATAGATCATAGATACTCGATGCCGGCTACAGAATATCTACGATCCTGCGGCTAAAACCATTGTCCCTTATCCTCTCCCGAAAAGGACCTTTACGACGTTCAACGGATTAGAGCGTAAAGAAGGTTCTAAAAAACATCCATGGGTACACCCTTTACTGCAATCTCCGTCTTCGATCCTATCGGACATTCTTCTTGCGGATTCCGAGTTCAAAACCTTCATAAAATCATACCGGTAATCTTTCACATTTCCGATCACGTCCGTAAGCTCGCACAAACGGACCCTGCCGTCCGGCTCTAAGACCGCGGTTAATTTCCCTGCCTGGCAACGAAAAGGCCAGGGTTTTCCATCGAGCGACCGGGCAACGACCGCATCATAAACAGCCTTCCCTGAGCGAAAAAAACCAATCCCGCCGGCGGACCGCGCCCTACGATAATAATCTTTCTGATACTCAAAGATATATCTTTGTAAATCCAACCATTGTGTTCCCGACAACGGTTGGATTGACGGGTCCCTGAGTTCTCCGCGGACCGGAGCGAACCCATGATAATCAAAACGATAGCGCCGGTCCTTAATATAAGAACAGAGACGCGGGATCTCCGCGTAATTGGCAGTAGAGACCACCGTATTCGCCAGAAGAGCGAACTTTCGGGTTTTCCGCAAAAGCGAAAGCTCTTTGTTCGTGCATTCCAGGCGTTCAAAAGAGCCCGGCACTCCTTTTAGAAGATCATGAGTATTGGCCAGGCCGTCCAGCGAAAGCGAAACCGCTAATTTCAGGTCTTTGTTCTTATCAAGAATAGCCGTTGTCTGCCGCACGACCGACTCGGTATCGTATCCGTTCGTCGGGATATATAAACGCCGTAATCCCAAAACGTTCCTGAGCGTTCTTACGATCTCGGAAATATCCGGGCGAAGATATATCTCACCGCCGGACAGAAGTACTCTTTTGACCGGCCCGATCGTTTTAAAGACCTTCTCGATCTCGGCGATACCCAGATCTGCCGACGGAATATTCAGTTCCTGCCGGTAAAAGCACGCCGGACAGCGCAGATTACACCGGTTAGTCACGAAGAAAATAACCTCTGCTAATGCCCGCTTAAACAGGTAATTCTTATTCCAGATGCTTTTTGACGACAATACGCTCATCATTACAACACCGGCTGTCTGAATCGTATCGACAGCGACCATATGTACAACCGCATGGTGACACAATATCCATACAAAAGCACCGCGTAGAATAACGACGGTACAAACGAAGCCTTGTTCATGTTTTTATACCGCCACATAGCTTTCAGCCGCCGGGCCTGATAGAGTCCGAAGAAATGGTTAGGATACAGGATCGTCCAACGGGAAAGGTTGTACGCGACAGTCCGGTCAGTGATCTTGTCCGGATCGCTGACGATATATATCCCCAGATCATTCCGGGATGTATTATGCTTTACTAACGCTAAAAACGCCATTTTGATCCGCCGGAACCACATGATACGCCGGTAGAGGCCGTACGTCTTCTTAACGTGATATACCTGCATCTGCCGATTCAGCGCGATATAAGGCAAAATCCCATTATATTTTCTGTACAGATGAAACATGACTTCAAGGTCCTCGCAGCCGTCGCGCATCGAATCATCGAAACCGACGGAACGCAGCACTGCGGTTTTAAAACCGCAGTTACACGTATGAAGTCGCGGACGCACAAAACGCTCATGATCATTCAAAAAAGAATGCGTATCAATCGTCTGATGACCGCCGGATACGACGCTGCCTGCCACACAGAATAAGTTCTCACGCAGCTTAAACGACTCCACGCCTTCCTTCAACCAGCCAGCCGATGGACGGCAATCAGCATCGGTAAAGAAAACGAAGGGAGTCTTTACTTCCCGCAGCCCGCGGTTTCGCGCCGCCGCGTAACCTTGCCGCCGGGAATGCTTGACATACACAATACGCGGATCATCATATGATAGCAGGATCTTTTCCGTCATATCCTTAGACCCGTCGTTGACGATAATCAGCTCAAAAGAATGATAGGCCTGCCGCAAGATCGAGTCGATACATTCTTTGATATATCGCTCCTCATTATAGGCAATAACAATAACTGAAACGCCGGCCGCGGACTCTATCGTTTTATCCTGCATCTGCAAGCCTCTCCATATTCAACTCATCCAAATACAACAGATACCCGGTCACGTGTTTCTTCGGGTATAGCTGCACGATAATGCTCATATACTCTTTTATCTGTTGGACATGGGCATCGTGATTATCGCGCGTACTCTTATAATCCACGACGATAGCTTCCTTGTCGCTCATGATCAGGCGGTCGATACGTTTGGTATCGCCGAAATGGTTCACCACGGTTTTTTCACAATGTACTTCCCCATCGGTAACGAAGAAAAATGGTTTGAGTTCCTTCTTATGTAAAAGCCGGTCCAATTTTTGCTCATAGTGCGTGAAGTCCGTCAGGAATGGATATTGGATCCGGACATCTTCTACTGCCGAGGCAATCAAATCTTTCACGTTCTTTTCAGTGCATACGCTGATGCCAAAAAGCATCCTATGCAGGACGTTCCCTTGCAGGATCCGGCTACGATTTTGGATGCTCTGCGCATCGCCGAATTCGTCTTTTAAGAGTTCTTTCCACTCCTTATAGTGAGAAAGCGGAACATCCAAAAAAGACTGTTCGTTTTCTTTCTTCTTTTTTGCATAGCGATGCTGAGCACCGCAGGAAATGAGTTCTTCGGGAATCAGAAACCGTGCTTTATTCTTACTGACTCCGCTCTTTGCCGGAATAAAAACATACAGTTCGTGTTGCGCGCGGGTCAAAGCGACGTATAACGCGTTGACTTCATCGATACAGCCTTTTTTATAGGCGTCGGCAAAGATCGCTTTAAGGCGTTCCGAATACGGGATACTGTATTTGGGAATGCGGACCAGGCCAAGCTTCTGTTCATCGGCTTCGCTGGAGCCCCAGAGGGGCGACGTCCCGCTCCATTCATCTGGTATTCTGAAAACGGGAATCACATATGAAGCCGTGCCTTTACCGGCAGTCTCCGGATTAATATCGATGCGCAGGAACGGAATGATCACGGCCGGGAACTCAAGGCCTTTGGCTTTATGTATGGTCAAAATCTTCACCGAATCGCTTTGGGGAACGCTGACGTACAGGTCTTCCTCCTGCGCGTCTTTCAAATATGCCAACAGTTCGCCTAATCCGACATACTCGTCTTCTTTTTCTTTGACCAGTTCCAGCAGTTTCATGAAAAACGCTTGAGCAGACGGGAACGTATCCATGATCGCGAATCTCTGGTAAATGCTGATGCATAATTCATAGCCGGAGATGAACCCGACGCTTTTAAAGAACGCGTCGATATAGGTATCCCAAACACGCGGATACGCTTCTCTGAAGCGGTGATACAGGCTGATCGGGGTCGGGTCACGCCGTTCTTTGCGCTGCGTAAACATAAATTCGCGCATGGCCTCCCGGGAAATACCGCTGATCGAAGAAAAAACGTCTCCTAAAATAAACGTGGCAAAACTGAGGTCATCGATCGGTGACTGTAAAAATGTCAAGAAGGATACCAATTCTTTGATCAAATGGTTTTGCAGAATATTCAAGGTCTTCTCTGATTCGACCGGAATGTCCGCGGACAAAAGCCATGACGTGACCAATTCGACTTCTTCGTTGTCGCGGGCCAGGATAGTAATATCTTCGTAATGAAAACGCGCGTGCAATTCTTTGATCAGCGAGAGTACTTTCTCCTGCATAAGCTTATTGCGTTCCTGCTGTGAATCTTCGCTCAGGCGTTCGACCTGAACATAGCCCCTATCCAGATCTTTACGATACTCCTGGGAAGCGTCTTTGAAGACCGCGATGATCTCGTCCTGTTGTTGCGTATTGCCGAAAAGCTCTTCGGCAATGCCGGAATCCTGCAAAGCTTTACGCAGGTTATCCTCAGAAAAGATACGGTTATTGAATTCGACGATCGCCCTCTGGCTCCGCCAATTCTTAGCGAGTTGTTCATCCCGGACATTAAAATGGGTGAATTCCTGTTTTACGGTATCGAATAAACGCGACTCTCCCCCGCGGAACCGGTATATCGCCTGTTTCTTGTCTCCCACGTAAAACAAGGAACCGCCGGTCGACAACGCTTCTTCGACCATGATGTGCAAGTTCCGCCATTGTAAGATACTGGTGTCCTGAAACTCATCGATCAGGTAATGCCGGAAACGCGTGGCTAAGCGGTAGTATAATTCCGCGACCGTGACCCCGTCCTCTCCGAACAACGACCGGGCGGTGCGGTTTAATTCTTCCAGGAACAGTACGTCTTCTTTCCGGGAGATCGTCTGGAAAGAATCCAGCATGCGGTGGAATAATTGAATATACGGGTTATAAAAAGCCGTGGCTTCAAGTTCAACCAGTTCTTTGATGCTCTCGTGGACTTTCTGCCACTTTTTCTCATAAGCAGCCGGGCAACGGACATTCTTGTTCATCGGGACTTGGGGATCCTGCAGCTTTGCCGGCAGGTCTTTGGTCCCAAAGATCTCGTCGCTCTTGCGAACAAAGTTCAATAACGAATTCTGGGCCTGCTTATGCATGCCTTCCGGAGCGTGTTCGGCCAACGCAACGATCTCTTTAAAGAGTTCGATCTTTTTCTTGATGACATCCGACCCTTTTATCGCGTAGGCCTCAAAGACGCCGCCGTATTTATTGCAGAGTTTGAATAACGACGCCATCAGATCAAGGATATCTTCTTTCGGGAACCAGCCTTTCTGGTTCTCGACGAACAAATAGTGTTCAAGAAAATCCTCAAGCAGGGTATATACCGCGGTATCATGCGCGGCTTGCTCGATCACGACGTCCAGGCAGTAGTTCAGGTAACGCTGGTAATCGCGCTTGATCGCAAAATGCGAAGACCTGCCGATGCGCAAGGCACAGCCCAACAACAAAGCGTTTATAAAACTATCGATAGTCTGTATCTGAAAAAAACTGTAGTGGCGGATCAGCTCGTCCATGATCCGGCCGGCTTTCTGCCGGGCAAAGACTTTCTCGACTTTGAGGGATTCAAACAGGTCCTGTTCGATTTCTTTACTGGTGAAGCTGTCAAAAGCGATACGCTTCAGGAATTCGAGTATCCGCTCTTTCATCTCCACCGTGGCTTTATTGGTAAAAGTTATCGCCAGGATCGACCGCAAGGGGATGTGTTCAATATCCAGACGTGGATTGATCAATAAAGAAAGATAGCGTTTCGCTAACCGGTATGTCTTGCCTGAGCCGGCCGACGCTTCGACGACGATTACTTCGGGAGATTGTGACGATGATGCACTGTTATTAAGCATACTATCCGAATCTCAAGATCTCATACGACCGGATGATCCCGGCGCCAAGACAGGATCAAAAACGTTGACACTCCGATATCTGATACGACGATTCTTGAATCAGAACGCTCTTTTAAACTTCAAATACACTTTCTGTTCGGGCTTTGTCTGCGCGTTGACCGTATTTGAAGGCGCGCTCCCGGACACTTCTTGTTGCGCGCCGACGCACAGGTCCTGGCTGATCTTGTATTCTCCGCCGACTTTTTGCGAATTGGTAATAACGCCCTCTTTGGTGCTTTTCTGCTGGACTTCAAAGGTCGCCCCGACAGAACCGGTAAGATCTTTCTTGAGGCTGATGCCTTTCTTATCATGTTCAAAGGTCACCGCGAAATCCGAGACTCCCAGAGAATTCGAGAGCTTCTTGCCGGCACCGCCGAAGACAAAATAATCCAAAAAATCTATTACCGCTCCGGGAGGTATGGTATCCTGCGATTGCGCCCGGTCCAGGCTGTTCCAGACTTTATTCGTTGCCAGCATGACCAACAGACGGTCCTGGGCATAGGAAGGATCGGAGGTCAGCTTCAGTTCCGGCTTATCAAACGTCCCCTCAAGCGAAGCAAAGATCTTGACCTGTTCGACCATCGAAATCCCTCTGATCTTCATTGAAACATTCTCGGGCATACCGGAAAAAGTAAAAGACGCGTCCTGCAGGCTGACCGAGGCCGTGCGAGGATTCGAAAGAACGCCGCCTTTAAGGTCGATGGTCCCGTAGAGGCCGACTTGATGGGTCCGGTCTTTGATCATCAGATCGACCGTCCCCTCGCCTTTCGTAAAACTGATATCGGCGCGGTAAAGTTTTTCGACGGAGAACGTCCCGTTAATGAGCGGCTGTAACGGTTTGCCCGTAAAATACAGGTCAACATCTTTGAACATGCCGGCGATCTTTTCGCCGGCCACGGTTGTCGGGATCGACCAGAACGAACAGAAATCCGCGACGGATATCGTTCGGGTATACGCATTGACATCCAGTTCCCCGTGCTGAAAAGTGCCGTAAAAAAGAACCGGCTCAAGGCAAGGGAATTCCGCGGTACCGTTATAAATTTTCAGCGTGAATCCGCAACGAAATGACAGACAGATCTCAAAGCGTTTCAACGTAATGACACTGCCGGCAGGTAGCGGCGCGGCCCCTTTTATTACCACGTCTTCGTAGACCAGGGAATTCAACAGTGTCCCGGACACCCGGCCCGCGGCAAATTCCCGGGGTTTGACAAAGGTGATCAATGCCTTTTCGACGGCGAACCGGGAACCTCGGCTCGTCCCCAAGACATACCACACGCTGGCCGCGAAGATACAAAGGCAGAAAGCAAAAAATATGGTAGAGAAACTCTTACGCATATACTTTCATTTTTCGACGGTGAGTTTGGTATTGTCTATTGTTTGCCCGCTCTCACGTATGCGAAAGCAGACGCGTAACCGGATAGCCGGCAGTTAGGATTTTAAACCGGATACAATACCCCGTCATTACCGGCACCTATTGAGTGCTATCCTTAATAGGCGATGAATAGCATTATACCATGTTCGATTTGCAAAATTGATAGTAATGAATGGAACGATTGAAAAACCCGCAGCTTAACGTTTTGTCCACTGGAATCTTTTGCGGGCGCCTTTACGGCCGAATTTCTTTCTCTCTTTTTCGCGAGGATCTCTGGTAAGTAGTCCTTCTTTTCTAAGATAGGACCGGTAGTTTTCGTCTAATTTAAGCAGGCTGCGGGCAACACCTAAGCTAATCGCTCCTGCCTGCCCGGATAAGCCGCCGCCAAGGACTTTGGCTTTGACATCCATTTTATTCAAATTATTGGTGACCATTAATGGTTTTATTACTGTTGTTTGAAGATCGACCGTCGGAAAATACTGAATATAATCTCTACCGTTGACAAAGACTTTTCCGGTCCCTTCCGGAAATAAACGAACCCGCGCGGAAGCTCTCTTACGGCGGCCGACACAAATAGGGACTTCTTTACCCGGTTCTTTCGCAACTTTTGTGGTCATAGATCAATCCTCACTGGACCCTGAGCAACATGCGGATGCTTGTCGTCAGAGTATATTTTTAGATTCCGTAACATAAGTTTCCCCAATTTACTCCGCGGAAGCATCCCTTTTACGGCAAGACGTAATGCTTTCTCGGGTTTTTTCAGCTGTAGTTTCTCCATCGAGATCTCTTTTAACCCGCCCGGATAACCGGTATATTTCTTGTAGATCTTATCTTGCATCTTATTCCCGGTTATTTTAAGCTGGTTTCCGTTGATCACAATAACAGCATCCCCACACAGTAAATGCGGAGTAAAAGTCGGTTTATGCTTGCCTATTAAAATACGGGCAATACGGGTGGAAACCCGGCCGAGTACCTTGTCTTTTACATCGACCAAGTACCACACTCTATTTTCGCAATCTTTCGCCTTTAAGTTAAAGGTATGTTTTTTCATAGGGTTATATTTATAGCATATTTACGATACTTGTCAATAAAGATTTTTGTAAAAGATTCAGACCCTTCAAAGGCCGTTACTTTATCCATCATCGCCTTCAGCTTACAACGGGACATTTTCCTAAAGAAGCCCTTCAGATTTAAAAACATTCTCTACGACAGACCGAGCGAATTTTCCCGAAGGATTATCACCACTGCTGGAGCCCTCACGGGTAAAACCCATGGGCCCCTGTTGCTCCCCCGTGTGGGGCGACGTCCCGCTCCATTCATCCACGGGCATAGCCCGTGGCCTTCTGGTAACGGGAGTAATATTGCACGCGAATACGTAGGTAGTCCCGTTACTTTCAAGAAACCCGACAAACCAGCCGATATCGGCCTTGCCGTCGGCATTAGTACCGGATCCGGTCTTGCCGTACAACGTTCCCTTATCTGTCTTAAGTACCGTCATAATATCCCGCAGGATAGCCATGTTTTTTTGAGAAAAAGGCAGTTTTCCATCGAGAAGTTTATTCAAAAGCGCAACCTGCTCATCGGCACTAATCAGAATTGACGTCTTGCCTGGCCGAGAAAGCCAGAAAATATCGATCCCGGCCGAAATATCCTTTGTCCCATAACCGATCTTTTCAGTATACTTCTTCATGCGCTCCACGCCGATCTGCCGAGCCAAAATCTGATACGCCGGCACAGCCGATACACTGAACGCCTCACGCAGTGTCAAATCGTGATTCCATCCTTCAATATCCCGATGAACGCCGTCCCAGGTATACCATGGCGCATCCGCACTTTTAATCAACCCAAGTTCCAAACCAATAAGCGTGTTGTAGATCTTAAAAGTCGAACAAGGAGTTAATCGACGGGCACTCAAAGCGGGATTCACATTGATTGCCTTGCCTGTAGAACGGTTATAAATCACCAACGCGGTATCATACGACTTGAAAAGAGATTTGTCGACTTCTTGAGCGTTCGAAAATGCGGGTATTAGAAAAAGACACAAAAAAGATATATTTCTTTTCACAAATACACTCCCTACCTCACAAAAAAGGAGCTTAAACTTTTTATCGATACTATGTTATATCTATCCATCGATTACATCCATGAAGTCTTGATATCCACTCTCATTCCATCTGCCAACGTAGCCTGATGCAAACTTCCTGCCTCAGCCTGAATGCAGATAAAATACAAATCATCATCTCCTGCCTTCCAAGACCGAGCCCCTTCAGGTGAAACTCTGATCAAACTGCCTTGCTGAATCGGGAACTCTTCGCCATCCATATAAAACGTTCCCTTGCCGCGCAAAATAATATAAACCTCTTCGTTCTTCTTGTGGGCATGAACAAATGGCATTCCTTTACCCGCTGGGAGCCGATTCAGCGAAACCTCGCATCCGGTCAGGCCTAATTCTTTACCTAAGAAATATTTCCCGGAGAATTTCCCGGTTGATCCGACAAACTCTCGATTCGATAATGACTCCAACGACCCAATATTAACTATTGAATAGTTCTTTTTATTATCTGCCATGGTAGATCCTTTCTAGTATTTCCAGCGACCATCTTTAAAAACCTCCGGGTTCTCGTCCACAATTAGTGTGGACCTTATATGTTTATCAAACCCGATAGCATTTTCGAAATATCTTCGATGTTTTTCTTTAGCAATTCATTCACATCATCGGTAATCAACTTTTTCCGCATGCATATTTCCAAAATCGGCACACATTCAAATGCCGAACCTCGAGCAATTCGAAAAAAGTTGATCCTATCCGCTTTGTGATACCTGCCATTGCCTTCAGCTATATTTGTAGATATCGACAAAGAAGCGCGATTGAGTTGATCCGCAAGATAATAACTACCCCTTGCGAAATCTTTCGTTAACTCGCAAATCTTGTCTGCGAAATCAACAGCTTTCCTATAAACATCTAATTTCTCGAATAAAAATGCCATAGTTTTTGAAAATCGATAATCGAAAATAGACCGAATCGAAAATCTTCTGCAATCAAATCTCAAATCTTGATTTTCGATTCTCTGCCGTTTTTGCCCGAGTTTAACTTGGGGCAAAAATGGCGGAGAGGGTGGGATTTGAACCCACGGTTGAGTTACCCCAACTCCGGTTTTCGAGACCGGTGCCTTAAACCAACTCGACCACCTCTCCTGCGGCAAAGCGCCCTTCGGGCGCTGTTTCTTCGAAGATTAGTTTATAAAAAAGCAATTCTTGTCGATCTGAGCATTCCGACTTACGTCGGAATAGCGCACTCGGGCTAAGTTATCTAAATAGAGTTTCGTAATTCATTGCCGCTCAATAGGAGCTCCGCTCCTCTTGTGTTCGACTCGCAGCATCTTCATCGATGTCTTACCTCGTCTCACTGTCACCTCTGCGGTCTTTTCAATGAAGTTTAAAAAGCATCTATTTTCTGTTTTTTCGTCCTATCGAGCTTCGCGAGCGCTCGTCATAGTCCCGCATCCACTGATAACTAGTGTCATAGTGACTTGGTGACTTATCCCAAGTGTTTATCCAAACGAGCTCACGAGCATACCAGCTTCCGAGCTCTTGTAGACCATTTTCCATTCTCTATCATCCATCGTCTCGTGCGATTATGACCGTATCTGCCCGTTACCCGTGACAATATATTTATAGGTGGTAAGTTCCCGCAGGCCCATCGGGCCGCGAGCGTGCAGTTTATCCGTAGAGATGCCGATCTCCGCGCCTAACCCGAATTCATAGCCATCGCTGAAACGAGTCGATATATTCGAGAAGACACAGCTGGAATCGACTTCTCTTAAGAATTTCTCTATGGTAAACGTGTTATTCGACAATATGCTTTCCGTGTGACCGGAGCCATAGGTATTAATATGTTCTATCGCCTGATCCAGAGAATCAACGACTTTGACCGAAAGGATCAGATCAAGGTACTCCTCAGACCAGTCTTTCTCTTCCGCGGATTTGATACCTTTGAGTATCCCCACGGTCCGGGGACAGCCGCGCAATTCCACTTTATGCGTATCCATTGCCTGCTTCAATTTCGGCAGGAATACCGGCGCTACTTTATCGTGCACCAGCAGCGTTTCCATGGCATTACAGACCGAAGGACGCTGGACTTTCGCGTTCACGCAGATCTTTATCGCCTGGTCCATATCCGAAAGCTCCGCGTCCACGTAGATATGGCATACTCCCTTGTAATGTTTTATCACCGGTACTTTTGAGACGGAAACGATCTTCTCGATAAGCGACTGCCCGCCGCGCGGGATCACTAAATCGATATCCTGCGCTAAGTCTCGGACGAGGACATCGACGGCGCCTTTATCCGCGCTATCGATAAAAAAGAAAGCATCCTCGATACCTTCAGCCAAGCAGACGTTCTTTAACACTTCAAAGACAGCCCGGTTAGAGTTCATCGCGGAACTACCGCCTTTTAAGATGGACACGTTACTGCTTTTAAAACACAGGCCGATACAATCACTGGTCACATTCGGACGTGCCTCGTAAATGATCAAAATGACACCGATCGGGACTCTCCGGCGTTGTACGTACATGCCGTTCGGACGGCTGTATCCCTCTATTGTCTGGTACACCGGATCTTCTAACGCGGCGATCTCCCGTAAGGAAACAGCCATAGCTTCAACGCGCTGCGGCGTCAACGTCAAACGATCGATAAAATTAGTCGCGGTCCCGCTTTCTTTGGCAAGCTGGATATCTTTCTTGTTTTCAGCCAGTATATACTCCATCCGGCTTATCAGGATGTCCGCCATCTTCAATAAGACTTTATTCTTCAGCGTCGTCGAAAGATTGATCATCTTTTTGGAAGAACGCCGTGCTTTTTTTGTCAATACCTGTAACTCGTCTTTTAACATACTATCCTCCCTACTTAATAAGGATTTTCTTTACCGCTCGATCCCACCGCCTACGGTCAGGATTGCACCGCAGCATGAATCACCAAACTATCCCGGTGAATGACTTCTTGTTTGACATTTTTACCGTGGCGAAGCGCTTCAGCGCTGTAACCGACGATCCCCTTCGCGATGCAGGAACCGCACTGATTATACAAGACTACCGCGTCGCCTTTATGAAAATCTCCTTCAATGGAGATAATGCCCGGAAGTAACAGGCTCTTCCCGTCAGCGGCAACCGCTTTTTCCGCGCCGCTATCGATGACAAGCTTTCCCTTTTCTTTTTTGACAAAACTGATCCAGCGTTTCTTGGCTTCGACTTTCTCGGCCGCCGGATGAAATATCGTGCATTCCGCCGGCTCGCGCGCGGCGACTTTCTGGATGATGTTCTTCATGCTCCCGGAAGCGATGACCATACAAATACCCGCCGCGGCAGAGATCCGCGCGGCATCAATTTTTGACGACATCCCGCCGCGGGTCAGGCTGTCTTTCTTATGCGGACGGATACAGGGAACAGCTTCCGTATCGACATCATAGACGTTGCGGACTAACGTATCGCCGGAATACAGACCTTTGACGTCGGAAAGGATCAACAGCGTATCCGCTTCGATCAAATTAGCGACCAGCGCGGACAATTTATCATTATCGCCGAATTTTATTTCTTCGTTGGACACCGCGTCGTTCTCGTTGATCACCGGAACGATCCCCTCGCTTAAAAGCTTGCGCAACGTATCTTTAACATTCAAATACCGCTCACGGTTCTCAAAATCATCCCACGTCAGCAAAAGCTGGGCGCATTTACGCCGATATTTGCTGAACCCTTTAAAAAAATGATTCATCAGAATGATCTGGCCTACCGAGGCGATCGCCTGGAGTTCTTCGATCTTGGAAGGCCGCTTGGAAAGCCCTAGTTCCTTGACTCCCGACGCAACCGCGCCGGAAGTAACGACAACGACTTTCGTGCCGTTCGCAATGACTTTCTCGATATCGCCGATGATCTGATTCAGGCACGCGTTATTGATCACTCCGGAAGGAGCGATCACGCTGCTGCCGATCTTTACCACTAATATACTCATACAATACCCCTATAAATCGAATCACATCACCCTTTTTTAGAGGGCATACTTTTGATATTTCCCGATTCACCTATTACATGCACTTGTACAACGCTCAATTGCAATTTAAAGAACGTTGTACGAGTTCATCGGGATAATAATTTAACGCATTCATCCCCCTTCAGGGGATTCTGCTAAATGCAGTAAATACTCGCAGAGCCTGTCTTTTTGCTTCGGATCCTGCGCGGAAACGAACGTATATTTTCCTTCTTTTTTCTTACTTTTCTTGGACAGATCCATCTTATTGACCCAAAAAGCTATTGTTTTCTTATCATATTCATCGCCGAGCACTTCCTGAAGATGTTCATCAATAAAATCACAGTCATCCTTATACTCCCGCGTGCTGTCGGAGACGATGACGATCGCTTTGCTGCGGTATAAGTGCCTTAAGAAAGATTCATTGACGTATTCTTTCTTGAAAGGCTTTATCATAGCAGGTAATTCCATGATTGTAAACGTCTTGAACTCATAGGTCACATTGATCCATAACGGCAACTCAGTCGAGTACGGAAAGGGCGTGACTTTTAGTTCTTTACCCGAAATCGTGCTGATCAGCTGGGTCTTTCCGGTATTCGGAGGCCCGACTAATGCGATATCATTGAGGATCCGTAGATCTAATTTATACGTAACTTCTTCGCCCTGCCGCGGCGTGGATGTAAAGCCTTTGGCCTTCTTATAATTTCCCGGCGCGCCGACGCCGCCCTTTGCGCCCAAGAAAGTCTTCTCTTTACCGTCTAAATCATACAAAAGAGCGCCCCGGGAATCACGGATAAGCGTGCCCAGCGGGAGTTCAACATAGGTCGAATTACCGTCCCGGCCGTTCTTATTATTCGAATCGCCGCGGTCGCCGTTTAATCCGACAAATACTTTTTTTTGGCGTAATTTGGTGAGGTCGTATAGGCCGGTATTGACAGAAAATAGAACATCCCCTCCTCTACCACCATTGCCGCCATTACCCTGGGTATGGCCATTACGATAATGGTAAAAGCTGAACGAACCTTCTCCTCCGGCTCCACCTTTTAAGTAGACTTCAGCTTCGTCTACGAACGAATAGTGTTTCAAGCTTTATGTTCTATCTTGAGGATTTTAAGGCGAGATAAAGTCTGACGGTGTCCGCTTTTCTTCATGTACCCTTTTCTGCGCTTGTAGGTAAAAACGATGATCTTTTCGTCCTTAAAAGTCTTCTCAAGAGTCGCTCGTACCTTGACGCTCTGAACATAGGGCTGGCCTACCAGTACTTCTTTTTCATTGGAGAAAAGAAGCACCTTGTCCAAGAAAAGCTCCATACCGTCTTTATTGGCGCCTAAGAAATCTACATCGATAGTATCGCCTTCTTTGACCCGGTACTGCTTTGTGTTTATATCTACTACTGCCCACATAACGTGCAGATATTAGCATAGTTATATTTATCCGTCAAGGATTTTTGAGGGATTGTTTGATTAGTCAAAAAGTAAGGAACCATCTCTACTACTACTTACTCTTTAGTCTTAGGAACATCAAATATCACGTACAGTGATTGTTCGACATAATAATCTAGACTATTTTTTATGACATACTCTTCTCGAAGAAGCGACCGGATCTTTTGTTCAGCCTCATCACGTTGTAAATCATTCTTTCGAGAAGATTCAACAATCTTTTCGACTTCAAATCGTATATCTCGTAACCGCATCTCGAGTTCATACAATCGCGGAGATTTATCTTTGATAATCGTTTTAAGCATTCGTTCTTTCTTCTGCATATCATCATTTTGAGCACCCGCAAAGCCACTCAGCAACAAAATACTAAATATTATTAAAGGAAATCTTCTTTTCGCCATAACACTCCTTTCTAAGAAATGAATCGCCCCGGGCTGACCCTTCACTTTCGCTCAGGACACGCCAGCGTTGCTGGCAGGCCCTGGGTTTTCTGCTTGCACGATTTATAAGATCTTAGTTGAAATTCCTCTTCCACATGCACACATCAGAAAGACAATAGTAATTAGAAAGAACACAGACATACGAAGTTAACGTATACCCTGATGGCGGAGAGTTTCTACAATCTCCACTCTCCCCATAGCCTGAACCCCAATGAGTAAGGATATACTCATCCTTCATTTGATCAGCGTACTTTTTGGTAACAACAGTATCGTCGGTATCGGTCGAAACTGTTTGCTGTCGCATCTTAATTTTACCATTTACATCAAGCCTTGCCTGCGGACTATGCGTCCCGACTCCGACATTTCCTTCCATAATCATACTCGTGTCATCACTTATCTCACTCGAACAGTTCCCGCCAGCCCAACAATAATTGCTTGATTTACTATAGGTCGGGCCGACCGCCATACGCTCACTCCGCAATTCTTTATAATCGCCATACGGTACTGGATAATATGTAGTGATAACAAGCTCCTCTCTCTTCACAGTGTTCTGGGCAACAAGTAACCCGCAGAAAAAAACACCTGCAAGCCCAAACAGAATCAATATACGTACTAACGGCATACTTTTCTTCTCCTTTTTATGCTGATGGTTAATCAAACAATACCGTTTTATTATTATACACTAAGATCTTATGTTCCAGATGCCAGCGGACGGCCCGGCTGAGCACGCCCTTTTCCAGGTCCTGTCCTTTGCGCTTTAAGTCGGCAAGAGAATCGCGATGGCTGACGCGGACGGTATCCTGTTCGATGATCGGCCCGGCATCGAGCTCTTCCGTAACGTAATGGCTGGTAGCGCCGATGATCTTGACCCCGCGGCGATATGCCTGCTGGTACGGATTGCTCCCCACGAACGCGGGTAAAAAAGAATGATGGATATTGATCATTTTGCTCGGGAACTGCGATACAAAATCATTGCTAAAGATCTGTTTATACCGGGCCAGAACAACGAGATCGACCTGAGACTGTTTCAGCAGAGCCATCTCCTGCGCTTCGACGCCGGCTTTGTTATCCGCGAACTTACAGAATTCATGATACGGGATCTTAAAATGTTCGGCGATAGGACGGGCATACGGATGATTGCTGATGATCAACGGAATGGTACATTTAAACTGGCCTTCCGCGTAACGGAACAACAGATCATACAGACAGTGGGTATACTTGGAAACAAAAACCCCGACACGCGGGGTCTCATCGGTAACGTGCAAAGACCATTGCATCTGAAAACGCTGGGCTAACGGCAAGAAAGCCCGCGTGATTTCCGTTCGCGGGACGGTAAAGCCATCCAGCGCCCATTCGATGCGCATAAAAAACGTATTGGTCTGGTCATCGATATGCTGGTCAGCCGCGACGATATTGCCGTTATACTGATAAATAAAGTTCGAGACGCCGGCAGTAATGCCTTTTTGATCGACACACGAGATTAAAAGAATGGCGTTATGCATCTCTTTATGAATGGGTAAGCGGATCAAAAATCCTTGAGCCCCTGTGTTTCCTTTTCATTCAATGGGATCACGTCCTCCGGAGACGCGGAGGAAGAACGCCCGGCGCCAGCCAGCCCGCTTTTATTTTGAAGCATGTCCGCGATGACCGTGTTGCGCCGTTCTAACAGGTGCGTCGGCTTACGCGAATGACCACCATTCAAGGCCCCGCCCACGACTTGCCGTAACGCGCCGACGAGATCTTGCAGCGTTTCGGCTTGTGACGACAATTCTTCGGCTGAAGACGCGCTCTCTTCACTGGCCGCGGCATTACGTTGGGTCACTTGATCGATCTGGGTGACCGTCGTCGTTATCTGCTGTAACCCGTCAGTCTGTTCTTTACTGGCCGTGGCGATCTCGGAAATAATATCCGCGACTTTTTTAGTGTTCTCCATTATCTTCTGCAGGGAACTCCCGGCTTTCTTGGCTATCTCGGCGCCATTCTTGGTTTTCGTCACATTATCTTCGATCAGTCCCGCGGTATCTCTTGCCGCTGATGCCGCGCGCTGCGCTAAATTCCGCACTTCATCCGCGACGACCGCAAACCCTTTACCGTGTTCACCGGCCCGGGCAGCCTCGACCGCCGCGTTCAACGCCAACAAATTGGTCTGGAACGATATTTCCTCAATGGTTTTTATGATCTTTGAGATCTTATCGGACGAACTGTTGATCTCGGCCATGGCGCTCTGCATATCATTCATCGCGCGATTGCCTTCATCAGCTCCCGTGCGGGCTTCCTGGGCGAGTTGGTTTGCCTTTGAAGCATTATCCGCGTTCTGACGCGTCATCGTATTGATCTGATCCAAAGAACTGGCAGTTTCTTCCAAGGATGACGCCTGCTCAGTCGCGCCCTGCGAGAGCTGCTGGCTCGCCGAAGAGATCGCCGAAGCGGCGGATGCCGATTGAGCGGCGCCGGCACTCAATTCCCGTACTACTTTATTGATCGGACGCGTTATCCCCACGGAAAGCGCGATACCTAAAAGCAACGCCAAAGAAACTCCCACAATGATCGCGATGATCATAAAAGACACGCTCAGCGCCTTAACGCGGGCCATTTCTCTATTGTCCTCACGTGAAGCGTTGTTCTGCATTTCGATAGTTTTATCCAACAATGCGGTCGACTCGCGCACTAATTTCGCGGCGACATCTAAACTTTGCTTCTTCGCTTTCTCTAATCCCCGTTCGGAATCTTCTTTATTCTGCGTTGAACGGGCTGCCTTCACTATTCTGAGGAACTCCTGGAACTCTTTCTTCCATTGCTCCGCGGTTACGACAAAATTCTTCCAGGCCGCGACCTCCTCCGGGGTCTTCGGCAAGGACTCGTATTTTTTCCACCCCTGCTCTATCTGAGCCAATCCGCCTTCGATAAAGTTATACTGGCGGTCAATACGGGCGCTATCGACACCCGGCAACAACAGGGTGCGTTCCGCGGCTTTCACGTCGGCCAGCGCGCCGCGAATGTTCCATAACGCGACTTCCCCGCCCATCATGTTCGCCGAAATATCATCGGCAATGACCATGGTCCTCTGCAATCCGACAATACCCACGATGCCGACGATAAAAGTAATAAGCGAAACGGCAAGAAATCCCACAATGAGTTTGACACTTAACCGCAGGTTCTTAAACATATCAAACCCTCTTTACTTTCTTTTACCAATGGTATGATTACAAATCCGGTTCCTACCCCTGCACATATTATAGAGGCTCGATAATGAAAACTCAACTACTCTTATTGAAGGTTCTTGATAACGACCGGAAACCCGATGGGGATACGGGAATCACTCGGCCTAAACGGTCTGAGACGACGTGAAAAGCCACTGTTTCTTAAAATACCGCTGCCCGATAAGTATTGCCTGAACCAGCATCGCCAGATTCATGGACCACCACAATGCGACAGACCCGCCGCCCCAGACAATACCCCAGACATAGCTCAACGGAAGTTTGACCAACCACACGCTGGCCGCGACACCCAGCATAACGCCTTTTGTATCACCGGCGCCGTTCAGGCCGCCGGCCAGGATGACTCCCCAAGCCATGAAAGGCTCGGAGATCAAACTGATATAAATATACCGGATACTCTCCGAGACCACGACATCATTATTGGAAAGCCAGCCGGCTACCATCTTGGCTTTCAGCATGACGAACAATGTCATGACCGTTACGATACTGACCCCGATCAAAGCGGTAATGATCCCGCTATGAAAAGCGTCTTCGTGCTTCTTTTTCCCCAATACATTTCCGACCACCACCGCGTTTGCCATATTAAAGGCGAATGCCGGCAGAAAGATGACCGATTCGATCCGCAAACCGTTCGTAAACGCGGCCATGATCTCAACCGCGTGTGACGGCAGCATGCCGATAATAACAAATTGGACCATGGCTCCGGCCTGCCAGACCACTTGTAATACGCCCGCCGGCCAGCCGATAGTCGCGATCGTCTTGAACGCTTTCCAGGAAAACCGCAACGGGAAAGAAACAAGCCGGCGCATATACACACTATTCAGCAAACAGCCTAAAAACGTGCTGAATACCGTCGCCACGGCAATTCCTCTAAAACCTAAAGCAGTCTTAAAAGCAAAAAAGAAAATAAGCGCGGTATTCGCCGCACAAACAAACACCATCGTGACCAGCGAATTTCTCATTTTCTTGCAGGCGCGCAAGATCCCGTTGCCGTTGATCAACATATAGTTGAAAAGCATACCCGCATTATAGATCTTCAACAAGATCTCCGTCGGTTGCTTAAGTACTACGGGAACGCGCAGCCACTGTACCAATAACGGCGCGGTCGCGACCCCGACAAAAGCCATCATCAACCCGATGGCAGACACGGCAACGACCGAAGAATCGACCGTCATCGCGCATTCTTCTTTCTTGTCTGAAGTAAATAAACGCGCGATGACCGAGACTGAACCGATCGTTAACGCGGTGCCGATAATAGTGAGAATAAAATAGATCTGATAGACTAACCCGTAAGCAGCTTGAATCTCTTTTCCAAACTTGCCGGCGACATATACGTCAAACAGCCCGATGATAAACGTACAGAACATGATCACGGTCATCGGCCAGCTCATCGACCAGCTTTCCGCGACAATGTTCTTCAGATTTTTGTTCCGTAACGCGTCTCTTATGCTCATATTTTCTAACCCAAACTCATGAACTCATGAGCTCTCAAGCTCGTTTCTTAAAAACTAACGAGCATACGAGCTTACCAGCTAGGGATACACGATCCTGAATCCGTCAACTACTGCTCCTACAGTCAATTCATGCCGGATGGTTTTACTCATGCCGAGAATATGCTCTACGGTAATCCCGCGCACGGTCAACGCATCGGCGATAAGTAAACGATGGCATTTCCACGGAAGAGCTTCCGCACAGAGTATCAGGCTCTGTTTCGCCTGTCCATACGTAATGGCCAGGTCCAGATTCTTCTCGAATGTCTCGGTCTGCATATAATCCGCGTACCCCCGGAAAGAATCGTTCTTCCAGCCGGCATTGACCGAATCCGCTGCCGGTTTTCGCCAGCCTCCCAATCCCTTCATGGAAATGTATTCGATGCCCGCTTTTTGCAAAATATCGGCGAAACTCTCCTGGTTAAATTGCGGATTGCGGCGGGACCGGGGAACAGTCCGTACGTCAAGCAGCCGTTGAATATGAAATGGGCGCACCAGACCGATAAACTTTTCCGCGGAATGAGTAGAATGCCCGATCGTATACACAAGAAGCGTTTCTTTGTTCACCATGCATTGTTTTGGGCTGGTTCCGGTCTCTATTCCGGCGACGGAGGATCCGGCACGTCTTCTCTTACCGCGCAGACCTCTTTGCCGTTCAAAAAATGACTCTGCATCTGCATGCTATACCCTAACCCGCCCGCACTCTTGATCACCAAAGGGATACGGTACTGGTCTTTACTGATCCATATCTCAAACTTATGCGGAGTGCTGACGAAATGATAGGCTTTAAAAGTCCCGGACGGCAACGTCAGCGTATCGATCGACGATAAGGTCACTTTGAATTCCTCAGGCAGGCGTACATCAAACGTGCTGCCGATCGCCAATTCGGTCTCATTCCGTAAAGAGAAAGGAAGCAATATCGCGTTATGTATCGGCCCTTTCGCGGTATATGACTGCTCGCTGACGACTTGCTTGTTCACGTATTTCTTTATGCGCAGCGAATGGGTATCCGAAAAATATTCTTCCTCGATATATTCTTTCGAGAATGGCCAGGAAATATACCGCTCGACCTTCAACGGCAACGACGTTTTCCGGTCGACATAGATCTTTTCCAGGTCATCGAACCCGAATACCATGGTCCGAAACGTTATCAACTTCGATTGTTGCCCCTGGAAATCCACTAACCCACAATCAGTATACTCAGCTTTTCCCAACGGACTTATACCATAGACCAGCTTCTCTCCGGCTGTATCTGTACCCGCGCCGGGATTTGCCGACAACGATACCGCCCCCCCCAACATCAAAAACAAAACCGGATAGCGCAACCAATAAATCATGAAGCCTGTGTAGCGGGCGCCTTTCGAGCCCTTCTCTTTTGAACGAACCACCGCGTTAGAAAATACAGGATTACCGCGCAGCAGACCCCCTCAATGGCACTGCCGATAAACAACGGATGATAAAAATGCACGAACTTCTTGGGGTCCCAGTGCCTAAAATCAGCGACATGCAATGATGGATACTCTTTTCCTAAAATATATTTACCGATGCTATAGCCTATCCAGGTAATAAACGGCAGCGTCGGAGGCAAAGAGACATTCGTACCGACCAACATCGCGATCACATTAGCCCGCCGGACAAGAAACGCAGCGACGATAACCATCACGGTATGTAATCCGTACACCGGCATGATAGCGATAAAAGACCCGATCCCGACTCCCAAAGCTATCTCATGAGGAGTATTGTGCAGCTTCAGCAATTTATGCAGATTATCTTTCAGCCACCGGCGTATACTTCGCTTCTGTTTTTCCTGATCATTACTCATCGGTTTGCCTTATTAACATAACAGTGCACTAGCACCATTCTTTCTTAATCGCTCTTGCCGCTTGTATGGCACAAGTGCATGTAAATTAATTTTCCCTGTTATCCCTTCAGGGGAAATTAATATAACAGTGCACTAGCACCACTGTTCCTTAATCATTTCTGCTGGTATATGGTACAAGTGCATGTAAATTAAT
>Ga0172370_10002716_pt1 | contig 25214 bp, 19 predicted proteins | sample LakKiv5m_FD_114538 | JGI IMG/M metagenome (GOLD analysis project Ga0172370, IMG submission 114538) | Freshwater microbial communities from Kabuno Bay, South-Kivu, Congo - kab_022012_11.5m | ecosystem: Environmental > Aquatic > Freshwater > Lake | place: Democratic Republic of the Congo...
CGGCAGCTCCTTCACGAGGGGGTCGATGAAGCCATTGACGATCATGACGGCCGCGTCCTGCTCGGTCAGTCCGCGGCTCATGAGGTAGAAGAGCTGCTCCTCGCTGATCTTCGAGACTTTGGCTTCGTGCTCCATCGAGGCGTGCTCGGAGCGGATGTCCATGGTCGGGTAGGTGTTCGAGCGCGAGCGCGGGTCGAGGATGAGGGCGTCGCACTCGACCTTCGACTTGACGCCGGCGAGCCCAGCCTCCACTTTGACGAGGCCGCGGTAGCTCGCGGTACCGCCGTCTTTCGAGATCGACTTCGAGGTGACGACGCTCGAGGTGTTCGGGGCGAGGTGGAAGATCTTCGCGCCGGTGCCCTGCTCCTGGCCCTTGCCGGCGAACGCGATGGAGAGCACTTCGCCGCGCGCGCCTTCGCCCATGAGGAAGATCGCGGGATATTTCATCGTCACTTTCGAGCCGATGTTGCCGTCGACCCACTCCATGATGGCGTGGTCCCAGGCGAAGGCGCGCTTCGTGACGAGGTTGTACATGTTGCTCGACCAGTTCTGGACGGTGGAGTAGCGGATGCGCGCGCCCGGCAGGGCGATGATCTCCACCACCGCCGAGTGCAGGCTGTCGCTCGTGAACACGGGCGCGGTGCAGCCTTCGATGTAGTGCACGAAGGAACCCTCGTCCGCGATGATGAGCGTGCGCTCGAACTGGCCAAAAGCCTGCGAGTTCACTCTGAAGTAGGCCTGCAGGGGAATATCGACGCGGACATTGGGCGGCACGTACACGAAGGAGCCGCCCGACCATACCGCGGAATTGAGGGCCGCGAACTTGTTGTCGTCGGGTGGCACCACGGTGCCGAAGAAGCGCTTGACGAGGTTGGGGTGCTCGCGCACGGCGGTCTCGACGTCGGTGAAGAGAATGCCCTTTTCCTTGAGGTCTTCGCGGATGTTGTGGTAGACCATCTCGGAGTCGTACTGGGCGCCGACGCCCGCGAGGAATTTGCGCTCGGCTTCGGGCACGCCGAGGCGCTCGTAGGTGCGCTTTATGTCGTCGGGCAGGGCTTCCCAGGAGGTCTGGGCGCGCTCGGTCGGTTTCGAGTAGTAGGTCATCGCGTCGAATTCGAGTTTCGAGAGATCGGCGCCCCAGGCTGGCATGGGCAGGGTCTGGAAGAGCCTGAGCGCGCGGAGCCTGAAGCGGAGCATCCACTCGGGCTCGTTTTTGGCGGCGCTGATTGAGCGGACGGTCTCCTCGCCGAGTCCCTTGCCGGTCTGGACGATGGAGCGCTCGGGCATCGAAAAGCCGAAACGCTCGGCGTAGCCGCTGCCGATATCGCGCAGATCGCGCGCTTCGGGAGTTCCGCGGGTGTCGGCCTTTTCACGCGTGTCGCGGGAGTCGCGCGCGGCGCGGGTGTCGACGGGAACATCACTCCGCATAGGCAGCTCCCCGCGCAGGTGTTCGCTCCGCAGCGCGCTCGGCAGTTTCCGCCGGCTGCTTGGAAGCGATTCGGCGGACCCCGTCGTAGCCCTCGCGCTCGAGCAGTTCGACGAGCTCGAAACCGCCTGTCGCGACAATGCGTCCGCGCTCCAGGACGTGCACCGCGTCGGGCCGCACGAGGTCCAAAAGGCGCCGGTAGTGCGTGATGACGAGGGCCGAGAATCCGGGGCCGCGCATGTGGTTGATGCCCTCGGCCACCACCTTGAGCGCGTCGATATCGAGGCCGGAGTCTGTCTCGTCGAAGATCGCGAAGCGCGGGCGCAGGGTCAGGAGCTGGAGGATCTCCATGCGTTTCTTTTCGCCGCCCGAAAAACCCTCGTTGAGCGAGCGGCTCGCGAACGAAGGGTCGATGCCGAGCATCGCGAAATTCGCTTTGAGTTCCGCGATGAAGGCCGTGGCGCTCTTGGGCGGCTCGCGGCGGAGATCCGCGATACGCTTCAAGAATTTCGAAACGGTGACGCCGGGGATCTCCGCCGGGTACTGGAAAGCTAAAAAGAGACCCCTGCGCGCGCGCTCCCAGACCTCGAGGTCGAAGAGCCGCTCGCCGTCGAGGATGGCGCTCCCCGCTTCCACGCGGTAACTGGGGTGACCCATCAGCACATTCGCGAGCGTGCTCTTGCCGTGGCCGTTGGGGCCCATCAGCGCGTGCACCTCGCCATCGGGAACCTCGAGATCGAGCCCGTCGATGATGCGCTTTCCCTCAATGCCCGCGACAAGACCCATTATTTTCAGTCCTTTCATTGCTGTCTCTCCTTCACCAGATCGAGTAACCGTAGTCGAGCCGCACCTCGGCGCTCGCTCGCTCCATGCTCCAGGGCGGATCCCAGACAATCTTGACCCGCACATCGTGCACACCGGTGACAAAGCGCAAGACGCGCACGATTTCTCCCCTCAGCTGGCCCTCGAGCGGGCAGCCTATGTAGGTGAGGGTGAAGTCGACCTCGATGTAGTCATCGACCGCTTCAACCCTGTATACCAAGCCCAAATCGACGATCGAGTACCCGAGCTCAGGGTCTTCGACCTCTTGGAGAATCTCGAGAAGATCATCCTGTGTGTAGTCTCGTTTCATATTCATTACTAATATAGTCAACATTATGATTATATTCTAGTATTCTAGTAGGAATTTATTTGAAAAGAGGAACAGGATGGTAACCATGGATAACGAACGGGAAAGCGCGACCTCCGCTGCGACCGCCACCGCGCTGATAATCGTGGCGCAGCCGAAACGGCCGAGCTTCAACAGCGCGATCGCCGAGGAAATCGAGCGTGCGCTCAAGGCCCAGGGATATGGACGCACCGAATTGATCGATCTCTACGCCGAGGGCTTCGACCCCGTGATGCCCCCGGAGGAGCTGCCGAGAAAGTTCAGCTTCGATGAGCGCACGCTTGGCTATCAGGAGAAAGTGCTCTCGGCGGGCAGGGTCGTGTTCGTGTACCCCGACTGGTGGGGAGGTCCGCCCGCCATCCTCAAGGGATTTCTCGACAGAGTGTTCCGACCGGGCATCGCCTACGGTTTCAGGGAGGCTGATTTCCGCGACGCGGACGCGCCGGGCCTCTTCGGCGAAAAGCGCTTCGATGTCTTTATCACGACCGACTCGGTGCCTGATGTCACGGTATCAAAAGGTGAGCCAGAGCTCTTCTGGCCGCCAGCCCTGGTGTGGAGGCGCAATATTCTCGAGTTTTGCGGGGTGACGCGGGCGAAGGTCCACGTATTCTGGAATCTCAGGCGAAGCACCTACGCGGAGCGGAAGGCCTGGCTCGAGGGTGTCGCGGCGCGCCTCGCCGGGGAAGCGTAGCGCAAAAAAAGCGCCGGCGTGCGAACCGCGCCGGCGCGAACTTCGGGCTGGCGCGCTTTATTCGCTGTCCAGCCCGCGCACTATTACCTTCAAGGAACTCACTCAGCCCAGATCCTCACGAGGTTGATGACTGTCTCGACCGCGAGGGCCATCTCGGAGAGCGATGCCCACTCGAAGCGGCTGTGGTAGTTGTAGCCGCCGGTGAAGAGGTTCGGGGTCGGGATGCCCATTTCGGTGAGGCGGGAGCCGTCGGTGCCGCCGCGTATGGGCTTCATCGCGGGGTCGAAGCCTGCCGTCGCGATGGCGCGGTTCAGCCGCTCGAGCACCTCGGGGCGCGCGTCGAGCTTCTGCTTCATGTTGAGGTACTGCTGTTTGATGTCGAGCACGACCCGGCCCGCGGGGTACTGGGCCTCAACCGCGGCGGCGAAGGCCTTGAGCGCGGCGATCCGCTCCTGCATCCGCTCGGCTGAGAAGTCGCGGAGGTATATCTCGGCGAGCGCGTGGTCGAGGTTGCCCTGCACTTCGATCGGGCAGTAGTAGCCGTACCAGCCGTCGGTCGCTTCGGGGCTCTCCGAGCGCGGAAGCATGCCGATGAAGCTCGCCGCCATCGCGACCGCGTTGGCGAGCTTGCCTCGGGCCGCGCCGATGTGGATCACTTTTCCTATGAATTCAGCTTTCACCGCGTAGGCCGTGAAGCATTCGGCCTCGACTTCGGGCGCCTTGCCGCCGTCAAGCGTGTAGCAGGCAACCGCATGCGCCTCGGAGAGGGGGAAGCGGTCCATGCCCTTGCCGGTCTCTTCGTCGGGGGTGAAGTAGATGTCGATCGGTCCATGCTCGATCTCAGGGTGCTGAATGAGCCAGGCGATGGCGGTCATTATCTCCGCGACGCCGGCCTTGTCGTCGGCGCCGAGAAGCGTGGAGCCGTCGGTAACGACGATGGTGTCGTCGATGTGCTCGGCGAGGTCGGGGAACTCGGCGGGGTTGAGCTGATAGGCGTCCGAGAGGCGCACGGTCTGTCCGTCGTAGCCTCGGATGACGCGCGGCCGCACGCCGCTCCCCGAGACATCGCTCGCGGTGTCCATATGGGCCATGAGGCCGATGCACGGGGCCTTTTCCTTGCCGCGCGTGGCAGGAACGCGCGCGATGATGTAGCAGTGCTCGTTGAGCTTGACTTCGGGAACGCCGATCGCTTTGAGCTCGGCCTCGAGCGCGCGGGCGAGGTCCCACTGCGTCTTCGTGGTAGGAGTCTCGTCGAGGTGGCGATTGCTCTGCGTGTCGACCTTGGTGTAGCGCACGAAGCGATCGAGAAGCTCTTCCGCGTAGGGTTTTAAAAGAAAATCGATTGTACGTCTCATGATTGAGAACTATGGCACCGAGTCGATATCCCGCGCAAGAGCGCTTCGCTCAATCTTGCCGCGATCGCGGGGGCGGAGTATCTTACAATCAATATGAAAATACCGACATACCCAGAATTTGCGCCCCTCGAGCTCGACGCGCGCGAAGAGCTCTACCCGGCCCTGAATCTCCTGCCCGACGGAATATCGGAATTCACCTTCGCGGGGCTCTATCTCTTCCGGAATACTTACAACTATCAAATATCGCGGCTACCCGAGGGAAACCTCGTCATCTCGGGACGCCGCAGAGACAAGAGTTTTTTTTATGTTCCCTGCTGTTTCCCGGCCATCGATCGCTTCGATGAGCTCATGCAGCGCTTCGATTACATGCGTCACTTCTCGGAGACGCAGGCCGCGAAGCACCGCATCGAACTCGAAGCGCGCGGCTATATCGTGTACGAAGACAGAGACAACTTCGATTACCTCTACAACCGCGAAGATCTCGCGACGCTGAACGGCCGCACGTACCACAAGAAGCGCAACCTGGTGAACGGCTTTGTGAGCACCTACGTATGCGAACAGCGCCCGCTCAACCGCGGCCGAGTCGCGGACGCGGTGGCGGTGCTCGACGAGTGGCGCGAGACGAAGGGTGTCGAGGGAGACTACGTCGCGGCCCTCGACGCGCTCGAGCACTTTGAGACGCTGGGGCTGCGCGGTGCGGTCTACTACATCGAACAGAAACCAGTGGGCTGGTGCCTCGGTGAACCGCTCGCGAAGGGCAAGGCCTTCGCCGTGCACTTCGAGAAAGCATGCGATCGCTTCAAGGGCATCTACCAGTTCGTCAACCAGGCCTTCGCGCAGTCGCTCGCGAAGCACTATCAATTTATTAACCGAGAGCAGGATCTGGGCGATCTCGGGCTCCGCCAGGCGAAGATGACCTACAGGCCTTCGGGTTTCGTAAAGAAATACAGCGTGATACACCCCGACCGCGCCGATTTTATTCCCGCGCCCGCCGAGCCCCCCGCCGAGTGTGGCCCCGGCACGATGCACGAGTGCGCGGATGATTGAGAGCCCACGCGAAGCTGAACGCGCCAAGCTTGCCGCACCCCGATTCGAGGTGCTGTCTCTCCCTGAAGCGCCAATCGATGAGGCGGCCCGGCGTGCGCTTCTCGCCGAACTTCCCCCGCTTCCCGGCGACGGCGCGCATGCTGCCGTTTCGATCACGTTTCTGGCCGGCGCGGGCACTCGGTGGAGAGCCTCGCTCGCCGAGGCGAAGCGGCGTTTTTCGGAGCCTGGCGCGGGTAGGTCCGAGGCGGCTGAATTTCCTGACGATGCGCCCCGAGGCCTCTTCCCGGTTCCTGATTATACGCGCGGCCGCGACGGCGCCAGGCGAGTCGCGATGGCCGCCTACGCCTTCGACGCGGTGCGGCGCATCGAGAGGCACATCGTTGTGGTGCGGGGCTGGGAGAAGGAAATCGACGAACTCGCGCTCGCTCCCTCGGGGATTTCGCGCGACGCGCGCGCGTTTTTTACCCAGCGCGGCGGTCCGGAGGGCCAGGTCTACGGCCACGGCGACGCGACGCTGCAGTGCGAGGAGCTTTGGAAAAATTCACGCTATGTGGTGACAAATTTCGCGGGCGACGCCAACTCCGCCCTCACGGTGGAACTCGCGCTGCGAGCCTTTGCCCGGTTCGACGCGCGCGGCATCGAGCTCGGCGCCATCATCCCCATCGCGCGGGTCGACGCGCCGAGCTACCCTGTGTACCTCAGCGATGAGGGGCTGCCCATCGGCTTCTGGCACAATAAGCTCGCCGGCGAAGCGCCCCGGGGCAGACCCGCGCCGTTCACCAATGTCGGCATCCGAGTCTACCGAGCGGATTGGCTCGCGCGGGCGCTCCACGAAATGGAAGCGAAGTACCGAGCTCCCGACGGGCGCGGCGCCTACATCTGGGACATTCCAGGAAACGACCCGGCTAAGCACGAGTGCGCCCTCGACAATGTCGACAATCACCTCGCGGGGCAGGGCCTTGCGAGGGTCATGCCGATTTCGCTCCCAAGAGAACTCACGCCCCTCAAGGAGCTCGGCGAATACCGGGGCTTCGTGAGCGCTGCGCGCGAAGTGCAGGCGGAACTCAGTGCAGCACGCCTATGAGCATGTTGAGAACGCCCGATCCGAGGATGATCCACACCGCGTTGAACTTCGTGAAGGCGGTCACCGCGAAGGCGACCAGCGTGAAAATCCAAGGCCAGGCCACCGTCGTCTGAGGAAGCAGCGTCCACAGCGTCATCAAAATCATCGCCATGCTGCCAGTGCGCAGGCTCTCGTCCGCGATGCTCTTTTTTAAAGGGATATACTTTGCGAACGCGAGCGCGAGCGACATCGCGAGAACGGGAAAGGCGATGACCGAGAAGGTCGCCGCGAGGGCGCCGAAGAGCCCTGCCTTCTGCCATCCGACGAGAGTCGCCGCGTTGAGCGCGATGGGTCCTGGCGTCGACTGCGCGATCGCGATGAGCGAGTTGAAGGCATCGGCGGTCATCCAGCGCGGAACGATTTCACTCTTGATGAGTCCAACGACCGACCAGCCTCCGCCGAACGCGACAATGCCTATTTTAAAAAACGCGAGCGATACACTCAGGATTTCCATATGAGCCTTCCCACGTAGAGCAAAATGATTCCACCAAGCAGGATGAAGAAGGCCTGGGAGGTGAACGCCGCCAGCGCCACCGCGAAGACGATAACCTCGATCGCGGTGCGAACTGTCCACTTGCGGTTCTTTGCGGTTCTCCAGAGCATGGAGGCGACGAGCCCTGGCACGACCGCGCCCGCGCCCGCCAAAAAGCGCTTGAAGAGCAAGGTGTTGCCGTAGAGGCTGATGAAGCCACCAACAAGGATGAGCGCGAAGAATGGTGGAAGCACGACTCCGAGCACTGCCGCGATCGCCCCGATTACTCCGCCGACGCGATACGACACCAGAAATGCCGTGCTCAGCGCGATGGGGCCGGGGAACACCTGGGCCCGAGAGAAAACCTGATAGAAATCTTTTTCGTTGATCCACCCGAGCTTTTCGAACGTGTTGCCGATGACGGGCACGATGACGTAGCCGCCGCCGAGCGTGACAGTGTTGATTTTTGCCAGCTCGATGAAAATGCGCCACGGGGTCGGGGGCACTCTTGACCGCCCTTCCGGGTTTTCAGGCACATTCATGAAATCCTCCTTATGGATTTCTCCGAAGTAAAAGCATCAGTATTGCGTATGGTTATACGAAATTGTGGGACATATTCGCAAGAGGGCATCCTCAGTCACATCAGATTTGAGCCATGCGATTTCTCCAAACGAGAGGTAGACTAGGCCCGCCCGAATTCGCTTGCCGGGGAAAAGCTTCCGCGAGGCGATTGTATAGAGGGCGAGCTGAAGTGCATATTCATGCGGAGCGTAACGCTGGTCAGTCTTGAGGTCGAGCACGAGGAGTTCGTCGCCGAGGTCCGCGAGCATGTCCATGCGCCCCTCGACAACCCAGGGGGAGAGCCGCAAGAGGAAGGGGAATTCGAACTTGAGCGCTCCTCCGCGCGCACAGCCCACCTCGGCGCCGCGCACGCGTTCCGTCTCGGCGCGGCTCGCGCCGTTCTGCGCGATGCCCTGTGCGGCGGTGCCGGCGCGGCCTCCCGCAAGCGATCTGAAGAACGCGCTCTCGAAGAGCGGCGCGAGCTGCGCTGCCGCGCGCGAGCGCGTCCCGGGCGAGAGCGATGCCGGAGTCTCTTGTGAAAACTCTTGAGAAGCCTGGAAGCTCGCGAGCGATCTGCCCGAAGCGAGGTGGGCGAAAAGCTCGTGGACGAGGGTGCCGTACTCGGTCGACGCGAGCTCCGAGGTGGAGGATGGTGCGGAGTTGCGGGGTTCGAAGATTCGCTCCCTGATGATTCCAGCCGCGAGCGCCTGAGCGCTCGCCTTGACGACGGGATCTTTGGACACGGCGAGGTTGAAGGCGGTGACCGTGAGCTTCGTGCGGGTTCGGGGAGCCGCGCGCGGGCCCTCCGCCGGTGCGCTTGCGGTCGGGGTCGGGGCCGGGGCGCGTGTCCCTGAAAGTTCGCCCGCGGCGCGAATCTCTGGCGCCTCTCCAGCCTGCGTGACGCTCGTGGCATGCGAAGCCGCTCGGCGCGCGGCGATCTCTCTCTCGCTCGCGAGCGGTTCAAAGGAAAAATCGATCATCGCGAGGTGGGGGTGGGCCTCGAGTTGTTGAGGTTCGGGGGAACCGCTCCAGCGCTCCGTGCCTCGCAGCAGTAGGGCGCGGAAGCTGTCGGCATCGTAGGCGCGGGCGGGGGCAGCGTCGAACATGATGAGATGATCGATCGCCCGCGTGCATGCGACATAGAGCAGGCGCTTCGTCTCAGCGCGCTCCTTCTCGAGACGCAGCTCGCGCGCCTGCGTCTGCAGGACGTTCGAGCCGCCCTCGATCCTGTCATGAAAACCGATGTCGGCGGTGAAGAATCTTCGGCGCTCGCCTGTCGCGTCTTCGCCCTCGAGCACGCCCCAGAGTTCGTCGCCCTGGCGCTTGCTCGCGCCCGCTTCCATCCAGGGAATGACCACAATTGGAAACTCGAGGCCCTTGGATTTGTGGATCGTCATGAGCCGTAGGCCCCGCGACTCGCGCTTGGGGACCGCGTTCGATTCGAATGCCCTTTCCTTGCGCATATAAGCGCGGAGTTCATAGAGCAGCGCCTGGAGCTGGCCTCCGCGCGCCTCAAGATCGGAGGCGATCGCGCGCGCCGCGTTCCAGTGCTCGAGGTACGGCAGCCTCGCGGGGTCGCTCAGTGCCGAAGTTTCGAGCCCTCCCTGGCTCCACACGAAGTCGCAGAGTTCCATGAGAGGGAGATGATCTATAGAGCTTTCGAGTTTTTCATAGAACGTGACCATGCCTCGGAGCCGCTCGCGATCCGTCGCGGAAAGCGCTTCCGGAATTTCCGCGATGAGTTTTTTCAGGTTCGACCCCGCCGCGAGCAGACTCGCGTACCCATCATCCGAAAGCCCGCAGAGCGGGCTTCTCAGTACCGCCGCCGTCGCGAAGGAGTCTTCCGGATCGAGGGCGAGGCGGAGCGCGAAGTACAGATCGTTGATGGGTTCCTCCGCGAACATGCTCGTCGAGGTGTCGGTGGAGAATGGTATGCCGAACATCCGGAGGTATTTCTCAAGCTCATACTGGCGGCTCATCGTGCGCATGAGCACCGCGATGTCGTCGTAGCGCGCCGCTCTGGGCTGTTGATCCTCACCGCGCACGAAGAGGGGAGAGGCTGAGTCCACAGCGTTCTTTATCCACAGCGCGGTTCTGAAGGCCATCGATTCCTTGGAGTTGAGGAGCGAGCCGCCTCCTTGCCCTTCACCGGCATCTCCAATCGCGACATTTGAAGTGACGCAGTGGTACTCGATGTGCGAAGCGAAGTCTCCACCGCCGACTTCCATCGCCTCGTACGAGGCTTCGAAAGGCCTATGCCCGCCGCCGGCCTGCGCGTCGAGGGGCGCCATCACGGGGGGAAAGCTTGCGTTGAAAAACTCGATGAGAGAGCGCGCGCTTCGATAGTTTCGCGCGAGCGCGAACCGTGAAGCGCCGAGCTCCGGGGCGAGCGATTTGAACACGCTGACGTCCGCGCCTCGGAAGAGGTAGATCGACTGCTTCTCGTCGCCGACAAAGAAGAGCTTGCCGCGCCCGGAGACCGCGCCCTGGCTTGTGTCGGCCTGACCGGCGCCGCTCAGGAGAAGGAGGAGCCGCTTCTGCAGGTCGTTGTTGTCCTGGAATTCGTCGATCAGAATGTAGTCGAAATGGGCTTGCCAGTAGCGTCGATAGTCTTCGTCGGACTCGAGCGTGTCGACCGCGAGCGCGCCGAGGTCGCGGTAGTTCATGACGTTGGCGCGGCGCTTGTCCTCGCAGAGCGCGTCGGAGTACTCATCGAGCCGATCCATCACCGCGCGGTATTCAGGCAAGAATCGCTCGAAATCCAGGAGCTGGGAGACCTTTTTCAACCTTTTCTCGTCGCGCAATTTTTTCGCGAGCTCCTTGATCGACTTTTCGATATCTGACTTGCCCACGCTGCGAAGGTTGATCGCGTTGTCTGGCGTTTGGAGGAAGGCTATGAACGCGCGGAGCGACTCGATCTCGGGCAGCTGAGCTTGAAACGCCGCGGCGGCGCGCACAGCCTGCTTCACCCCATCTTTGAATCCCGCCGCCGCTCCTCCCTGGGCGAGACTCATGATGCGCGCCGCGATGTCGCCGATTTCTCCCGCGATGACGCGTGCGGTGCGCTCAAATTCCAGTTCGCCCAGGCGTGCCGACTCGCGGCAAACTCGCCGCCCCAGCCAGTGAGGCTCGACATTCGCTGCCCCGAAGGAGGCGAAGAGCTCGCGCACTACCGCCTCGTAGCCGAAAGCGTCGAGCAGCTCGCGCAGTCCCGGCGCGCGCTGATTCGCGAGCACGTAGCGGTAGGCTGCCTTGGTGGCCGCGCGCACGCAGGCGTTCTCGTCGATGCTGAAATCCGGCGTGTAGCCGTAGCGCTCGGCTGCTCCCGCAACGATTTCCCTGCAGAAGGAGTCGAGGGTCTGGATGTGCGCGCCCGAGAGCCGGCCCGCGAGGTCGTGCCGCGAAATTTTAGGGGAGACGAGTGTCTGGTGGACGCGCTGGAACATCTCCGCCGCAGCCTTCCGCGTGAAGGTGAGGGCGAGAATGCGATCGGGGCCGATGCCCTTTTCGAGCATGATATAGAGGTAGCGGCCGACCAGGGCGCGCGTTTTTCCCGCGCCCGCGCCCGCGGTTACCACCGCGGTTTCGTCGGTGAAGGCGGCCGCGCGCTGGAATTCATCGAGCCGCAGCGCTTCTAAGGCTGGATGTGTGGGCATCATCGGAGCTCCAGGAAATACCAGTATCTGCACAGGGGAGCGAATGCGCAATCGGCGCAGGAGGCGCGGTCCGCGGCGCGGTCGAGGAGATCTCCCCGCGCGAGGGCGGAGGCCGCGTCGGCGAGCATGCGCCTGAGCGCGGACCGCGCCGGTCCCGTGTCGGCCGCGTCGCGGTAGGCGGCGCTGATGGGCTTGGGAAGCGCGTCTGAGCCGGCGGGCCGGATGTAGCCCGCCGGCTTCGCCTTTTCGATCGACCAGTAGAGCGCGCCCTCAACCTCTTCGCCCATCGACTCGAGTATCAACGCGTAGGAGGGAATCTGGATCTCACGGAGGGCGAGCGAGGGCTCTTCGGAATCATCCGACTCCTCCTCAGCGTAATCTTCGCGTGCTTCGGGCGCCTTCGGTTTCATCTCGGAGAGGGTGGGGATTCGGTTTTTCTTGTAGTCGATGATTCCGCTGCGGCGGACTCCCCCGAGACTATCGTCGACGCGGCTGAAGACGCAGTCGATGCGGCCATGGAGCAGGGCTCCTTCCGTTTCGAAGGCGAGGGCGACGTCACGCTCGAATTCGCGCTCTGGGTACTCGCCGAAGACCGCGCGCTCGAATTCCCAGAGGGCGGTCAAGCGGTGGCGAGCCTTCTCGGTGAGGGCCGCGAGCGTTGGCCTGAGCGCGGGCCCGGCCTCTGACAGTATTTTCGCGGCGCTCGAGCGAAGGGCCGCGTCGAGCGCTTCCGAAAATTCCCGCGCGCGTCCGAGCTCTCCGCCGCCATCGTCCGCGTTGGTCTGCCCGCACATACCCGTATTTTCACCTTCGCCAGCGTCCGCTCGTCCATCCAGGTTGCCGGATATGCGCGCGCCCGCGGCACGCTTCGCCGCCCGCTCGTACGCCTCGTGCAGGAAGTTGCCGATGAGGAGGGCGCTGTCGTCGCGCGCGTAGCTGTCTTCGAGGCGCAATTTTTGGGAGAACCAGCGGAAGCCGCACTGCGCGCGCTCCTTCAGCGAATGTGGGCTGAACACGGGAAGCCCTGTCGCCGGATCGAGGCTTTTCGTCGCTTCGAGCGCGCGCGCCGCGACCGTTTGAGAGAGCTGTCCGGTGGTGCTCGGTGCGGCCCGCGCGGTTGCGGCAGGTTGAGCGCCTCGGCGCGCGCTTCCGCGCGGGGCCGTGCGCGAAGGTTCGCCGAGCTGGGGAAGCGCCACTTCGTAGCCCTCGAATCCTTCGCGCGCATAGCTGAAGAGGGCGCGCGAAACGCTGTGCATCGCGAGCGCGCGTGGCGCGCGGTCCTGGTCGCCAGCCTCGATCAGCGCCGAGAGCGATGCCGGGAGCGCGGTCGCCTGGCTCAACAGTGGAGTGAAACCGCTCTGGGAAGCGCCGAGAATATAGTGCGAGAGGCAGGCCATGCCCGAAGATGCCTGTGCGTCGTAGACGCGCAGGGCGCCGGCTTCGAGGAGGGGAATGTAGGCTTTGGAGTTCAGCTCCGCCAGAAAGAGTTCGAATGGTGCGAACCCGGAGGGGATAGGCGCTGTTTCCTCCGAGGCGACCCACGATTGCAGCTCGTGCAGCGCCATGCGCATCGATTTGTCGGTGCGTGTATCGGAACCGAAGGCTGTCGTGTCGACCCATCTCTCCATAAAGCTCAGCAATTCTCCGTAGAGTGAAGCGAAGGACGGCGCTCCCGCGATATTCGATATATCGTTCCAAAGTTGCGTATAGCGCCGCGCCGTAGATTCGGGGAGCAAGCCCGACTGAAAGGATTCTTTCCACAGCTGGTGGATGTAGGGCGCGTGGGGTGAAGTGTTCGGCACGTGCGCCTTCAGCGCCCCGTCGCGCAGCGCCTTCCATCCTTCGGGATCGCGCGCGCGCACGCTCGCGAAAGACGCGAACGCGTCAAGCCGCTCAAGGGTGAGTCCCTCGGCGGCCGCGCTCTGCAGCGCCCCAAGGAGCCGGCCGAAGGGGGTTCCCGAGAGCGGCTCTCCCCAGCGTATCGAGGCCTTCACGCCGAGTCTTGCGGATATCTGGCGGATCCACGCGGCTTTCTGCGAGTTGAGCCTGCACACCGACAGGACGATATCCTCGGCTTCGGTGCCCGCCTCGATTTCTTCGGCGATCGAGCCGAGGGCCCACTCGAGTTCGCTGAGGAAAGAGTCAAACTCATAGTACTCGGGTGTTTGGAGCGTTGCCGTGCCTGCGGTCGAATCTCCAGGCGAGGCGCTTCCCTGCCTGGGTGTCTCGGTGACGCGGGGAAATTCGAGACCGGCAAACCCGAGTCGGGCGAATTCTTCCTCGAGTCCGTAGGCTCGGACCTTCAGCCCGGGCGGGAACGAAAATGGAGGAAAGTGCCCATCGAATATCTCGCGCTTTCGGAGAAAGGCACGGAAATGGTCGGCCAACGCGACGAGCTCTTCCGCCTGCGCGCGAATGAATGCGAACGGACTCGATGTTGCCGCCTCCGACACCCTCGCGAGATTCGCGTTTTCGTAGAGGCAGGGCACGAGGTTGACGAGCGCCGTGAGCCGGGTGATCGAGCTCTTGGCCTCGGAGTTCAGGCTGTCTGCGCCTTCGCGCGCTCCGCCGAACTCGAGGAGGGCTCCCAGCGCCCATATCCACCGATCGAGCGGTCGCGCCTCTCGCGCTTCGCCTTGCGGCGCGCTGAGCGCGCAGAAGCGTATGAAATGCTCGAAACCGAAAAACCGGTCGAGCGCGACCGCGTCGAGGCGCCCCGAGCGAAGGAGCGCGTCTGCCCAAGAGTCGGCGCTGTCCTGCGAAGGGAAAACGAACACTGTCGAGGTGTCGCCCGCGCAGCGGGCAACATCGAGGCCAATCGGGCTTGAGAATAGTTGATCGTAGCGATTCATGCGCGAGCTTCGTCCCCAGATATTTCGAGCATCTTGTTCGTAGTGTAGCCTGCCTCGCTGGCGCGCGCGACGAGGATCGTCTCGAGGTCGCTCCAGTCCTCGCGCTCCAGTTCAGCTTCGCCCTCGACGGACGGATGGATCGCGTCGACGCGGGCGAATTCCGGCAGCAGATGCGCGAAGATTTCGAAGCGCTCCTTGTTGAAATACTCGATTCGCCGGTAATGGTTCACATTGAGCGCGGTACGCATGAGCGAATCCGAGAATGCCCACGAGAGAATCTCGTAGACGCGGTGTTCGATTGTGGTCTCAGCCTGGTGCCCCTGCGGGCGGAGCGCCCACGCGATCGCGATCTCGGCGCACACGCTGATGTCGCTTTCATGATCTCCCTCAGGCATGCCGCGGCTCAGCTCCGAGGCGAAGTCGACAAGCTTCCTGGCGAGACGATATTCGCTCGCGAGCCGGCCGATATCCTCGCTCGAACCATCGGCGCTGAAGGACTTTGCGAGGGCTGAAACGAAGGAGTAGACGAGGAGCGTGAGCCTCGCGCGCGGCGAGAGTTTCCACTCTGCGCCGTACAGCCTCGATAGCAGGGTTTTAAGCCAGGAAACGGCTCCCGCGATCGCTTCGCTGCGGTACACGGCCGGTCCCTCATGGTCGCCCGCCACGGCGCAGAGCCGCGAAAAGAACATCTCGGCGAAAATCGCCGCGCGCTGTATGGCGTCGGATTTCGAGTACTCGGACACCGCCTCAACCCCGCTCAGGCTGCTGATCGCGTTGTGCAGCGCCCTGAATAGGTCGGGCTGATCGGCCTCGAGGAGCGCGTCATCGAGATCGGCGATGCCCTTCGAGTCGACTATCTCGTAGAGCCGCGCGTAGCGCCCCTCGGTGTCGTGCACATTCGTGATCTCGACGAAGACCTTGCTCTGATAGCCCTCGAGGGAGATATTCAGGCCTCTCGCGGCGATGTCCTCGCTGCGGTAAATGTACCAGAGGCCCGAGCGGATCTCGTGAAGAATCACATAGTTGTCGGGGGTGGGGTCGGTGCCGAGCGCTTGGCTCAGGCTCACGGTCTCGAGGTGCTTTCCGCCGTCGTGTGTCTTGCGCATGAATGCGCTGGAGGTGTGGATGCGGCCCGAGCTGCGTTCCCAGTGATTGTTGTACACCACGATGGCCCTATGGTCGCCCTGCCCGTTGCTGTAGGCGAACACGTTCTCGTCGATGGTGCGATCGTCGCGCACAAAGTCAAAGAGGTAGAAGTGCTCGACTTCGGAGAAGAGCGGCCGCATGCGCAGGAGAGGGAATATCTCGCGCTCGTGGCGCGCGATGAAGTCGCGGTCGGGCGTCTCGTCATGGTAGGAGCGCTTGAACTCCATGCCGTATTTTTCGGTGAACCCTTCGATCTGCCCATGCGCGATCATGGGCAGCCCGGGGGTAGTCGCGAGCATCGTGGCGGCGCCGAAGTACTTGTCGCCCTTGCCGAACTGCGCCACTGCGGTCTCTTCGTCGGGGTTGCTCATGAAATTCACGAAGCGCTTCAGGATGTCGCGGTCGAACTCCTGGGTGTTCTTGATGGTGAGCCTGTAGAGCGAGTTCTTCTCGTCCTTGAGCATATTCATGAAGGCTGAATTGTAGACGCGGTGCATGCCGAGGGTCCGTACGAAGTAGCCCTCCATGAGCCAGAAGGCTTCCGCGAGGAGGAGGGTGTCCGGCGCTTTTTCGGCGCAGAGGTCGACGACTTCGCGCCAGAACTCGCTGGGGATCGCCCTGTCGAAGGCCTCATCGCTCATCGCGTGCTCGGAGCGCGAGGGAATCGCGCCGCCCGCGCCCGGGGCAGGGTACCACAGCCTGCGGATATGCTGCTTGGCGAGCACCATGGCCGCGTCGAAGCGTATGATGCTGAAGTGCGACGCGACGTGCAAAATCCGCTCTTTTACCGCTTCGCGCGCCTCGGGGTTGAGAAAATCGATCTGCGCGGTATCGTTCCAGGCCATGCCGGTCCCATCGTTCCCGTGGTAGATGTAGCGGACTTCGCCCGAGTGCCGATCGAGCCGCTTGAACACCACCGCCGCGTCGGACCGGCTGTAGTAGTGGTCTTCGAGCCAGATTCCCACCGAGGGATCGCTCGAGAGGTCGGGGCCGTTGAAGGTGTAGCCTGGGTACGGGCAGTAGGGGAGGCTCACGAAGAGATCCGGTCTCGTGCGGACCCAGCTTGAATCGATTCCCGTATGGTTCGGCACCATGTCCGCGGCGAGCCGTATACCGTACTGGCCGCAGCGTTCCCGCAGGGCGTCGAGCGATTCCCAGCCTCCGAGTTCGGGGCTGATCTCATAGTCGAAGAGCGAGTACGCCGAGGCCGCGGCCTCAGGGTTTCCGCAGAGTTTCTTGATCTTCTCGCTCGCGGGGCTTCGCTGCCAGATTCCGATCAGCCAGAGTCCGTTGATGCCGCGTTCGGCCATCGTGATGAGCTCTTCCTCGGGGATCTGATCGAGTCGGGCAATCTCGCGCGCGTAGGCAGACGAGAGTTGGTGCAGCCAGACCAGGGCGTTCTTCGCGATGAGCACGAGCGAGGGCATCCAGCTTCGATCGGGGCTGAACTTTTCGTACTCGTGTCTGCTGCTGCGGTAATTGTAGGCGATGGCCGGACCGGGACCGGGAGGAAACCTCGCGGCTGTCTCCTCGGCGATCATGTCGATGCCCGCCATCAGAGTGAGGCTGAAGTCACCGAGCAGCGTCCCCCAGTTGCGCAGTATCCACTCGAGTTGGGCCCTGAGCGACTGCGGCGCGCGCTTGGCGGGCTCGCGGAGGAAGTTGATGAGGTCGAGCGCCGAACCCTTCGTTCCGGAGACTCCCGGCAACTTTCGCATCGCCGCTTCGAGCGTCGCGAAGGCGCGCAGGTAGGGGACTTTCGCCGAGAGGGTTCCGGGGCTCGCGGCGCCCGATGGCGAGACGCCATCGTCGAAGAGCATCCTATAGGGGCCGGTGGCCGGGTTTTCATTCGCAAGCTTGACGAGGATGAACTGTTCGATGGCCACCTCGCGGTGGGCGGTGCGCGTTCCATCTTTCGCGGTGCTGAAGGCGTCGAGCCAGTCGTCCGACGATGAAATGCCATCGTAGACCGATGCGGGAGGGAACTCCGAAGCGAGCCCTGCGAGCGCGAGCGCGAGGTTCTTGCGCTCGTGCTCGGTCTGGGCGGCGCTGTTCGCGGCGCTCGCGAGCCCTGTCGCCGCTTGGCGCCGATACTGCGCGATTATGATGCGGTAGGCATCATCGAGGAGCGAGACCGCGCGCAGCTCTCCCGCGGGGAACTGATATTTCTGCGCCGTCAGGCGCGCTGAGACCGCGTCGGGAATCGCGATTGACCCCGAGGGCATCCACAGATGCCGTGGAGGAGAGTGAGGGGTTCTCAGTGTTCGCTGTATCTGCAACGCCATGGTTCGGCTCCTGGCATAACTATACTCGGTATTCTGTATGCGGGCAACGAAGCGTGCCGAAAAAATGATCGTTGTGCCAAGAATCAGCTCTATGATATAATAACATATCGACAGGGGAGGTCATTTTGTCTGGTCAGATCGCGCATGAGAAGCGTAAGCAGGAGATACTTGAGAAAGCCCTCGATGTGTTCATCGAGGAGGGCTACGAGGACACCACCTTTCAAAAAATCGCCGAGCGCTGCGGCATCACGCGCACGATCCTCTATCTCTATTTCGACAACAAGAAACAGATTTTCGCGGAGAGCCTCAAGCGCTTCCTCGGTTCGCTCGAAACGGAGATCGCGGTGGTCGCCCACAATCAGGGCATGCGCTGCGACGCGAAGATTCTCAAGATCGGTGAGATGGTGGTCGACGCCTGCGAGCGCGAGTCGAAACTCCTGTCGGTGGTGATGGACTATCTCCTTCGGCTCAAGGCTTCGGGCGGCAACCCGGACGAGCGGGTGCGGCGACGCACGGTGCGCATGCGCCATATCCTCGCGGACATTGTGATCGAGGGAAAAAAGCGCGGCGAGTTCGGCGAAAGTTCTTCGGTAAAGGGCACTGTCGAGATGTTTTTCGCCTTGGTGGAGGCCGCCGTATTCAGACTCGTGGTGCTAGGCCGAAAGGACGCGGCGGGGCTGCAGGAAGCGCTTTCGCCCTTTGTGAGAAGCATGCGGGGCGAAGCATAAGACTTCGGAGCGAGGCTCGGAGCCTTATATCGTTTCAGAGGGCCTTGTTGCTGAGCGCCATGCTCGCGACAAAGAGATTCATGATCTTTCGTTCCATGATCGACACTTCGGAAATGTATTTAAACGTCATGCCCGGCACGCCTTTCTCGGAGATTCGGGTGATGCCCGCGTTGTAGGCCGCGAGCGCGGTGAACTCGTCGTCGCTCTCGCTCAAATATTCTTGAAGGTGGCCAATGCCGAGCCTCGCGTTGTGATAGGGGTCCAGAACCAAGCGATCGCTGATGCGCCCGAAGACCGATGAATTGAGCTGGAAGAGACCCCGGTTGAGTGAGCCCACGGTGTTGGTCGATCGCGCTTTCGGGTTGTAACGGCTCTCGACGTACGCCACCGCAAAGGCGAGGCTGGGGCGGACTTTGTTGGCGATCGAGTTGTCGAGAATGGCTTTTGCGACCTTTTCCGAATTTGTTATCGCGGAAAAGAATTTCAATACCTGGTCCTTCGTCTTGGAATTGCTGTATAATTGCGAGATAGGGTCATTGTATGTATTTATTTTGCCAATATTTACAGAAAACATAATACTCGAAGCATTGTTATGTGAATTTAGCAATCCTTTTATTTCAAGTAACGTCGCAGAAGATGAAATTAGAAAAAATAGCGAGATACAGAAAGAGGCAGCAATTACAAGCTTCGCAGCCCTGTTTCTCGCGATTAATTTCGAATTATTCTCTGACTCCACTATAAAAATCCTCCAAAAAAAATAGCAAAACGTTGCGATAAATAAATATCACACACTTGCAGAAATAATAATTATTTTATGTGATTAGTCAAGCGACCAAATTGAAAAATATAATAAATTAATAAATAATAAGTAAATATATGTATTGCGCCAACGCTCAACATTCTCACCTGGAAAATGGATTGATTTTGTGATAATATAAGGGCCCTATGAGTGTAGAACCAGTCCGCATTATTGTGACAGGCGGAACTTTTGATAAACATTATGATGAAATAAAAGGCGAATTGACATTCACCGAAACCCACGTTCCCGAGGTCCTACGGCGGGCTCGCGTCTCCATTCCCGTCGAGGTAGAACTCAATCAGCTCATCGACAGCCTCTTCATGCAAGACGAGAATCGACATTCGGTGCTGGAGTCGTGCCTGCGCGCCCCTGAATCGCGGATCATCATCACCCATGGAACCGACACCATGACGCAGACCGCGCAACTTCTCGGCGAAGCGGAGATCGGCAAGACCATCGTACTCACGGGCGCCATGATCCCCTACAAGATTCTGGACTCGGACGCGCTTTTCAATTTTGGCACCGCGTTTGCCGCGGTCCAACTCCTGCCTCCGGGCGTCTACATCTCGATGAACGGGCGGATCTTCGGCTGGAAGGATGTCCGCAAGAACAAGAGCAAGGGCGTATTCGAAGAGTCGAGGGAGTAAGAGATTGATGGCTCGAGTGAAGGCAATCGAAAAGCGCGAACTCATCCTCGAAACGGCGAAGCGGCTCTTCGCGGGGCGGGGAATCGCGGTTTCCATGGGAGAAATCGCTGATGAAATCGGCATCCCCGTGGGCAGCATCTACACATACTTCGATTCGAAACAGGCCCTCGTTGAGATCATCATCGAGGAGGGCTGGAACGAGTTTCGCGTGTGGGTCGAGGCTGGCCTCGCGTCGATCGGGCCCGATGCGCGCGAAAAGTCGCTCCGCTCGCTCTCATTTCTCGTCAACCGGGCGCTTCCCATGCTGTTCAGCGATGTCGACCTTATCATGCTCCTCCTCGCGGAGGCGAGTTCATCCGCGAAGCTCGAAGAGAAGCTTCAATATATATCCAATCTGATCGCGCGGCTCGTCGCCGATTGCGCGTCAGCCAGCGCGCCCGTCACCGATCCGAAGCTCTACAGCACGGGCATCACTGTAATGCTTCTTGGTGCGCTCGAGACCCTCAGAATCACCTCAAAGACGGACCTTGGCGTCAGCGTCGGCGATATTCAGCGATTCCTCCGGCAAGTCGCGGAGAACGCGCTGGGCGAACCCCTCCCCGATAAGGACTGAGCGAGCGCATCCAGGGTTTTACAGCCCATCCGGCGATGCTCCCCAGAGGCTGCACCCAGCGCATTCGCCACGCGACTTCTGAATAATAATCTTCAAGCGACTTGCTCCTGAAATGAAAGAGATCCTCGGCTTCCTGCGAATCCGAGAACCATCCGCAGTGGAAGTTGCCTTTGGCGAAGAGATCGTCGGGTAAAAAAGTCGCGCTTCCAAGCCCGAAGCAACGCATGAGCCTGTCCAAGTAGGCGCGGTAGGTCGTTCTGCAGGAGGGGCCTCCGCCGATATTGAAGGCTCTGCCTGTGCCGCTCGTCATCGCCGCGCGCGCGAAGGCCCTCCCGGCGTCTTCGGTATGGACCACCTCGAAGTGGGTCGATGGCGGCACATCGAAGAGCAGGGGCGAGAAGGGAAGCCAATCGCTAGAAACGACATAGGAGAGCCTGAGGACTGTCCACGCGAGGCCGCTCGCGCGGAGCTCGGTTTCGCACTCCAGTTTGGTGCGGCTGTAGGTGTCGTTCGGCGCGAGCTTGTCGGCGACGGAGATCATGGGCTCCGCGAGCCGGTCGCCGTAGAGCGCGACGCTCGAGGCGAACACGATGCGCGGGGCGGGATGCTGGCATGCGCAGACGTTGAGCAGCGCGCGCGTGCCCCCGACATTGATCGCGTTGGCAAGCTCGGGCTTTTCGTCCGCGAGCGGGGGGATGATGCCGGCGAGATGAATGACCGCGTCGGGACCGTCTCCGCCCGCGCAGGCCATTGCCTCCGAGAGTGCGCTCTCGTCGCTGATATCTCCATAGAATACCTTGACGCGGCCGCGCGAGTCCCGGAAAAGTTCGCGGAGCCGCCTCTGGTGTCGATTTTTCGCTGAAGGATGTTCAAAAACGCAGACTTCGCAGCCTGCCGCGAGAAGGGCGCGCACCGCGCTCATTCCCACATTTCCAAAGCCACCCGTCACGAATACGCGCATGGGCTGCCTCCTATCTGGTAGTATAATGAATGAGCGTTCATTCAGCAACAAAGAATCGGAAGGAATTGGCGCGCCTCCAAGTACTCCCGTCATCGCTCAGATTCGCCGAATGGCGTGTCGGAAGGCCCTCTCATTGACCACCGCGGTCGGCTTCCGCTACACTTGCTCCGCTATGATTACAATCCACGAACTGCGCAGAAAATACATTGATTTTTTCAAGGCACACGGCCACGCGGAGATCAGCGGCAAGTCGCTCATCCCCGAGAACGATCCGACCGTGCTCTTCACGACGGCGGGGATGCACCCCCTCGTGCCCTATCTGCTCGGCGAACCGCACCCGGCTGGGAAGCGCCTCACCGATTACCAGAAGTGCATCCGCACCGGCGACATCGACGCAGTAGGCGACCCGAGCCACCTCACCTTCTTCGAGATGCTCGGCAACTGGTCGCTGGGCGACTACTTTAAAAACGAGGCGATCCGCTGGTCGTACGAGTTTTTAACGAGCCCCGAGTACCTGGGCATCGACCCGGCGAAGCTGTCTGTGACGGTGTTCGCGGGCGAAGAGGGGATACCTCGCGATGACGAGTCGGCGGCGATCTGGAAGGCGGCCGGCATTCCCGCTGAGCGCATCTACTTCCTACCGCGCGAGGACAACTGGTGGGGCCCCGCCGGCGAAACCGGCCCCTGCGGCCCCGACACCGAGATGTTCGTCGACACGGGCAAGCCTGCCTGCGGCCCCGACTGCCGCCCTGGCTGCCACTGCGGCAAGTACTTCGAGATCTGGAACGACGTCTTCATGCAGTACAACAAGACCATCGAAGGGAAGTACGAACCGCTCGCGCACCCCTGTGTCGACACAGGCATGGGCATCGAGCGCACAGTTGCCATGCTCCAGGGCAAGAAATCCGTGTATGAGACCGAGGCATTTACGCCGGTGCTGGCGGTGCTCGAGTCGATCACGGGCAAGAAGTACGCGGCGCCGGGCAACGACCCCGAGCTGGACCGCAGTTTCCGCATCGTGGCCGACCACGCGCGCGCCGCGACCTTCATTCTGGGCGACCCGAAGGCGGTTTTGCCGTCGAATGTGGGCGCGGGCTACGTGCTTCGGCGCCTCATCCGCCGCGCGGTGCGCCATGGGCGCAAGCTCGGCATCGAGGGACTCTTCCTCGCGAAGCCTGCCGCCGCGGTCATCGACATCTACACCGCGCCTTATCCCGAACTCGTGGAGAACCGCGCGCGCATTATCGAGGAGCTCGAGCGCGAGGAGCAGAAGTTCCTCGAGACTCTGCAGAAGGGCGAGCACGAGTTCGAGAAGATGCTTCCCAACCTCCTGCGCAATCCCGAAAAGATCATGTCGGGACGCCTGGCTTTCAAGCTCTACGACACCTACGGCTTTCCCATCGAGCTCACCGAGGAGCTCGGCGAGGAGCACGGGCTCAAGGTCGACCGCCAGGGCTTCGACGAGGCCTTTAAAAAGCACCAGGAACTCTCGCGGGCGGGCAGCGAGCAGGTGTTCAAGGGCGGCCTTGCGGATCACTCCGAAGTCGCCACGCGCTACCACAGCGCGACCCACCTCCTCCACAAGGCGCTTCGCATTGTGCTGGGCGACCATGTGGCGCAGAAGGGCTCAAACATCACCGCTGAGCGCATGCGCTTCGATTTCTCCCACCCCGCGCCCATGACGCCCGAGCAGCTCGCCGAGGTCGAAAGAATCGTCAATGAGCAGATCGCGCGCGACCTTCCCGTCACCATGGCGATGATGTCCCTCGACGAGGCGAAGGCCTCGGGCGCCATCGCGCTTTTCGGCGAGAAGTACGAGTCGGTGGTCAAAGTCTACACCATGGGTGACTTCTCCAAGGAAGTGTGCGGCGGGCCGCACGTGAGCCGCACCGGAGAGATCGGCACATTCAAGATTCTGAAGGAACAGTCCTCCAGCGCCGGCGTGCGGCGCATCTACGCCACGATTGCGTAATCACGATTCGCCATGAAACTGAAGGGCGCCCCGCGAGGGGCGCCTCTTTTTATTTCGGGGGCGGCCCCGAACGCATCAATCCGCCGCGACTCACGCGCACCCGCCACAATTCTGAGCTCCTCAAGCTCGCCCGCCTCAACTCTCGACGCGCCGCAGTATCTGCAAGGCCAGGCGCCCGTCCTCCGGCACGAGCCGCAGAAACCAGGGGCCGGAACACTCGAGCCGCTGCCACCACGCCTCGCGCACGATCTCCTCAAAAATCTGGGAGAGCGGCGGGCCCGAAGCGTGTCCATTCGCGGCTCGTCCAGACGCGTTCTTCGCCCGCCACTGGAAGAAGAGGTAGTCGCCTGGCGCAAGCTCGAATCTTTCCTGTCCATCTGCGGCAGCGATCGCATAAGCGGCGCTGGGCACGAGAGTTCCCGTAAGCGCGGGGCCATCGTCCGTCAGCGTGGAGAGGCTGTTCGCATCAAACGCCAATAGACATTCCCTGCATCTCGCCGCGAGCTCTGAGAGCGCCGTCTCATCGACACTCGCGGGCCGCTCCATCGGCGCGTAGCGGAGAGGCCGCTGCAGATGGAGGACTTTCAGATCGATATTCATCAAGACTCACATGGTGTCGAACTGATCGAGGCTGCCTCTCCGGATTTCCCGGTACTCGCCTGTCTCGGTGTTGAGATCGTAGATCGAAAAGTTGGTCGCGGGATCGAAGCCCGGCAACCGCACCGCGAAATTGAGCGAGGCCGAACCCTCGTCGCCTGATACGATGCGGTGGAAGACATTGGTCGGCCACACAACCATGGCCGGACCCTCGAATATCACCTTGCCGTTGTGCACAATGCGCTCGGGTTCGACGATGAAGGTCTCTACGCGGCGGTGTTCCAGCGTATAGATTTCCACAGTCCGCACGCCCTGGAGCACGATGAGGTTGTCTTCCTGGTGCGGGTGCATGTACCAAGGGCGCTCGATGCTGCCGACGGAGCCCGGCGAGAGCGCGCTCTTCTGGTGAATCACCCGGTCGATGCCTTCGATGTGCGGCAAGAACTGCATGGGGAGAATATCGAAGGCCACCCCAGGAGTCCTCCTGAATGGCTTCAGCTTGATAACCTTGTAGAATCGCGCGACTTCATCGAGAATGTAGTCCATTCTTGGTCCTCCTCGCTCTGTCTGCGGGAATTCTCAAGTTTCTCGAGTGCTTCTGTCAAGGTGCGGGGATACGCTTCCCGCGCTGGAAATCGTTTTCAAGAGATGATACAGTACAACGACATGGCATTGCTCGATCGAATCTCAGGTCCCGCGGATCTGCGGGATTTATCGATATCCGAACTGAGGCGGCTCGCGGAAGAGGTGCGCCTTCGCATCATCGAGACCGTGCAGCGCAATGGAGGGCACCTCGCGTCGAACCTCGGCGTGGTTGAGCTCACGATCGCGCTCCACCGCGTCTTCGAATCCCCTTCCGATGCGATCGTCTGGGATGTCGGCCACCAGTGCTACGCCCACAAAATCCTCACCGGGAGGGCCTCCCGCTTCGGCACCCTGCGCAAGAAGGGCGGTCTGTCGGGTTTCCCCAAGCGGGAGGAGAGCCAGCACGACATTTTCAACACGGGCCACTCCTCGACCGCGATATCGTCCGCGCTCGGCCTCCTCGCCGCCCGCGACCGCCAGTCGCAGCCGGGACGCGTCATCGCGGTGGTCGGCGACGGCGCGCTCACCTC
>Ga0172370_10002723_pt1 | contig 25172 bp, 26 predicted proteins | sample LakKiv5m_FD_114538 | JGI IMG/M metagenome (GOLD analysis project Ga0172370, IMG submission 114538) | Freshwater microbial communities from Kabuno Bay, South-Kivu, Congo - kab_022012_11.5m | ecosystem: Environmental > Aquatic > Freshwater > Lake | place: Democratic Republic of the Congo...
CAATTCCCAAAAAGCCATGGAAAAGAAAGGCATGAGCGTAAAAATAATTCATCCAAAATTATTTATTAATTTCCCTCTTCCGACATATCCGGAAATAAAACTCGCAATCCTCACGGGAGAAAAGCTAAAAGAAATTTTCACAGAGATAAAACCGGATTTCATACACATCGCAACAGAAGGCCCACTCGGCCTTGCCGCCAGAACATTTTGCGTAAAAAATAATCTAAAATTCACAACATCATATCACACAAGATTGCCGGAATACACGAGGATAAGGCTAAAAATCGATGCGATAGAAACAATAATGTGGAAATACATGACATGGTTCCATGAAAAAAGTGAAAAAGTAATAGTCTCTACAGAATCACTAAAAAAAGAACTTGAAGAACACAAATTCAAAAAAGTAAAAGTAATTCCACTCGGAACAAATCTGGATTTATTCAAAAGAAATCCAAAAGCAAAAACACCAAAAAATCTCAAAAAACCAATCTTCACATTTTTAGGAAGAGTTGCTCCAGAAAAAAACATCGAAGCATTCCTAAAACTTGATCTACCAGGCACAAAACTCGTGATCGGAGACGGTCCTGACAGGAAAAAACTCGAGAAAGAATTCACAAAAAATGTATGTTTTGTCGGCTACAAAAAAGGCCAAGATATCGTAGATTTACTTTCGATTTCAGACGTCTTCGTATTCCCTTCAAAAACAGATACTTTTGGACTGGTAATGCTCGAAGCAATGGCTTGCGGATTGCCAGTCGCGGCATATGATGTAGAAGGTCCAAAAGATGTCATAAAGAATGGAAAAACAGGATACCTCAGCGACGATTTGCAAACAAATGCCATAAAATGCCTGAAAATCGACAAAAAAACTTGCCGAAAAGAAGCTGAAAAATATTCTTGGGATAATTTTACCGAGAAATTCATCAAAAACCTTGTCCCCACACAAACTTCAAAAAAACAATAACTACCTTACAACCTTCCATTCTCCCAAAAAGATTTTCTGCAAACATGGGGGAAATGCCGCAAGTCCCCAATTAAAAAGAAGCCTAGGCCAACCTATTTTGTGCGCCCGACGACCGGTGTGATACACCATTAGTTCTCTCGAATAAAATGTTTTTCCAGCTCGAGCCAATCGTCTAAACATTTCATGATCCTCCCCTCCTATATGTTTTTTATCATAACCTTTAAGTTTCCTAAACACATCAGTTTTTATCAATTGAAATTCCCCAAAAGCGGCACCAATATGCAAAACATTACTGACAAAAATCCACATATAATTGAAACACGTAAATATTATTTTATCCACTTTAGTCTCATATTCCGGCAAAACTTTTATATAGCCAGTGACGGCAACCATTTTGTCATTTTCTTTGAAATAATTAAGCGCCGTTTTAAAAAATTCATTTGGATTTTTTATTGAGACATCAGCATCAACAAAAGCCAAATAATCCCCTTTTGCAACACTTGCACCAAGATTTCTTGCATCACTGATTGTTTGCCTTACAGTACCGCTATAAACGACAATCTTATCTGTATATTTTTTTGCGATTTCTATAGTTTTGTCAGTACTTCTTCCATCAGAAAGTATTATTTCTTTTTCACCATCATATTCGGAAATCCATTTTAATGTTTTTTCAATAATTTTTTCCTCGTTTAAAACCGGGATAATAAATGAAATCATACTTTATTTTGTTTAAAATGTTTCCTGAGGAAGAATAACCCAACAGGAAGTAAAACAGCCAACATTATCAAGAATATTATTTTCAAATCTCCGGATATTGAAGAATAAATATGCCCGAAAAAATATCCAATTCCTACAAGTCCCAAAACCAAAAACACTTCCCCAAGCAAATTTATTTTCATATATCTTCCAAAGGAAACATGGCTTGCTCCTGCGGAAATAAGTGTGGCCAAAGGAGCACCAAGACCAAGTGTTATTTTTGATATAAACAAAATACGCAAATGATGTTTTTGAAATAACTCTTTTGCCAATTCCAAATTTTCTCTATTTACTCCAAAATATTTCCCAAATCTTCTAAGAAATGGTTCTGCAAACAAATGCCCTACATAATACCAAAGAACATCTCCGGTGAGATCTCCAAGCATTATCGTCACATACATAGGCCAGAAGGCAAAAACCTCAAGTCTTAGCAAAAATCCACAAGCAATCATAATGACTGGACCTTCCAAAACCACACCAATAAACAATAAAAAATACTTCAATTGATACGAAGCTTCAAGGATATATGTTGCGAATTGCGGCAAAGATTCCATAGTAAACTCAGATTACCAAAAATTATGTTGAAAATCCAACCGTACTTGCGTATATTAGGCCTGTTCGGTTCTATATTTATCGAACATACCGTTCCCGGGTGGCGCAGCGGTAGCGCAGCTCGCTGTTAACGAGTTGGTCGTCGGTTCGAATCCGACCCTGGGAGCCATTAAAAAAGCTGGCAGTGCCTTTAGGTACTGACAGATTTTTTTAATAGACTCCCCAAGGATTCGAAGTTTATGCCCAGATGGTGAATCCGACCCTGAAGAGCCAGTTTGAAGATTTCAACAATAGCAATAAAACTGTCTATGATTAACTAGCCATAGACTCTTTTTACGGCTGAGAAAAGCTCTTTTTAAGCTAAACACAGGGAATATCACCGTCTTATATTGACTTTTCCTTATTTTATGCTATAAATACAACATGGTTGATTCATGGGATTATCAAGGGAATCTGGACAGAGCCTATTGTCTTGGCTTAATCAAGGGCCAAACTCCGACCGAAGAGCTATCTCCTATTATATCTTTTCAATATTTAGGAAACAGTGAGATGCTGGACGAAAACTCCAGAAGAATAGATCCGGTTACGGCAAGTTTGCTAAAAATGATGCAATCCGAAGAAGGATTGTACGGAGAATTAGGCGGTGGAGTAGGAAGAGCATTGAGCGACGTCAGTGTTTTTTTGGAAAGAGAAGGCGTAAATAGACGCCTTGTAAATATATCTGCCGCACCAATTGATCCATTCACAAGACTTCGCGTTCCTGAAGGTCATGAATTGGATTCTACACATAGAAACATCTTCGGTTCATTGGCATTTGCATTAGCAGATAAAATGATGATGCGTGCGCAACCTTTTGAATCAGATTTTGAAAGATGTACCATTGCCAAATTGGTTGAACTTCAAAACCTTACGAGATCAAGACTTTTCGAAACCACTCAAGATCCATTCATTCATGACCAAAGAATCGGTATTTTTCCGGATAGAGTGGATCTGACCGGATTAGACGGCAAATTTGCAATTTTGTATGATAACTGTGGAGCTTTTAGCTATAGCTCTTTGCAAAATTTGGAGGGCGCAGCGAAAACCGTAAATAGAATACTTGCACCAAATGGCGTTCTCTTTGTTTCATCTCTTATGAAACATTTCAATATTGAGGAGGCAAAAGACCTAATGAAATATTTTGAAAAAGGAGATGTCATATTTTCAACAAGTGAGTCTTGTGATTCTTGTAATTCTATTCTTTTGATGCGGAAGGACAATATAATTTTAAAATATCTTCAGGAAAGATTTCCTGACATTTTTAATGGAGAATCCGTGGTCGAAAATCCAAATCTTGATGCTATCTACAGTGAATTGTATCATCAAGGTAACAAACTACTCGGCGCTATACCACCTCCAGTCGTCGAAGAAGATGAGGAAGTTTCTGATTAATTACTTCGCCAAAATCTCACTCTAAGCCAAAAGAAAAATCCTCAAAGGAATCTTCACCGCCTCAAATTCTTTCGAATATTCCAAGTTTTCCTCAGATATGATCAAACTATAATTAGACTTGAACTTCTTCGCCGTCGCAATAACTTGTCGATAATCTTTTTTCCCTGCACCCACCTCAATAATAATTCTCTGATTGCCCATTCCCAAAATAAAATCAGCGCCACCTTGCGCAGCATCATATGTTAAAGATTTTCCAGGGTTCTTATTCAAAATCCTATGTAAATACATTGCAACCAAATCCTCAAGCAACTTGCCTTTCGCATTCTCTGGAGAAATAATATTGCCAATCATCTTGTAATACATGGCTCTAAAGGCTGGCGATGAAAATAAAAACTTCGATGGTTTTCTGCTACTTCCAACCTGATTTAAATGAGAACCGTGAGCGTATATTCTGTGCAAAACCTCTGTATTCTCCAATGAATCAAATATTTCCATGACTTTCGGACGACTAATTCCAAAGTTATCGGAAATTGTCTTGAAATTGAACGCATCCATGTCCGCTACGGCATACAAAATCCCAGGAATTTTCGAAATAATATCAGATGAAAATTTCCCTGTACTAACTATATCACCGCTTACTACTCGATCTAGCGTTTTATTAATCTGATCATAAACAATCGCTTCATTATTGGAAGCCACCATAAAAGGCAAAGAACCATAATTCAGATATTTATCAAATTCATGCCTAGTTATGCCTAAATAATACTCATTAATTTTCTTTTCTAATCCCTTAATCTTCTCATAAACATCACTTCCAGTATTGCTTGAGAATAATGCATCTCGTATTCCCTTACCTAAACCTTTCACCTCATATTTCTGCATCTTAATTTTCAGATACTCAGTAAAACTCAGGGGAAATAACTTCTCAAAAACAGCCCTGCGAGCCACATCGGTGTTGATATTCATCAATAACGCCGCAGAACCGGTAGCAAATATAAAAACCTTATTTGAGCGATCAAAAATGGTTTTCAAAACGACCGCCCACTTGGAATCATATTGAACCTCATCAAGAAATAGTAAAAGTGGCTTATCAAGGCTTTCAAGAGATCTCCCTATCAGGTCTTCATACGTAGAAATTATCTCATGCAAAGGAGCGCCAAGGATTTGGCTTGTTTGATCAAGTGACAGAAAAAGACGATATACATCTTTGCCCTTCGTATCGACGAATAGCTGGGATAAAACAGTAGTTTTACCAGCACCACGAAGCCCCGTAAGTGTTACCCAACGATTTGCAACATTACCCTCTAAAAAATTATCAAGATACGATTTAACCTTCACAAAAACACTCCTTTGTGGACGCCTCTTGTTCTCTTCATCCAAGACATATGCCTGAGCACGAAAATCAGCCTGAGCAATCTGCTCATTGAGAAAACTTACGATTTTTTCCTTACTTGAAGCCATATTCAAGGGATTAATTATTCAGTGACAACTTAAGTTTACACCAAACACCAATTCAGTGTCAATTACAATTTACACCGAGCTGATCATGGGCATTTATTACGTCAACTAAGCCTCCACCCCAATCCCATCAATATGCCCATTCACCACATGGTACAGAAAATACCCCGCCTCCCCGCTCGCAAAACAACGCCCGATCTCTTCCAGTCGGGGGAGCCACAAACTACCCAACCCCACCTCCCTGAAAACCTTCACCACCTCCAAATTTAGGATTCAAAATATCATCAATAATACAACTAATAGCTTGTTCCCTCATAAATTCTTCATAATCAAAAGGTACACTCGAAGGTTTTTTCAATTCTTCACGTAATCTCGTCATCGCAAACGACCTCAATGCCGTCATAACATTATTAATCATCCCTCCTTGCCGAAACACTCTCAAATCAATAGCAATATAGTTCATCAAATCTACACCAAATCTAGACCAAACATAGCCCTTCCCATTCTCCAAAGCTTTTAACAAAAGATCGATTCTAGCATTCAAAACATCAATACTCCTTAACAATAATTCCTGATCATTAAATTCTCCATCATAAACACGTTCACTATATCTCGCTGAAACAGGCGCATTCTTGAGCGCCTCCTGAAGGACGGGATGAAGCCTTGATATAGCCTCCTCCACTTGTTCATTCCCATCCGGACCACTTGGCTTACCTAAAGTCATATTTAATATTTATATAACAAAATTATACCACAATTAAGCCATTTAGCAAAGCGACACCATAAAAAGGCGTTTCAGTATCGGAATATTCATTATTTTTTAAGCAGGTTAATATAAGCCTCAAAAACAAAAAGACGGTTTCTCTTCGAGCCAGTAACTTCCTTCAAAATCTCATGTTTTACAAAAGCATTAACCAGCGAATATGCAGTATCATTTGCAATATTCATTTTTTCTTTTACCTGCTGAATCGTCACTACCGGTTGTGCAAAAAGATAATCCAAAAACTCATGAGCAAGTTTTGTCCTCTTTCCAAAATTCCCAATAACCAATGTGGAAATTTTATCCTTTAACACAATAATGCTTCGGAGGGTTTTAGCACCTGTATCAGCAGTTAACGCAATACCATCCAAAAAAAACGTAATCCAGCCAGCAAGGTCATTTTTCTTCCTAACATAAGAAAGTTTATCATAGTAAAGCTCTCTATTTTTCTCAAAAAAATCGGAAATATACAGCATCGGCTTTTCTATTATTCCTTGAGTCACAAGATATAAAACAATAAGCAATCGACCAACTCTGCCATTGCCATCTAAAAATGGGTGTATTGTTTCAAATTGATAGTGAGCAATTGCTATTTTTATCAAATCGGGCACCTGAATTTCTTCATTGTGCAAAAATTTCTCAAGATCAGACATCAAATCTTCCACATGTTCGGCACTTGGAGGCACAAAAAAAGCCTCTTTTGGAGTTAAACCGCCGATCCAGTTTTGACTTCTTCTAAATTCCCCAGGCATCTTATTCTTCCCTCTTCCATGAGAAAGTAGAATTTTGTGAGTTTCCCTTAATAATCTAGTTGAAAGAGGCAATTTTTCAAGCTGTTTTAAAGCGCAGTCCATGGCCAACACATACTGATTTACTTCAATCCAATCATCTCTATACTCGGGATCAATGTTAGCTTTATCGGTAAAGGCCTCCTCAATGTTTGTCTTTGTTCCCTCAATTCGGCTCGAAGTAACAGCTTCCTTCTTAATGTAAGATTTGATAAAAGTATTAATGTCAGGCACAAGTTTGGCATAGGAATTTAACTCTCCAAGCTTTAATGAGGCTTTTTCAAGTTTCTTTTGAATTGCTAAATCAGAAAAATGAAAAGCATGGTTAACGCTTGAAGGGAGGAAAAACTTGTATTCATAGCCCTTTTGCCATGTACCAGGATTGAATTTATCGATATTCATAAAGTCGTAATATAAATTTTCTTATTCCAGTTTACGCCAATAAGTCGGAATATGCAAATCCTTATTCCGACTTAAGCAACGACGGTTTGTTGAGAATCTAACCCAAATCACTCCCACACCTTCACATCATCAACATGGACATGTGCATCTTCCGTATAGAAACCGATATTTCCGGAAGTGTAAGGAGTTTCTTTATCGGTAAAAGTCGTGATCAAACTTCCATCGACCCAAACCGAGATCAAATTTGAAGAATCCTGAGTAATTTTCACATTATACCAATTTCCGATTGGAAATAATTTATCATCACCGGTCGACAAAAATCGCTGTTCCCCGGGATAATTTGAATCACGTTTCCCCAACTCCCAACCATTTGGTTTCGTAATAAAATAATAAAAATGATCATTGTCAGAATAATTCCAAACAACCCATGCCACTTCCCACGCATTCGGCGTAGATCTCGTACGCAACTGAGCAACAGTCATAATCTTACTTTCAAACGTAATCGCCCCACTATAAGAAGGATCAGTCACAAGACTCGAATACGTTTTATCCGAAGAATCAGCGATTTTCGGAGACAAATGCAAAAAATTATTCGATCCATCAGATTCAATCCCAACACTTCCATAACCTCCAAAAACATCCAACCACGAACCAAAAGATTCTCCATCCAAATAATATTTCAGAGAATATCCATCAAAATTATCTACAAACTTTGGAGAGACAGTATTTGTAGAACCATTCCCCAACAAAAAAATAAAACGCTTAAATCCATCCAAAAACATCTTTGGAAAATCATCCACACTAAAAGATGATGCAAAAGCCGTAGAAGAAACAACCATCCCAAAAACGACCACCACGAAACTCTTCACAAATTTTGCAGATTTAATATTCATGAGACAGCAAAATAAATTTATTATATCTGCTTACGTGAAACCTTTTTGTTGTACAACAATTCCGCGTAAAAATGCATCACAGAGATAAAGAAAGAAAGCACAAACGGTCCAAGAATAAATCCAATCGGTCCGAAAAATGCCATTCCCCCAAGAATGGAAAGAATGATAAATAATCCCGAAACATCCAAACTATTTCTCAAGAAATATGGAACGAGCATATTGTCCACGGAAACCATTATCGCAAGCCCAAATATTGTTAAACCAATCGCCGGTATAACACTTCCATTGAAGAAAAGAAAAGCAATCGATGGCACAAGTCCGGCAGTGACACCAACGCCCGGAATCGCTCCTACAAGCCCTGCAAGACTACCGAACAATAGAGCATTTGGTATGCCGAAAATATAAAAACCAAGACTCATCAAAAACCAACGAATAATTCCAACAAGCAAAGTCGATTTCATCACACCATCAATAGTACGCCCAACGGTTTTCAAAACTTTATCTTCATCTTTTTCAGAAAACGGACTCAAGAATTTCAACTTAGAAATAAAGTTTTTCCCTTCACACAAAAAGAAAAAGAAAGATACAAGGAAAATAATAGTTTCAAAAAGCAAATAAGCCGCACCTGAAATAAGTGCACCAACATTCATCAAAATAAATTGTAGTATATCAGTAAAATAAGCCCTCAAATCAAAAGAAAATTGCGGAAAATAATTCTTAATCGGAGTTTCTATAAGATTAGTTACGGTCTGCAAAAAACCGACTCCATTGTCCTGCATTTGAACATAAATATTTTGAGCATCTTTTATTATTTGCGAAACCAAGAAAAACAAAGGAACAAGAACAAAAACAATAAGCATAATGACAACGACCAAAGCAGCCAATCTCTCACGTTTTCCAAACCACAAAGAGAATTTTTTCTGCAAAGGATTCGCCATCATTGCGAACACTCCGGCAAGAGTCAGAATTTTCAAAAACGGCTCGAAAATAAAAAACATCAACAAAAGAGTCCCCGCCAAAAGAATCAAAAACGACAACATCTGTATTTTTTGTTTTTCCATACGACTAATATACTACGTTACAACGAAATAGCAAAACCACCGCACTAGACAGTGCAATCTAAATCTTAAATCGAATCCAAAAAAGAAGAATCAAGTCCAGACCTAGAGTTACAAAAAGCCGCAGCAATGTGAGGATATTTCGCAGCACGAACTTCATGTCCATAATCTTTAGAATGCTTTGGCAAAGAATCCAAAACCTTTCCCCAAGTAGTAGTAGAAATTACATGAGGCACATCAATTTCATACATTCCACCAAGTCGTTTTCGATTTGGCCTTCCAATCAAACCAAAATCAAGTCCATCAACCTTAACAACATGGCACCACCAATCCTTAAAAACCGAATCCGGCTGATGAATCAAAGCATTTGGCTCTCCGACAGTCTTCACTGAAACTTTACTAACAGAATGTAACCTCAAAATAAGCCCACCATCAGGCTTTTCAACCCCATACAAAACCCCTGCAACACGATGAGTAAATCCATCCCTCATTTGATTCGCAACAGTTTTCCCTTGCTCTGCAAGATAACAAATCGGCGCACTCATCCCTCGATGAACGACCAAACGTTCCCCTTGTTGTAGATTTAGATTATGCATGAAAAAGAACCTTAACACATTGCTCAAAAAAGTCAATACTGCGGTATTACAGGAAAAGAATATAATAAATTTAACTACCTCATAACTTTTATCACAATGGGAAAAGGAGACAACAGAAATGCAAAAAACAAGAAAGTGAAGAAACCAAAACAAAAGAAAGACAAGAAATAATTCTTCAACTTCGATAAAGACCGGCTGGAATATGCCGGTTTTTATATACAAAATTACGCCGTTGTTGACAAAACTAGTGAAAGTGCTAGAGTAAAACACTAGAATAAATAACCAAACCTTATATGGCAACAGCTCAACCTGAATCCAGCAACCACGAAGAAGATGGTTCTATAGCAACAGAAGAAGCCACATACTTCTCAGATGGACATCCAACTGTTATGCCTGTAAAGCCAGCGCTAACTACTTCAAACACTAGAATCTCTGAAAGAAACAGATCTAAAAATCAAGAATCAACAATGATTGCTCAGCCGCACCCTCACGATAGAGCTGCAGCAATTGTTTATAGCCCAGAAGAACTAGCCTCAATGGGATTTGCAAGACTAACAGTCCCGCACTCACTTGTTAACTTTGAACATGGATCAGCAGAGCTTATTCCAGAACGAAGAGATCCAAAAAGAGTTACTGTTGAAACATCAGAAAAACTTGGACTAGTACTAGACCCAAAAGAAAAACGACCCCAAGAAACAAAAGAATTCGAAGGCGCAAAAGCTCGTCTAGAAAGACATCTTGATGAACTAGCCGCCTCAATAAAAGAGGCATACACTAAACAAATGACAGAAAGATTTCCACAACCCAAGGAAATAAGTACAAGAACATTAGAAGTCGCAAAAAATAACTTAATCGAAACATTAAAAACTGAGGAACAAAGAGATATTACAGGAGAAATCACAAAAGAATCATTAAGACCATTACTTGAAACCGCAGGACGAAACGCCAGACAAACAGAAATAAATAAGTTCAACAAAGATGATAATTTTGCATGGGAAGACATATTAAATACAATAATAAGTAACTCACCAAAAAGATATTTCACATGCACAGTAGACATGATTGACCCACTTTTGAAGGCAAACATCTCACCAAGAATCATTCAATTAGACGACAATCCAAAACACACAGCAACTATCAGCACAGCATCAGAATCTTCAACAATCAGCACAAGCACAAAAGGAGCAATGATAGACCCAGGCATATTACATTCATCTGGAGAATCTTTTGCTATTAGACACAGCAAAAGAAATCCACCAACACCAAGAGCAACCGGTATGGGACACAACCCACGCCGCTAAACCTTCTTCAAAAACTCAGTTCTCAAAACAATAGCAGAACCATCAAGCTTACAGTCAATCTCATCGGCATTGTCTGTAAGTTTTATATTCGTAGCTTTTGTCCCTCTTTTGTAAACCGTAGAAGATCCACGAAGTGGCAAATCTTTGATCAAAACGACGTCATCTCCATCTTTCAAAACAGTACCATTGCTATCTTTCACGACTATAACCTTCACCTCTTCTTTTTTTCCATGCATTCCATCGGCACAATTACACTCCTCCATCATCTCCCATTGATTTGTACATCCATCAGTTTCACAAACCGTCATTTCCTCAGAACTTCCACCACAACTACCTTTGCAAATATAATGTGTCATAAAATTTACGTTAAAATACGAAAGAGATTATACATCCGTTTCTAAAACTTTATCAACCGCCATACCAACACCCTCAACATTTTTCACAACATTTTCGTCATCACCACGATCTATTTTTTTCACGAATTTCACAGCAAAATTACCCGAAAAATTTTCATGAACACGCGCTTCTTCCGGAACAGTTTTAGGAAAAATATTATACCTTTCCCCTATACAAAGCTCTTCATCCCCATTGATTATCCGATTCAATTTATCTTGTTCCTCCTCTCCATCAGGAACAAATCCATTGTTCACAAGCCAAAAAATCACATCCAATTGTGAAGTTTCCATTCCCAAATCAGGCATTTTTTCACTTCCTTCAGATTCTTTTTTAATAAATTCCTCAATCGCACCAATCATCATACTTCCAAATCCCTGTCTGCGAAATTTCGGCCCAATAAGCCTATGAGGAATTCGAAAATTATTACCAACTTTTTTGACAACAATATCAGCAATCAGATCATCATGAACCTCAGAAGTAATCAAATCCCTAACTCTCGAAAAAGGAACAGGCCTGTAGTCCCCGCGCAACAAAGCCATTTCAAAATAATTATCCGGAACTTCACTAGAACGCAAATCACGTTTAAAAACTTTTTCACAAATAAGAGTTATCGGAACATCCTCCTCGATCAATTCAGAAGAAAGCAAAACAGGCTTACGTTCAATAAAATTAGGCTCAACCTCACGAAGAAGAGTATCTTCAGGTTTTACGGCACGAAACGACACATTTGCCCTGCGCGCAGATTCAAAAACTCTTGAAGCCAACGCTTTTTTATCCTTCACAGGTAATTTCTCAATTCCTACGTCCTCTTCCTGAGTAGAAACTCTACCTTCATATAATCCCAAAACCTCATCAAAATTTCTACCCTGTAAAATATCCATAAAATTATCTTACACAATAAATCCTTTCACCTGATGATTCCACAATTTTGCGTACACACCTTTTCTTTTCAATAATGAATCATGAGTCCCCTCCTCGACAATTTTTCCCTTATCCAAGACCACAATTCGATCCATTATTCGCAAAGTAGAAAGCCTGTGCGCAATCGCAATCACACTTTTATTCCCCATCAATCTAGCCAAAGCAGCTTGCACCAAAACCTCACTTTGACTATCCAATGCACTCGTCGCCTCATCCAAAACCAAAACCGGTGACGATTTCAAAAACGCACGAGCAATAGCGATTCTTTGCCTTTGTCCTCCAGATAATCTAACTCCACGTTCTCCAACATACGTATTATATCCATCAGTAAAAGATTTAATAAATTCATGAGCCTGCGCTTTTTTCGCAGCCGCTACAACCTGAGAATCAGAGGCTTTCAGATTCCCATATCTGATATTTTCAAGAACCGTTCTATGAAACAAAGATACATCCTGTGGCACAAACGCGATCTGTTTACGCAAACTTTCACGTGTAACATTACGAACATCATGACCGTCCATCGTAATAGCGCCACCACTTACATCATGATTTCGAAGCAATAAATCTGTTAAAGTCGTCTTTCCTGCACCACTTACTCCCACAATTCCAATCTTCTCTCCAGCCTTCACTTCCAAAGAAAAATCCTTAAACAAAACAGTTTTCCCAAATTTAAAAGAAACATCTTTAAAAACGATATGACCTTTCGATTTCGAAAGTTTTTTCGCACCAACTTTATCCGTGATTGAATACGGAACAATCAATTCACGAAGCCCTTCCTCAATCTGACTATAATCATCGATCGCATCTGTCATTTTATGTCCAATAAAAAACAACGCCTGCATCAAACTAACAGTCATCGAAATAATCAAAACCAAACTTCCAAGAGTCACATTAGAATTTTTCATCGCCAATACGGTAATCGACAACATTCCAAACACAAAAAGCGCCAACAAAAGCCCATTTATAAACAAAATCCATTCAGAAGCAATCCAACTTTTAAGATGTTTTTTTCTGTATTCTTCAAGGAATCCACCAACAAAATTCAGTTCATATTTATGACTGGCATTCGCATGTACAGTTGCAATATTCGACACAGTATCAACCATTTTCCCCTTTGATTCAGACCCGGCATTAGCAACAGCAAAAGAAAGATGTTGTTTTCTTTTCACAAGATAAAAATTGAAAGCCAAAAACACTATCGTCCAAACTGTAAACATCACTCCAAGCATTTTATCAATCGACGAAACCAACACTACATCGACAATCAACCCAACAATCAAAGGATAAAACTGCCAAAGAATATTTTGAAACATACTACTAATTCCCCTCGTCGCATTGCCGATTTTATTAACCAAAGAACCAGCAAATTTACTATTAAAATAAGACCGACTATGATCAATAAGATATTTAAATAAATCCGAAGATACATTTTTTTCACTATCAGTAATCAAACGCATTCCCGAAATACCACTAAGTCTCCAGACATTTTCACCGACAAAATATAACACCGGAAACACAATCACCCAAAACCACAAAGTGTTTAACGCTTTCTCCGCAAATCCACTGGAAACTGCGACTGTCGCAGAATCCGTCAACTCACGTAAAACAAGCAAGAACGCGGCATCCGACAACTGAGCACAAGTGACAGCAATCATAGCAATCGTCGCCCATTTACGACTTTTCTTCACTGTAAACCACATGAACGAAATTGGTTTTTGTGGAATTTTCATCTCAAAATAAATTTAATATTTATCCCTCCAAAAATTTCTTAAACACTTGCAATATTATAACACAAAACGAAATAAGCAGCAACAACGCCAAAAATGGCCAGAGCATAACATCTAACCATTGACTATCTCGCAAAAATCACTTAAAATATCACCTCTTAAAAAAATTCATGCCCTTAGCCTCAAAACAACCAGAAACGCCTTCCTTCGACGGAGACATGATCTCTATAGCCGGAAACGAACTACTTACAACAAATTCCGTATACCATTTTTTCGTTGATCCAGCTAGTCATCAACCAATCCAAGTAGATCAACGTATACTTGCAGCAATAAGTAAAGGACGGTTTGACAAAGGATTGCTCGAAGAATCACTGGCAACACCCGGCATGACAAAAGAAATTCTCGAAATATTAAGACACGGTAGGGTAAGGCTCAACTGGTTAATAAATTCAAGCGGAGGAAACATGAACGTTTTAGATCAACTCATTGGGATATCAGAATCAGTTCAAAAAAAGAATGGACAGGTTGACGCGTACGTAACAAGCAAAGCCCATAGCGCAGCAGCTGTATTATTTGAACATACGGACCAAAGACACGTATTAGATGATTCAGACGTATTTTGGCACAGAGGAAATTTAAACATATACAGGAATAGAGACATAAGCGAAATAGACATAGAAAAAATCCTGAGAAGTAGGCCATCAAGAATAGATCATGACAGATATAAAAACCTGGAAGAAAAAGCAAAAGCGAAAAGGAAAATATATCCAATACCAGAAGGATATAGAAATGGCACAGACGGAATAGCAAACTTTTTGACGCGAACTGCATACCGAAAAAAATCAGCAAAATTACTCAAAGAATTAGAAAAAGCAAAATCAGACCCTGCAAATACTGATGATGATTTTGAAATGACAGGAAAACAATTAGCAGAAAACGGCATAGCACAATCACACAAAACGACTGAGGCAATTCAAAGAAAATTACTGCAAAAGACGCAGGTAGAAAGACCCATTGGCATAATAAATGACCAAATAAGTCTGTTCTTCGCCGCATCATCATTTGAAGAAACAACCAGAAGAGATACAGGTCTAGATTTAGAAATGAGCATGAGGAGAGACAAAAAAGGCATTATTAAAATATCAATGGCAGCTAATCCAGAAACAGACGACCAAAAAAGAGTAGCAAAAGAAATAGCAGGCAGATTAGGTATACTTGCTTCCTAAATCTCCTCAAACAAGAAATCCTGCAAAATTCTGTCAGCCTCATTATAATCAACTCTTACCTCAACACCTCCAACATTTTCAGAAACGATTTTATCCTCTGAAGGAAGAGTAACGTCCATAAACAAAAGATAATCATTTGTTTTATAACATTGATCTATAAGTCTGCCATACTGAACATTTCCATCTTTTGACCAATCTTCATAATAAACTCTCTCCATTTTTTTACCATCAACCGTCACATCTTTTACATTATTTATAGTCAATTGATTATCCTCAACCGTGAAAAGTTTTTTAACAAGAGCTTCACAAGTTGTATATTCGGAAAAAGCACCGGCATTTTTATCATAATACACAAGCCCAAAACCGCTATTCCCATCCGCAGCCTCAACTCTATACATAACATTATCAAAAACCGTCGGCGACCAATTCAAAGGTTTCAATAATGAAAAATTAAATTTCCCAGGTTTCTTTCCGAAATTATTAAGTTCAGCAGTAAACCCATCAGCATCCGTCAAAAGTCTTGATTTTTTATCAATTCTTTTCACGAAAGCAGGTGAATAATTATAACCATCTCTGTCAACAAATTTCTCGGTTGAATTCAAAATTTTATCATACATAGGATCATTTCCAGAAAGTTCATTTACATTAACATCAGAAGTTTTAGCTGGAGTAGAAGCCGGTTTTTCAACTGGCGCAGAAGAAGAACATCCGGCCAAAAAAAGTGAAAGAACGACAAACGACACCAAAATAAATTTATTATTTTTCATACAAATTGGGTGACAAAATAAAAACATATTCATTATACATTTCAAAAAACATCACGCAAAACATTTGAATTTCTCGCATCAAACAATTCTGGTATAATCCAACACGAAAATTATTCACAAAACAACAATGACTAAAAAAATCGAAGAAACATACATAGGAAAAAATTCAGACCATTTTTTAAGAGACATCGTGCAAAGACCTAGTGCAAGCCTACGAAGACTTGTGACAAAAGACGGAATAAGTACAGAAGACATCGAGAAAGGACTTCAAGACGGAACTTTAATAAAAAAATCACGAGCAGAAATCTTATCATCACTCGAAAAAAGCGCTTGTGGAATAGGATTAACAGGTGGAGGAGATTGCGCTGGAATCGCAGATTTATTATCCTCACTCGGATTAAATTTGGATCCAAAATTCACAATGCTCGGAGTAAAAAATGCAGGAGCAGGACTCGTAACAGACCCAAAAGAATTCGAAGAACAATTAATAATCATAGATCCACTACTTGCAAAAGATTTCTCAGGACAATCCTCTACTCCACTAAAATCAGCCAGAGTAAATGCGCTAAAAGACAATCCTACAAATACAAAAGCAAACATATCTCCATACAATTTTGTTTACGGAACAGGAGGTGATGATCATCTTGGATTGCTCGCAGGAATCGCAGAAGCGTTTCCGGAAAAAGCCGTAGTCGGAACTTTCAAAAGCATAGATGGAGACGGATGCATCAATGGGAAACCCGCACAAATGCTAGGATTCAGGACTGCGATGAAAAGATATCAGGAAGATTTCTGGGCCATTGTTCAAAACGCATACACACACGATCAAACACACGTAGTTGAATTTTTCGGCAGAAAATCAGGAAAATTGCCATTTGAAGCTACAAGAAAATTTCCAAATAATTTTGATGATTTACCAAGAGAAGAAAAAAGAAAAATCGAAGAATTCCGCGATGGAATAATTATTTTGGTTCCGGAAAAACCAACTTCATTACAAGCAATCGCACAAGAAGTTAAAAGAATAAAAGAACAAGAAGGATTTTGCGTCGTAGCTGTGGCAGAAGGATTCGTCCCGACAGACATGGAAGAAAACGCAGAAACAAGCGAAAATAAGGCAATAGATTCATTTGGCAATGTCGCAAAACTCTCAGGAATTCGTCACGCAATAATTGCAGCAATTCAAAAATTTGCAGGAATAAATAAAGTAAATGAACTTATAGAAAATTACACAGCACGTGGTGCAACTCCAACAAAATACGACACAACAATGGGAGAAAAAATCGGAAAACAAATGGCAAAATTAATAAACGGAGTAATCACAGGTGGGAAAGCGGTAGTCTATTTTGAAGGAGCAGATGCGGAAAAAGAAGAACCAACAGTCGTGCCATTAACCGATATTAGTAACAAAAACACTCTAAACAATTCAGATTTATACAACGACGAAATGTTAAGAGAAAACGGAGTATTCTGGTAAGATCATCAAAACAATAACAATAAAAACATGTGCTTTTCAGCCCCAGCAAGTTTTATCGCTAGTGGCGTCACGGCAGTAGCAGGTATTGCCGCCGTAGTAAGAGTTAAAAAGAAAAACGAATTACCTCTCGCAATAACTCCACTTTTATTTTCGATACAACAATTAGTGGAAGGCTTCCAATGGCTCAGCGCAAAACCAAGCACAATAAGCTTAGTCCTCGGATATATATTCCTGGTTTTCGCATTTACGCTCTGGCCAATATACATTCCATTTGCAGTATACAAAGCAGAAACAGATACGAAACGGAAAGACGTAATGAAATATTTACTAGCAATGGGAATCTTGGTCTCAATAAGTTTAATTGTCTTTTTAATCATAACTCCACTATCAATCGGGACATGTGCCACATCAATAAAATATGACATAAATATCATCTATCCGACATGGAGAATAATTCCATACGTAATCGCAACATGTGGAAGTTGTTTACTTTCAAGTCACAAATACGTAAAAATATTTGGAGTCGCAACACTCATCTCTCTATTCGCATCATGGGGATTTTACTCAGACACTTTCGGATCAGTATGGTGCTATTTCTCCGCAGCATTAAGCGCAATAATCTACATGCACTTTCACGGCAGAAAACCAACGATCAAACTATAAAGCCAACCATTTCACTTCTCTCTTTTCAGATTCCTCCTTCGTAAAATGAGTAACTTTCATGAAGAAAAATGCTAAGGCAAGTAAAGGCGCTGTTAACATTACAACAAAAATAAACAACATTTGTAAGACAAAGAAAAGCATAGCACCTAAAGCCCAAGCCAAATAAATTTTATTTGGCAAAAGTTGTTTCTCCGCATCATCAAGAGATTTTTTAAGTTTATCTTCGGCATCTTTTATAGCCGCGGCAGATTGTTTTTTAAGTTCGTCCTGTTGTTTTTTGGAAAGTTTTTTATCCTGCAATGCAGTGGCAAGTTGATCTCCGGCAGTTTTCTTTAACTGTTCTGAAGTAGCTGCTGAAATCTTTGTCATCACTTCCGGAGGAATTGCATAATTTTTCTTATTTGCATCAGCCAAATAACCCGCTCCCAAAGACACACAAACAAGTACCGCCATAATCATCGCAACCAACATTTTTTTATCTCCAAGTGGATGAATAGAAAAATTTATTTGATTTTCAAGTTGAGTGACAACAAAGAAAACATATCCGATCAAAACAGCCGCAAAAACCGCCGCAGCAATCCAAATAGCCATTCCTCCACCACAAACCAAAGCATACAAAACCGCACCAAAAACACTCACAAGAATAGCAATCCATTTTGGACGAACCAAAACAGACACAATACCAAGAGAAAGAAGTACAAGCAAAACATCTACACAAAGCCAAAGAACCCACATACCAAGAACTTTTGCAGTCGGAATAATCAACATCATATAATTATCCAACAGTTCTTTTGACACATACGCAAAAGCAAAAACCGTCACGAAAAAAAACAAGACACAAAAGACAGCCTTCACGATAGGCACAACATCAAATTTTTGATTTTTAGAAGTTTGCATAGGAAAGGGGTTAAATATCACCTTTAAACATATCATCATTCTCACAACCCTTGCAAATCATACTATTTCAGTATAGTATAGACCCGCTAAAAGTTTTACTAACCAATAAATATATGACACACTATATCTGCAAAGGAGAGTGCAAGGGAGTATCAGAAAAACCGGTATCATGCGGAGACAAATCATGCTCTCTATACAATCATCCTCTTGAAGAATGTGATTGCACAGACGGCAAACATGAAAAGAAATAAATGGTTTTAAAAAACTGGAAAAAAAGTGCCACTATAATTATACTCATAATAATGATGGCACTTTTTGGTTGTCAAAAAGCCGCAAATCCGGTTAACACAAAAAACACAATGAAAATTAATAGTTCAGCGTTCCAAAACAACTCAACACTTCCGGCAAAATACACATGTGACGGAGATAATATAAATCCTCCACTCGAGATTTCGGGAACTCCGGAAAACACAAAATCACTTGTTTTGATTGTAGACGATCCGGACGCACCGGCAGGAACGTGGACACATTGGACGGTTTGGAACATAGACCCAAAAACCGCAGAAATAAGCGAAAACAGTGTTCCAACAAATTCAGTCGAAGGGACAACAAGTTACAACGAAAAAGGCTATGGAAGTCCATGTCCTCCAAAAAACACAGGCAATCACAGATATATTTTCAAAATATATGCAATCGACAAAATACTGAATTTACAAACTTCCATAAAAGCGGAAGAACTCTACAAAACAATAGAGAATTCAATCATTGATAAAGCGGAAATAGTAGGCATTTATTCAAGACAATAAACTCCGAACATATTTTTCAGATATTTCTAAACTTTGATATCATCAGTCCTCACACCGTACTGATCTTTGTCATCGATGATATCGTGTTCACTCCAATCATTCATCCAATCATCAACCTGGAAAGTCTTAAATGTACCGTCCTTTAGCGAACAAATCACTCTTTTAAGCCCACAATTTATCAGCATTTTTTTGCAAATAAAACATGGGAAAGCATCAAAAAGTTCAGGATTGTCACCTTGTTGTTTTCCAAAAATATACATATCTCCACCAAGAAGACTAGTTCCACTTCTCGCCGCATTTATAATGGCATTTTGTTCAGCATGAACACTTCTACACATTTCATAACGATGTCCTGAAGGAATTCCAAGTTTCTTTCTCAAACAAAAACCATGATCCATAGAACTCTTTGTGCCCCTAGGAGAGCCAACATATCCGGTCGCGACAACTTGATCCTCACGAATAATTACAGCCCCAATTTCCACTTTTGTACATGTCCCTCTTCTAGAAACACTCCTCGCCAAATCCATATAGTACTCATCCTTTGAAGGTCTTTTGTAATCCATAAAATTTAAATTAGAAATTTTGAAAAATTATTTTACCTTATTGTACCAATCCAAAAATCCATTACTAAGTTCCGCAAGAGTTCCATTATTATCAATCATCACATCCACTTTTTGCAGGCATTTAGCCACTTGTTGACCATCCTCGGGTTCTCCAACCCCAAGTTCTCTATCAATTTTTCGTACAATTTCGTCTTTAGTTTTCGCATCACTTTCTCTAGCACGAGAAAGAATCCGACTAATCAAAAGTTCTCTTTCGGTATTAACTCCAACAATAAAAGATCTAAAATCTTTTCCATCAATCACCCCGATAAAATCAGCTTTTTTCTCTTCAACTTTTCGAACTTCATCAATTTCAGCCGGATTTCTGATTCCATCTATCACCCATTTATCATGGCCAGAAGCCAAAATCTTGGCCACAGCACGTCTCGCCAAAACACCAGCACCTTCTTCTCTTCGCATAGAATTTCCAACCTCCATAAGTTTCTCACGTTCCTCTTCTATTCCACGTTTCCTAGCCTCTTCCCTCACCATCATCGACAAAGTAATATACGAAAAACCTTCCTTCTCAAGGATTTTCACAATCTCTCCCTTCCCACACCCCATTGATCCAGTAAGTCCAATAATCATATGCGGAAAATTTATCACAAACGCTTAATAAAATAAAACAGTTTTAATCATCAAGATCTTCCCTATCCTCTTTATCATCCGTCGCCAACTGACCACAAGCGGCCTTTATTCCCCTCCCAAAGCGATATCTTTGAGTTACAGTAAACCCCTTCTTTTCCAAAAGTTCTTTGAATTTTTTAACATTCTCACCCTTCGATGGAGAAAAATTTCCAGTTGGATTGTACAAAATTAAATTAAGGAAAAATCTTTCTTTCGAAAGAAGTTTCGCCAATTGTTCCACGTCCTCACCGGTATCATTTACATTATCAAGCATCAAATATTCGACCATTATTTTTCGTCCAACTTTTTCATAATAATCATTCAAAATTTCAACCAAAACTTTCAGAGGATATTTTGCATTTACAGGCATAATCGCACCTCTTTTTTCGTCAGTAGGAGAATGTAAACTTATCGCCAGATTCACTTGAAGACCTTCATTCGCAAGCCTTTTTATCCCTTCAATAAGGCCACAAGTCGAAATCGAAATATGCCTCGCACCAATATTAAAATAATTTTTATCATTCAACATTCGAACAGTTCCGATGACATTATCATAATTCAACATAGGTTCCCCCATTCCCATAAACACAACATTCGTCACAGAAGATCCTTCTTTTTTCAAGTATCTAGAAAAAAACAAAACCTGTTCCAAAATTTCAAACATAGTTAAATTTCTCGTAAGTCCCATTTTCCCCGTTGCACAAAAAGCGCAGCCCATAGGGCATCCGACCTGACACGAAACACAAACTGTATTTCTACCATCATCATGTCTCATCAAAACCGCCTCGATTTTTTCTCCATCCTTCAAAGAAATCAAAGCCTTCACCGTATCTTTATTGTCAGAAACAAATTCTTCCGCAGTAATTTTAAGCGAACACTTTTCCTTTAGTTTCTCACGTAAATCCTTTGGCAAAGAAAGCATTTCATCAAAATCTTCTACAAAATTTTTGAAAATAAAACCCATGATTTGTTTCTCACGAAACGCCGGCATACCATCCAAAACTTCTTTTAATTTTTCTAAATTCATAAATATTTTTTACAATTTTCCTTTTATTTCCTTCTGAAGTCTCTTCAAGAAATCACTATAAAACTTTGTCCTCTCAGTAGCAATTTTTTTAGCCTCTTTCGTAAATAGTTTTTCCTTGATATTTCCAAATTTTAAATCAAATTCAATCTGAGGACTATGCCTACTTTTGTCTTTAATACGACCAAAAACACCTCCTTCGATATTTTCCTTAACATAAGAATCCAAATCAACATCAGTATAAATTTTCGCATTATTTTTACCAACCCAAACATAAGATCTCGCAATTCCAATAGCACCAAGTGTATCCAATTTATCCGCATCAAATAAAATTTTGGCCTCCAAACTTTTCGGAATAATTTTTCCACGAAATCTATGTGACAAAATACATTCTTTCACATGTTCGATTTTTGCCTCATCAAAGCCCAAATCTTTAAGAAGATTTTCCGCAACACCAGCCCCAATCTTCGCATGATCGGTTTTTCCAGTTTTATCATTATGTTCCAATTCCCTCCCAACATCATGAAGAAGAGCCGCCATTTCAAGCACTTGCAAATCCACTTTTTTGCCTTTTGCAAGAGTCAAACAAAGATTATACACCCTACCGACATGATCTCTATCATGTGCACTACAACTCATCATTTTCTCAGAAATCAGCCTGATTTTGTTTAATTTCTCATCAAAATTCATACAAAAAACTTAAAGTATTGAAAGACTACTATACTTCGAAGATTTTATCAAAAGAACAGGTACAATTTAGTTATGCTCTACAACTTCATGAGCAGTGTCATGTCCTCCATGTCCTGTTGTCGCAATCTTCAAGAACACCAACGTCAAGAAAGCGAATACAAGAGCCTGAATAAAGCCTACGAAGATCTCAAGGCCATAGAATGGCAATGGAGCCCCATAAGGTACCAAGAAGGTTATAACAAGCAATAAAACCTCTCCAGCGAAGACATTACCAAAAAGACGGAAAGAGAATGAAATCATTTTTGAGAATTCAGACATAAGTTCAAGTAATCCGACAAAACTTCCAACCGGATTTTTCAAAGGATTGATGAAAAACTTTCCACCATAACCTTTCATTCCAAGCATAGAGAAACCAAAAACCTGGCATGCAGTAACCGAAATCAACGCCAACGCAAAAGTCATATTAACATCAGCGAAAGTAGAACGAAGGATAGGAACAAGAATTTCGTGTCCCTCATGCATTTCCCAAACTCCAATACTTCCAAAACCAGGAAGAAGTCCCATCCAATTTGAAAGAATTACATACAAAAATATAGTAGTAACAACAGGGAAAAACTTCTTTGTCTTTTCCTCATCTCCAACAATCTGATTAAAGAAATCAAAAAGTCCACCAATCAAAATTTCCATAAAATTTTGTACTCCACCAGGGATAAGTTGATACTGTTTTTTCCTCAAAACAAGTGCAATAATCAAAAGAACACAAAGAGTCAAAATAGACGTAATATGCGTATTTCGGACAGCAAACTCTCCGATATGGAATACAGGTTCCGATGCTAATGTTGGTGGTACAAACTGAGCCATTTTCTTTAATTTATATTATTTTTTCTTAGGTGGTTTCCCCATTATTACGATATCTTTTGTCTTCATGTAAACGATTCCAAGTGCCGCAACCATAGAGAGAATGAACCCTACGAAGATAAATATCGGGAAACTATTGAAATATTTATCTAGTAACACTCCTCCTCCTCCAAAGACTAATATTGGCGTTACAATCATGAATCCGAGGTTTAATGCGAGGCCATAAGCTGACCACATTTTCGCATCTTGTTTTTCTACCTCTGGATTTTTAGCCATTACGATTCTTGGTTAAAGGATGCCCTTCCTCCTCTCCTCTTTCTTACAATTTTCAATCTAGACAACGCTCTTTCAAGCTGTGCCGTAGCCTCTGCATACGATTCTACGTCAGTTCTCTTTTCTGACATAATCTGTTTTGCTCTTTCATGAGCCTCCTTAGCACGTTGTTCATCAATTGCCTCAGATCTCTCCGCCGCATCAGTAAGTAAAGTAATCATCTGTCCATCAACTTCCAAAACTCCTCTCGTGACATGAAAAAATTCATCTTTTCCTTCCTTTTTAATCTTAAGTTCCCCAGCCTTCACAGCCGAAATAATAGGAATATGATGCGGTAAAACTGTGATCTCCCCTTCAGTAGTCGGGAAAGATACAGATTCCACCATTCCTTCATAAAGAACTTTTTCAGGTGTAACTATTTTTAATTTTATTTCTTTCATATTTTATTATTTTACCTCATCAATTCCACCAATCATGTAGAATGATTGTTCATCTTTATCATCATGTTTTCCTTCCAAAATTTCTTTAAATCCACGAACAGTATCAGCCAATTTCACATATTTACCTGGACGTCCTGTGAATTGTTCAGCAACGAAGAAAGGTTGTGACAAGAATTTTTGAATCTTTCTAGCTCTCTTAACAGTCAATTTATCGGCTTCAGAAAGCTCTTCCATACCAAGAATTGCGATAATATCTTGCAAATCTTTGTATCTTTGAAGAATCTTTTGAACACCAGAAGTAACTTGGTAGTGATCATCTCCAACGATATTTGGATCAAGAATTGTAGAAGTTGAATCTAGAGGATCAACAGCAGGGTAAATACCAAGCTCAGTCAAAGCTCTATTCAAAACTACAGTTGAATCCAAATGTCCGAAAGTTGTAGCAGGAGCTGGATCAGTCAAATCATCCGCAGGAACGTAAACGGCCTGAATAGATGTGATAGATCCTTTCTTTGTAGATGTAATTCTTTCTTGTAACGCTCCCATTTCTGTAGCCAATGTTGGTTGGTAACCTACAGCAGATGGAATACGTCCTAGTAGAGCGGAAACCTCTGATCCAGCCTGTGTGAAACGGAAAATATTATCAATGAAAAGTAGAACATCTTGTCCTTCCTCATCACGGAAATATTCGGCCATTGTAACTCCAGTTAGACCAACTCTTTGACGAACTCCGGGTGGTTCATTCATTTGTCCGAAGACCAAAGAAGTCTTTTCCAAAACTCCACTATCCTTCATTTCATGGTATAGATCATTTCCTTCACG
>Ga0172370_10002725_pt1 | contig 25162 bp, 22 predicted proteins | sample LakKiv5m_FD_114538 | JGI IMG/M metagenome (GOLD analysis project Ga0172370, IMG submission 114538) | Freshwater microbial communities from Kabuno Bay, South-Kivu, Congo - kab_022012_11.5m | ecosystem: Environmental > Aquatic > Freshwater > Lake | place: Democratic Republic of the Congo...
ATTAGCAGTCGAACCTGAAGTGATTTTGATGGATGAGCCTGCCTCAGCATTAGATCCAATTTCTACATTACGTATCGAGGAATTGATTCGAATACTTGCAGAAAATTACACTATTGTCATCGTAACTCATAATATGCAACAAGCGGCGCGTGCTTCTGATTACTCTGCATTTTTCAACATGGCAGAAGACCGAGCAGGATATTTGGTTGAATTTGGAGAAACTGTTAAAATATTCACAAACCCAACGAATCAACTGACTGAAGACTATATCACAGGTCGTTTTGGATAATATGAAAGGAGTAAATAAATGGCTAGGGAAACTTTAGACAAAAAAATTCACATAATTCTAGACCAAATCCTAGTTCTAGATAGCATGGTTGAAGACGCGATTATCAATTCTGTTGATGCCTTAAAACGACGCGATCTGGATATGTCGAAAAGAGTCTATGCTGGGGATTGTGATATAAATAAAAAGCGTTTCGATTTAGAAAATGAGATTATCGTAACTATTGCTACCACCCAACCTGTTATGGCAACTGATTTACGTTTATTGGCCTCTTGTATGGATGTGGTAGGTGAATTGGAGCGTATTGGGGATTATGCGAAAGGGATTGCAAATATCGGGATCAAAACCAGTGATGAGCCGCCCGTGAAACCTTTGATTGATATACCACGTATGGCAGAAATCGCGGTTGATATGCTGCATCGAGCAGTAGGCGCTTTTGTCGCAAGAGATTTAGAAATTGCACGCGCGATACCGAGCGAGGATGATAAAGTAGATGCGTTATATAATCAAGTTTACAGAGATTTAGTGAAGCTAATGATCCAAAACCCTGAGATCATCGACCGGGCAAACTATCTAATGTGGGCTGCTCATAATTTAGAACGAATGGCTGATCGCGTAACGAATATTTGCGAAAGGACCGCATATATCGTCACTGGGCAACTCTTAGAATACTCGTCTTCCGATGATGAAATGATCGCGCCTGAGTGACCATTTATAGAATAAATTAAGATAAGCTCGTTTTGATCCTAATAAACGGGCTTATTATGTTTAAGTTTATTTTTTAAATGGTAAAATTACGCCTGTGAAAATCAGATTGAAAATTCCAGCAAGAATCAATATCCTCGGTAATCCATCCGACGGCGTCGAAGGGGACTTTGCAACTATTACTGCTGCGGTAGATACTTATGCATATGCTGAAATTGAACCAGCCTCAAGTATTATTTTCGAGATTGCTCAAGATAGAACTTATAATAAAAAAGATGGGAGCAGCGAAGGAACTACAAGTCGTCAAGTTTATGAAGTGGGTACTTTTCCATTGCCATATGACGGTAATTTGGATTTATTAAAGGGTGCATATAACCGATTGTTTAAATTTAGCCCAGAGTTTCGAAATAAATCACAAAAGCAAGGAATAAAAATCATAACCTGGAGTGAAGTTCCTCGGCAAAGCGGATTAGGTGGTTCTTCACTATTAGTTATCCTAGCTCTAGTAGGTCTGCGGGAGTTCTACCGGTTGAACAAAAATGTCCTTAATGATTATGTCTTAGCAGAATTAACCCAACGAGTAGAAGCAAAAGAGTTGAATATTACTTGCGGTTACGCAGATCGATATATGCCTATTTTCGGTGGTATTGCATATTTGGACTATCGAGGAAAGTTGCAGCAAAAAGATATATTCCAAGAACCATTCGTAACGGTTGAAACTTTAGATAAATGGGTGCAGGATTTACCAATTGTGGCTATCACAACTGGGATCAAACATGATTCTGGAGATGTGCATGGTAGTATGAGACCCAAATATTTACAACAGGACAAGGATTGGATGCATAAGGGAGGAGACCTTCCGGTCATGGTGAGGTTCATGCAAGGTGCATGGGAGACTGCTTGGCGTGGAAAGATGGCTCTGTTACATAATGACTTACCTGCTTTTGGGGAATTAATGAACAAGAATCATGCGCTTGTAGAAGAAATGATGCAATATTGCGGTTTTCAAGATGGCGCTGGATGGGCAAATAATCTATTTATACAAAAGGCATTATCCTCAGGAGCTCTTGGTGCAAAGTTAACTGGGGCAGGAGGTGGTGGATCCGTCTATGCCCTGGTAAATCCTGGTGATGAAGAAAAACTTGAAAAAGTCTGGAAAGAAACCGCTGGAAAATACCAATTATCTGATGCAAAGATTTTCAGGCCTCATATTTGCAAAGAGGGGTTAAATATTCAAAATGAGTCTTAATCCTTTAGATTATTATTATAAGAAGAGGAAATTGAATGCAAGCCGTCATTTTAGCAGCAGGTAAAGGTTCACGTCTACATCCAATCACGACATTGCGATCAAAAGCAATGTTACCGATCTTAGGGAGACCAATTGTAGAACGAGTCATGTTAGATCTGGAGGCGAATGGAATTCATGACTTTATTCTAGTTGTTAGCAAAGATGATCGTTATATCACACGCTATTTTCGACATGATTCTGATATTCAATCTGATGTGCGTTTTGTCTATCAGCCAGAAAGGCTCGGTATGGCAAATGCGCTAAGCTATGCAGCTCCCCTAATTGAAGAAGATTTTATTCTTTCAGCGTGTGATAATTTAGTTCCTGAATCACATATCAAAGAATTAATCGCAAAATGGAATCAAGATAAAGAATTAAATGGTATATTAACGTTAATGCATGTAAAAACAGAACAAATTCCGTCTTCTGGAATTGTTGAATTTGAAAAAAATTGGATCAAGAGAATCGTTGAGAAGCCAAATATCGATGATGCTCCCTCAGATATTGCTAGTTTGCCATTATATGTATTTCGTAAATGGTTTATCGATTTATTACCTTATGTCCCGCTATCAAAACGTGGAGAATATGAACTGCAAGATGCGATTCAAATGTTGATTGATCAAAAAGGATTTGTATTAGGGATTAATGTTTCTTCACGCTTGACATTAACTAAGCCAACCGATTTACTGAATATCAATCGCCATTATTTGATCACTGGAAACAACCGACCTCAACTTCAACCTCAAACAGTAGGGGCGAATACTCGGTTGATCACACCCCTCCATATCGAAAGAGATGTGATCATCGGGGAAAATTGTACTATTGGACCTAATGTATATATCGAACGTGAATGTCAAATTGGTGCAAATTCCGTAATTCGGAATGCGATTTTACTGAGAGAAACTCAAGTGAAGGAAGGTTCTTTTATCGAGGATGAGGTGGTCTCCTGATTAATAAGAAAGATAATTATTATTGTGGAACTACCTGGATATCGATAAAGATTGGATCACCAAAGAAATCTCCTGTTGGGGATACAGCTTGCCAAGCGCTTCTATAATAACCTGGTTCTAGTGGAGCAGTAAAAATCATACGAATAACAACTGTGCTTTCAGCTTTTGCTGGGTAAAGAGCTTGTTCTTGAGGCGCTCCCATCGCGATCCCATCTAATAGTTTTATTCGATAGGTATTATTCCAATTACAAGTACCTGAATTTTCTACTTTCCAACGTTTGTCTAGAAAATCACCTCCAGTTACCTGAGTGCCATCTGGAATGGTGATATCCTCCAGAAAGCTGAGCTCATTAAAGCACGGATTTGTAGGTGTAATTGTGATTTTTGTGGGTGATGGTGAGAATAGCGCTGTATCACTAGGATGTGGACTAGGTGTAACGCTTGGAATTCGAGTTATGGGTACTTCAGTTTTTGTCATAGAAACGATTGGTGGGTCAATGGTCGTAATAGGAGTTTTCGTAATTTGATTCTCCATAGAACAAGAAACTATACCTGTAATGCAAAGTAAAATAAACCCAGTTAATATGTTACGAGAGAGGTACACTGACCTAATCCTTCGATTGAAAAAGATTTTCAATTCTTAAGAGATATCTTCTTCCATTACCTCATCCGTTTCTGCACCAAACCCTAGCATTAATCCCCCCTCAGTTGCTTGTTGACGAATAGCTAATTCAATCTCTTTCGCTAAATCCGGATTTTCTTTTAAGTATTGTTTTGAATTTTCCCGACCTTGACCAAGTCGAACGTCGCTATAGGAATAATATGAGCCACGTTTATCGATAATATCTAAACTTACCGCTAGATCAAGCAGATCGCCAGCTTTGGAGATACCTTCATTGTACATAATGTCAAATTCTGCTGTTCGGAAGGGCGCTGCAACTTTATTCTTCACGACGCGTACACGTGTACGACTGCCAATGATTTCTGACCCCAATTTTATTGATTGGATACGGCGTACATCTAATCGAACTGATGAGTAGAATTTTAAAGCCATTCCTCCTGTGGTAGTTTCAGGGTTTCCAAAAACAACACCAATCTTTTGTCTTAATTGGTTTGTAAAAACGACAGCGGTATTGGTTTGTTTAATCGCCCCTGATAATTTGCGTAATGCTTGGGACATTAGGCGTGCTTGCATTCCCATGGGAGAATCTCCCATATCACCTTCTATCTCTGCTCTCGGCACTAGGGCAGCTACAGAATCAATCACGATCAAGTCAACTGCCCCGGAACGTACCAACGTTTCAGCGATTTCGAGCGCTTGCTCACCTGTGTCTGGTTGAGATATTAGCAATGATTCAATATTTACCCCACAACGCATTGCATAAGCAGGGTCTAAAGCGTGTTCCATGTCAATAAAAGCACATGTACCGTCTTGGTTTTGTGCTTCAGCAACTATATGTTGACATATTGTTGTCTTTCCAGATGATTCTGGACCATAGATTTCTGTTATTCGTCCACGTGGTACTCCTCCAACTCCTAAAGCAATATCCAATGATAAAGCGCCAGTTGGTATTGCTTCTACTGAAAGCTGGTGAGACTCACCCAGGCGCATGATAGCGCCGTCTCCATATCGTTTTGTTATATCGCCTAAAGCTTTATCTAAAGCAACTTGACGTGATGTATCCATTTCATTGATCTCCTCTCCGGATTATGGCTTGCTTGCTAACCATTTTATAGTTCTACTATGATTGTATTTACTTATCCAAATTTCTACAAGCGGTTTAATGATTCCATTAATAATTCTAGCACAAGCGTTCTACCTGTCAAGGGTTGGCGATGGAGTTGCATCTGGCGCGATAAACTCTTTCGTTATTTCCTTTGGGAGTGTGTGATCAAATCCATATTTCCCCCAATATTTTACACTCGTTACCCTGCCAGGAAGGATTTGAATTTCTGTTTCATTGATCATTCCATTATCATCGATCCAAATCGTGTAAATCCCAGCAGGTAAATCGCCAAGAACTGCATTTTCTTGGTAATATTTGTCACTATTAACAGCGCCATTTCCATATGTGTCCACGAAATAAAGCTCATTTGTCTCACTTGATCGAAGGTTGATCTTCTTTTGTTTCAGCAGATTACCATCTGTATCCATAATACGAGCGGAAAAGAGACCCCATCCTTGTGGAGGGGAAATCCAAAGCTCGGGGTTTCGAGACCCAAAGACTTTATTGTCTCCTATTCGTACTTCGAAATGTAAGTGTGGTCCAGATGTTTTTCCAGTAAGTCCAATCAACCCGATAATATCTCCACCTTCGACATGTTGTCCCCGCCAAACATACGTCTCTGAAAGGTGCCCATACACTGTATATAAGTATTTGCCTTGATAACCAAAATCATGTTTGATTGCAACTGCAATACCATAAGGATCTTGATATTCTCGGCGTAAAAAATATAAGCCGTATCCTGCCCAGATGACAGTGCCTGATCCAGCCGCTAAGATTGGAGTTCCTACCGGTGAAGGAATGTCTATGCCGGTGTGTGCCATTCCGTAAAACATCCCGCCATAACGATAACTGGCGAGCGGTGCATTTTGTTCATTTGCGCCGATTGGACGAATAAAATAAAAATGATCGTATGGTGTTGGTTCCCAAGGGGTAGGATATAGAGGGGGATGCCAACCAGGACCAGGATCTGGTTGGTTGGTTGGAAAAGTGAATGATATCGGTTCAGAGAGTGGGGTGGGTGGTAATGTAGCGGTTTTTTGATCTTGATTGATTGGGGTTATCGCTAAAGCAACAACTGGAGTCTGACTAGGGTTTTTCTCTTGAAGTGAAGCAGTTTGAGTAGAATGAAGTGGACCTATCTGATCACTAGTGAATAAGTTGGGGGTCCCTGTACAGGCTGATAGACTGATTGAATAAATGGTTATCAATAGTACGTTGATCAATGTTTCTCGATAGTCGTTTGATAACAAATGCATTTCTACGGCTCCGAACCAAGCGATGGCGTTGTTATTTGCGTCTCAAGCTGTGTAGGAATGGGAGTAGAAGTCTTATCAGGAGTAGTTGTTTGTGTAATTGTTGGGGTAGCTGTGAGAGTAGGTGATGGTGTAGATGAAAGGTAAGGTGTTCTGGTAAGTGTTTCTGTTGGGGTTGAAGTTTCTGTAGGTGTTGCGGAGGGTGTTGGAGAAGAAACTGGTGTAGGAGTATTTAATGCTTCATGTGGATATATCTCTAACATCGCTGAAAACCAATCCAAGCCATCCGGATGATAGAATTCATTATGACGAACTGAAGAATAGGCAACCCGCCAGGTGGGTAACGAAGGTGACCTATACCACCCATATGCGTAAGCTAGATCAGTAATATCAATCCAATAACCATCTGGAATTGATTTGTAAAGCGTACCACCTTGTAGATAAGCGATTGGATCACCAGATTGGCGAGCGTTTAAATCCCAAGGAATTTGCTTGAGTGGCATCCCTATCGAACCGTCTTGAAAACGGGCTTTTATATATAGTCTCCAAAATATTTGAGGTCCGTAATCTTCTCGTACTGCAATCATCCATCCCGCATTTATTGGAGCTGTGTTTGTCCAAAAAGCTCTACCGGTATATAACCAATCCTCTTGCATACCTGGTTCTAAAGGGCTAGTTAATGGAATAAAGGACTTTTCTAGATTGGAAAGATAATCCCATCCCGCTTCATTGGAAATTCTTTCGCGCAGAGTATAAAAAGCTTCGTCAACTGAGTCTTGCAGTTTTTGGCTTGGATCGGATAAATTCTCTAACGAAATGATCTTTCTTCGTTCACCCGGCATATCACCGCCAGGTTGTAAAATTGAGCCCCAAAGCGAGGTAGGGGTTATTTGAGCGATGTCTTTGAGAGTAGATAATAGATCATTTCCAAGAACACCAATCTCCCAAGTAATACCAGATATTTGACCAGAAAGAAAAACCGGTGGTAGTTGTATACTCTGGTCCTTTAGATTATATGCTGTTAAATAAGACTGATTTGGTGTTTTGAGAGAGGTTAGTAAAAGATCACCTTGTGGATTCCAGACAAGCCAATCTCCCATACTTTGGTGTGAAGGACGAATATCGGTTTGCTCGGAGCTCCAAATATATATCTTTTGGAAACCTTCTGTGTCGATCGCAGACCAAGCGATTTTTTGACCATCTGGTGACCAGATTGGATGCACTTCCGAGTGATCTTTATTACGGCTGATGTTTTCATAACGGTTTTGAGTTTGATCAAGGTCAACGATCCAAATTTCATTTTCACCGCTTCTCGTGGAGACAATAGCTAATTTTCTACCAAGTGGTGACCAAGATGGTGAATGATCAGCTCCTGGATGTGAAGTTAATCGAAATGGTTCACTGAGCGGATCATCTGAAGGTTTAATGAAAACATCTAAATTTCCATTTTCATCTTTCTCCCCTGGCATATAACGCTCGTATGCTATCCATAATCCATCAGGAGACCAAGTGGGGTTGGCTTCATATTCGGGAGTATGGGTTAGTTGAGAAATATTTCCATTAAAGAGATCCATTTTATATAAATCCCAGTATCCATCTCGATCAGATGCAAAAGCCAGTTCAGTACCATCTGGGCTGATTGAAGGTGTAATATCTCTCCAAGAACCATTTGTAAGCCGTATTAATTGTGGATCTTTTCCAGGGTGAAATGCATAAAGATGGGCATAGCCATGTTCTTGTAAAGATAGGATGATCAATCCTTCCCACCAAGATTGACAATTAACTTGAATATCTGATGTAGATTTTGGTCTTGTTGTTTCTTCGATTGGGTTGGTAGTAGGGATGAAAACTGTCTCATCGGATGAGGTAATGCTGATTGTTGTGGTTATCCCTGCGTTGGCGGTCATCGTAGAATTTATGATTGCGGAGATTGGGTTTTGTGAAGTTAATTTTGGATCCATTGATTGATTGGAGATGCGATTTTGAAAGAATTGCCAAATGAAATATAGCGGTAATATGATAAGTATCAGTAATACAAAAAAACCAAGGTAGAACCGTCTATTATTCTCGCTGGTTTGAGAAATTTTCTCTTCATCATTCATATAAAGATCACCTTTGGGTACCTTCTTAATATTTAACCATGAAAATATATTGCTTGGTTAAATATTTACTCATCCGTCAGTACTGATTTAAAGAAAAATCTGATAATAATTGAGATCAAAACCCTTCTTCTATGTAGAGCTAAATATCGATTAACAGGGTGATTATCAGTTAATAATAGAAATAATTATATGTTAAGCGCTGTGATAATTTGCAAAATAATAAGATTATATTTAGATCGTAAAACTCACAATTTTTTCATCAACAAGCTGAGCAATAAAAAGATTCTGATCATTCCCATTCTGTGGTTCATCTAAGATCTTTAGATAGGAAAGTGTAGCGCTCAACTTGTAATTCCCGCTTGTGATATGTTCAGGCATATGCATAGTGAACTCGGTTATTGGAGCCTTATTTCCTACAATGCTTGTAGAGGCAAGATAATTTTCATTTTTATCCATGACCTTAACTTCGATATCAATCGGTTCTATTGGTTCATCGATATTTAAAATTATGGTGATTTTACTGTGATCATCCCATGGGGTAATTTTTATAGAATTGATACGAGCTTCTAGCGGGTTTTTAGGATTCTTATTGAAATCATGCAATAAAAATTCCATTTGTCTCCTTTTTCTATCTAGTGTATAAGTTTTTCCTATTCAACAGGACTGCTTACCATTATAAACGGAAAAAGAGTAAAATCATCAATAAAAAAAGGCAGGCAATGAATGCCTACCATAGAATAATAAAATGCTGCAATGCTACTAAAAAACCTGTAAGTCGGATATATAGGTGATTTATATTCCATACATATATGCTAATCCAACTGTGCCTGGACCTGCGTGAGTTCCAATCACTGGACTAACTTCCGAAAATATTGATTCTTCAGTTTCTATTCTGCTTTCTGCAAATTTTTGTAATTCTCTTGCATCTTCCTCTGCGCGAGCATGTAAAACCGCCAATCGAACTGGATGTTTATCTTTCACTCGTTCCTCTACTAACTCGACTAATCGAAGCAGAGATTTTTTCCTGGTTCGAACTCGCTCGATAGCTTGGACTTTACCACCTGTGATTTCTAAAATTGGTTTGATATTTAATGCCGTGCCTAGATATCGGCTTGCACCTCCGATCCGTCCTCCACGATGGAGGAATTCTAAGGTGTTAACCGCGAATACAACTCCAGTTTGTTCTCGAGCATTATTCACGATTTCTTTTACTTCCTCTAAGTTTGCGCCATTTTCGGCTAACCTAGCTGCAGCCAAGACTTGTAAACCCATTGCCATGGACGTTGAATTTGATTCAATAATAGCAATCGGAGCATCCGGAAAATCTTCGCAAGCCTGTTGTGCAGATGCAACTGTTCCTGAAAGAGAAGGCGGTAAAAGGATAGCTGCAATCTCATTACCTTGTTCCAATAATTGTTTGAAAATATGACTGAATGATTGAGGCGTGACTTGGGCTGTACTTGGCATTATTTTAGATTTTTCTAAGCGAGCATAAAAATCATTTGGTTTGATATCTATACCATCATTAAATGTTTCATTACCCCAGATTAGTACCTGGGGCACAACATGGATATTATATTTCCTCAATAAATCTGATGGGATATAAGCAGTACTATCGGTAATAATAGCAATTTTTGACATAATAAAACTCCAATAATCTTTTTTAAAAAACGACAATATATGAAAAAAATCTTTATTTCTTTATTAACAACCCTAATCCTAGAAAATCGTTGCGATTGCCAATGGGTTTTATTATTAGATTTCTATTTTATATCGAAGATTCATGAATTTGTTAAAGGAATATGGTTGAAAGAAGTATGCATTTCATTTAAGTGAATAGAAAAAGCCTTGACCAAGTTACTCTTACAAGCTAAAATGCAATGCTATGTTCGAATCATTAACACAACGCTTAGAAGAAGTATTTATAGAATTAAGACGTCACGGGAAATTATCTGAAGCTGATGTTGATAAAGCTATGCGTGAGGTACGTCTAGCTTTGTTAGAAGCCGATGTAAATTATGGTGTTGTCAAAAAATTCGTAAGTAAGGTCCAAGAACGCGCAATTGGTCATGAGGTGTCAAAAGCGCTTAATCCCGGACAACAAATCGTAAAAATTGTTAATGAAGAATTAATCGAGACTCTTGGTACAGCAGAAAAACTTAACTTGAGTGGTCCGCGTCCAAGAGTCATTATGTTGATTGGTCTACAAGGTTCTGGCAAGACAACCGCTGCAGGAAAGATTTCTCGATTATTACGCTCACAAGGAGAACGGGTGATGATGGTGGCTTGTGACCCATATAGACCTGCCGCTGTTCAACAATTAGAAACACTCGGACGACAATTAGATATTCCAGTTTACTTTGAAGAGGGTATTTCGCCACCTAAATTAGCTCGCAAGGCAGTCGATTCTGCACAAAAGGGAGGTCATACGATTGTCATCCTCGACACAGCAGGTCGGTCACAAATGGACGATCAGTTGATGGATGAATTGCGTGCTATTCAAAAAAACGTACAACCCATTGAAATATTATTAGTGGTTGATGCCATGATTGGACAGGAGTCCGTGAATATTGCCCAAGGTTTTATTGATGTGATTCCTCTGACCGGCTTGATTTTAACAAAACTTGATGGTGATGCACGTGGTGGTGCAGCGATTTCGATCCGATCTGTGACTGGTGTTCCGATCAAATATCTAGGGACTGGGGAGAGCTTGGATGCCCTGGAAGTTTATGAACCCAGCAGACTCTCAAGTCGAATTCTGGGTATGGGGGATATCTTAGGTTTGATCGAAAAAGCTGAAGCAGCCTATGATGAGAAATCCGCTCGTAAACAAGCTGAAAGATTAATGAGCGGAGAATTCTCGTTGGAGGATTTTGCAGATCAAATCAAGCAAGTCAGAAAGATGGGTCCTATAGGGCAGATTTTAGACATGATGCCAGGAGGTTTAGGACAAGCTGCCCGTCAAATTCCTCCCGAAGAGGCAGAAAACCAATTCAAACGAACAGAAGCGATTATTAATTCGATGACCAGAGAAGAGCGACGACGTCCTGATTTACTTAATGCATCTCGACGTCGAAGAATAGCTAATGGCTCAGGAACTCAGGTGCAAGATGTAAATCGACTCATAAAGCAATTTCGAGATGCTCAAAAGTTGATCAAGAGGTTGAAGAAATCCGGCATGCGTGGTATACAAGGTATGTTTGGATAGCAGGTCTATGAAAACGCAAGCCCCACCTGCAAATTGGGCTGCAAGCGATAATGCGTCCCTTCCACGCTCCCTCCTGCGCTTGCCCGTCCAGTAAAAAAAGGGCAAAACAATAAAAAAGATTATAAAAAGGAGATTATTATATGGTTCGTATCCGTTTACGTCGAGTTGGAGCAAAGGGGCAGGCTAGTTACCGTGTGGTAGCTGCTGATAAAGAAGCAGCACGAGATGGTCGTTTCTTGGAGATTCTTGGTTTTTATAATCCTCGAACTGAACCTGCAACAATACAGTTAAAGGAAGATCGAATTTATGATTGGATCAGTAAGGGCGCCCAGCCAAGTGAATCTGTTCTACAAATCTTTAAGGTTACAGGAACGATGGAGCGTTTTGAGCGCTTAAAAAAAGGTGAAGAACTTGACACTCTACTAGCAGAAGCTGAAGCTGGAGATTCTGCGCGCAATATCAATCCAAAGACTACTCATATTATTGAGAAAAATTTAAAATCTAAGAAGAAGGAAACGGAAGCCAGCTCTGAAGAGAAAGTTACTGAAGAAGCTTAAATCCTATTATTAAAAACTGCGAGGAAATTATGAGGGAATTGATTGAATATATTGCCACTTCACTGGTCGATGATCCAACACAGGTAAGTGTTAACGAATATCAACGAGGATCGCAAACGATTCTTAAGTTGCGAGTAGCCAAGGAAGATATGGGAAGGATTATTGGCAAAGGGGGTAAGGTTGCTAATGCGATGCGAGTATTACTCCGTGTTGCAGCAGCTGCATCAGAGAAACGCGCAATTTTGGATATTGTTGAACCCGAATGAGTATTAATAATACCAGCGGGAAGTCTCATAATAAGACAGGCTCGCCCAAACCTGGCGAGCCTGAATTCTTGGTTATTGGAAAGCTACGAAAACCTCATGGGGTACATGGTGAAATAGCAATGGAAATACTGACTGACTTTCCAGAACGTATAAAAACTGGAAGTGAAGTTTTTATGGGGAATGATTACAAACCATTGCATATTCGGAATATTCGTCAGCATAATCAGTTACTTCTCATTTCGTTTGAAGAATACCTTGACCCTGAAAAGGCTTCTGAATGTAGGAATCAATTTATTAGTATTCCGTCAACCGAATTACCAGAACTTCCATCTGGTGATTTTTATCATCACCAAATACTTGGTCTTCAAGTATATGATGAAGATGGAAGGTTGTTGGGAAAGATTGAAAATATTTTGGAAACTGGCGCAAATGATGTTTTTGTGATTCGATTGAATGAAGGAGATGAAATTCTACTTCCTGCAATTGATTCCACGATTAAGAGGATTGATTTGGAAAGGGGCGAGCTATATGTCAATATTCTTCCAGGAATCCTACCTGAGTAGAATATCTGTATACACTCCTAGAGTTTTATATCATGAAGATCATAGAGGTATCTAAAGGTGGACGATAAAAAGAGATACTGGATTGGTTTTAATCTAGTAAAAGGAATAGGTTCAACTCGACTACAAAACCTCCTAAATAGCTTTGGTGATATAAAAAATGCTTGGGAAGCAACTGAGGCTCAATTGAGAGATGCAGGGCTTGGATATTCATTGATCCAGACATTAATCAAAACCCGAAATAGTAATCAATTAGAAAACATTATGAAATTGATTGATAAAAGCGGGATTGATGTTGTGACATGGGACGATGGAGCATACCCTAGACGACTTAGAGAGATCAATCAGTCTCCACCCGTGCTCTATGTTAATGGTGAAATCCTCGAGGAAGATGATTGGTCAGTGGCGATTGTTGGGACACGAAGGATCAGTACTTATGGGAAGCAAGTCACGGAACAGTTGGCAACTGAATTGGCTCAGAATCGAATTACGATAGTTAGTGGCTTAGCCAGAGGCATTGATAGTGTTGCCCATAAAGTAAGCATTGATAGAGGTGGACGCACAATCGCGGTATTGGGATGTGGTGTTGATATTATCTATCCTCCAGAGCATCGTCGATTAGCAATGGAAATCGTTGAACATGGGGCTTTGATTAGTGATTATCCTCCGGGAACTGCGCCTGAAGCAGTCAACTTTCCTCCACGAAACAGAATAATCTCAGGTTTATCAAAAGCTACTGTAGTTGTTGAAGCTGGTAGAAAGAGTGGTGCATTGATTACAGCAGCATTTGCGACTGAACAAGGGCGAGAGGTTTTTGCGGTTCCGGGAAATATATATTCACCGAATAGTAAAGGACCTAATCAACTTATTGCCGATGGCGCACAAATTCTTAACAATACCAATGCATTACTAGATTCTCTGGAAATTAACCAAGCACATGCTCAGCGAGAAACGCGTCAGATTTTACCTGCTGACGCAACAGAAGCGCAACTTTATAAAATCCTGAGTACAGAACCATTACATGTAGATGAAATTAGCAGGCTCAGTGGACTTCCAATTGAAATGATCACTGCCAATCTTACTTTGTTGGAACTAAAAGGGATGGCACGTCACATTGGAAATATGCATTATGTTGCAGTATCGGAAGAATATGAGGAATATCAAGTTAACACAAGAAGTGCGCCTTTATCAGAGTTTGAGTTTGATGATTGAGAAATGATTCTTGTGTATAATAGCAAACTATTTCAGGTGAAATATGAAAAACAACTACTATGCAATAATTATGGCAGGGGGCGGTGGTACAAGGCTATGGCCTTTATCGCGCAAGAATCACCCCAAACAAATGTTAAGTCTATTTGATAAGAGATCGCTCTATCAAACCACGATTGATCGTCTCGAGGGAGTTTTCCCGTTAGAAAATATTTATGTCATTACTGTACAAGAACAAGCTGATGAATTACGAGCACAATACCCAGGAATACCCGATGAAAATTATTTGATCGAACCAATGCCCAAAGGGACTGCTTCTGTTGTGGGGTTGGGTGCGCTAGCTCTACAGAAACGTGATCCTGAGGCTGTGATGGCTGTTTTAACTGCCGATCACTATATCGGGAATGAACCACTCTTCCGAGATATTCTAGAGACTGCCTATCATGTGGCGAAAGATGGATTTTTAGTCACTTTAGGGATCGATCCATCACATCCATCTACCGGTTTTGGCTATATTCAACAAGGCGATTTTGTAAATCACTATAATGATAAAAAAGTGTTTCGTGTTTTACGGTTTAAGGAAAAACCTGATGCGGAATATGCTAACCTAATGTTAAAAGAAGGTGGACATTCCTGGAATTCGGGGATGTTTATTTGGAGCGTCGATCATATCATGAGCGAATTCCATAGACAAATGCCAAAACTTACCAACGCTCTTGAGATTATTAGCAAGGATTGGGGAACAAAAACTCAACAAAGCACGATCAATCGTGAATGGCAATTGTTAGATAATGAAACGATTGACTATGGTATTATGGAGAACGCCAAAAATGTGGCTGTTATTCTTGCGGAGGGATTAGGTTGGAGTGATGTGGGTAGCTGGGATTCCTTATATGATTTATTAGAATCAGATCAAGATGGGAATATCATCATGGGAGGGGAGCATGTTGGACTGGACACAAAAGACACATTAATTTACGTTCAGAAAGAACATCGCTTGATTGTGACCATTGGAGTAGATGATCTTGTGTTAGTCGATACAGGTGATGTATTACTGGTTTGTCGGAGAGAAGAAGCACAAAAAGTGCGTCAAGTCGTTCAAAAGCTTAAACAGGATGGTCAAAATTATTTGTAAGCGTAATGGATGTGAATTGATGAGGAGAGATATAAATTGAAAGCTTACTGTGTAAAATGTAAAGAAAAACGAGAATTGAAAGAACCCAAAGCGGTTTTTACGAAAAGTGGTACTCCGGCTACACGTGGAATATGTGCTGTCTGTGGAACTAGTCTATTTCGGATGGGTAGAACAGAAGCACATGATGGAATGACTCCCCCGAAACCTGCCAAGCCTGAAAAAAAGCGATCCGGAAAATTGGTCATCGTTGAATCGCCAGCAAAAGCTCGCACAGTCGGAAATTTTCTAGGTAAAGGTTATACAGTAAAAGCTTCCGTTGGACATGTACGTGATTTATTAAAATCGCAAATATCGGTAGATGTTGAGAATGGTTTTACTCCAAAATATCGTGTTCCTAATGAGAAACGACCTGTTGTAAGGGAGCTTAAAAAATTAGCAGATAATGCGGAAGAGATCTATTTGGCAACTGATCCAGATCGAGAAGGAGAAGCAATCGCTTGGCATTTAACTGAAGCCGCTGAAATTGAACCAGCATATACCTATCGAGTGGTCTTTCATGAAATCACTAAACCAGCCGTTACTGATGCGTTTTCACATGCTCGTCAAATCAATATGGACTTGGTGGATGCTCAACAAGCGAGACGGGTTCTTGATAGATTGGTCGGTTATAATCTGAGTCCATTGTTATGGCGCAAAGTTCGTAGTCGATTGTCAGCTGGACGTGTACAATCGGTTGCACTCCGTCTCATTGTAGAGAGAGAGCGTGAAATCGAAGCTTTTATTCCCGAAGAATATTGGTCGATAGAAGTCGAGCTTAAACCCGAAACGGAATCAAACGATCGAAAGTCATATATTGCAAAACTAGTGAAAATTGATGGTGAAGATCCTGTATTAGATAACGAAGATAAAGTCAAACCGATCCTAGCTGAACTCGAGAAAGCGAATTATCAAATTTCAGGAATAATAAGAGGGCAAAGACAGCGAAAACCCTCAGCGCCATTTATTACCAGTACTTTACAACAAGAAGCTTCTCGACGTCTCGGTTTTACAGCACGCAAAACAATGGCAGTGGCGCAGCAGTTATATGAAGGGATTGATATAGGTAATGGTGGTGAAGTAGGTTTGATTACTTATATGAGAACAGACTCTACCAATATTTCAGAGTTAGCGTTGGATGAAGTGCGTCAATTCATACATAGCGAGTATGGAGAGAACTATTTACCAAAATCAGCTCGAATATATAAAACCAAAGCAAAAGGCGCTCAGGAGGCACATGAAGCAATAAGACCAACCTCTGCTTTAAGGGCTCCTAAATCTATCAAAGAGAGGATGACACGTGATCAATACCGATTGTATAATCTAATATGGCAGCGTTTTATAGCTTCTCAAATGGCCAATGCAATCTATGATACCATAAAAGTAGAAGTAGAAGGAACAACAGAAACTCATACATACTTCTTGCGAGCTTCTGGTTCAACGATCGCGTTTGATGGATTCCTGAAGGTCTATGCAGATTCAAAAGAAGAACAGAAACAAGAAAATGAACAGAGTATCGACTTTCCCGAAAGTATCGCAGAAGGACAATCACAGGAATTAATTCGATTGATTCCTGAACAGCATTTCACACAACCGCCGCCGCGGTATTCAGAGGCTTCGCTTGTTCGTACATTAGAAGAGAATGGAATTGGGCGTCCTTCCACGTATGCCCCAATCCTTTCCACGATACAACAACGTGGATATGTCGGTAAAGAGACAAATCGTCTATGCCCAACAGAAACTGGAATTCTAGTTAATGATTTGCTTGTGGAACATTTTCCCTCAATTCTTGATGTTGGTTTCACCGCAGAGATGGAACAAGATTTAGATCGGATTGCCACTGGTGATCTTCCGTGGGTGAATGTAATCCGAGAATTTTATACACCATTTTCCAAACAAGTAGAAATCGCTGAAAAGAAGATGCCAGAAGTAAAGATGGAACCCGAGTCTATCGGAAGAATATGTCCAAAATGTGGGCATGATTTGGTAGTTCGCTGGGGAAGATTTGGGAAATTTATTAGTTGCAGCAATTTCCCTGAATGCCGTTACACTGAAGCATGGCTAGAGAAAATAAATGTGCGTTGTCCAAAAGATGGTGGAGAGATAGTAGAACGTCGAACAAAGAGAGGGCGTATCTTCTACGGTTGTTCAAACTACCCGGAATGTGATTTTACATCATGGAAGCGTCCTCTTTCACAACCATGTTCAAAATGTGGAGGTTTATTAGTTGTTGCCGATAAAAAGAATGCCCAATGTACTCAATGTGAAGAGCGTTATTCACTTGAAGAAATCACTGGAGATACCGAAGAATAGTGTAAGTATTTAGTTGATATTTTAATTTAAGAATCTTCAGAATATTTCCGTCAAAGAGATGCTTTTCAGGTATATTTCTTGCACCTATAATAGGGAAAGATTCATTGATCATATTGCATATTCTTATACAATCGTCTAAAATACTTACGACTTTCTGTGATTAAGGAATCTTTCTAAAGCGATTTTATTTTGAGATTAACTTTCATTAGGGAGATACGTTATGGATCAACTACGTGAACAAATAAATAAACCACTTGTTGTGGGAATTATTGGGTTTATTATTGGCTCTATCTTTGGCTTAGTAGTGCTAGGGTGGCAAATTTGGCCGGTTGAATGGGTGAATGCACGACCAGAACACTTAAGTCCTTCTGCGAAGGTAGAGTACCTACGCATAACCATAGAGGCTTATGGGCAAAATGGAGATCTTCAGAAAGCTCTAATCCGTTTTAATGCACTAGGTGATAGCGCTGAAGAGACTTTAGCAACAATCATTCAGGAACCTCAAGACCTGAGTAATGAGCTAATTCAAAATTTCAAGAGTTATGTATCAAGTGTGGAAGTTGCTCCTATCGCGACATCTGAAACGGAAACGCCGTTGCCCACTGAAGAAAGCGAAGAGGAAGAAGGTGGGGTAAGGAACGTTCTTCTAATCATTATACCGATTCTTTGTGTAATTATTTTAGTCTTAGGAGCTGTATTGTTTTATATATTTGTCCTACGTGGACGAATGGCTGCAGGCACAAAGGAATCTCATGAGACAAATTACGATGAGACTCCTGATTATATCGAGGAGGAGGAATATTACGAACCTGGTAAAGAGCCTCCGATTGCACAATTCATGGCTTCCTATAATCTTGGCGATGATCTGTTTGATGACTCCTTTAGTATTGAATCACCATCCGGTGAATTCCTCGGGGAGTGTGGTGTTGGAATATCCGAAGCGATTGGTGTAGGAGAACCAAAGAAGGTCACAGCTTTTGAGATTTGGCTGTTTGATAAAAATGATATCCAAACAGTCACGAAAGTAATAATGAGCGCCCATGCTTACAATGATGAAATGATCAGCCAACGACTTGAAGCAAAAGGTGAACCTGTCCTATCACAACCAGGAGAGGAAATTCTTTTAGAAACCCAAACGTTGTCTTTGGTAGCTCGAGTTGTTGATATGGGATATTTGGAAGGAGCTGCGCCATCTCAAAGCAGCTTTGATCATCTTGTCGTGGAATTAATGGCTTGGAGTAAATAATTCGTCAATTCCTAATATAGACCCAAGAAAAAAAAGCCGACAGCATGAATAACACTGTCGGCTTTATTATTGGGATAATCACTTATTCTATCTTTAGAACTTTTAATTCGATGATTCCTGCAGGTGTATTTGCTTTAACCGAATCACCCACTTTTGCGCCGATTAATGCTTTCCCTATGGGGGATTCATTAGATATCCTTCCATTTAATGGGTCGGCTTCAGTAGCTCCAACAAGATCGTATGTTTCAGATGGATAATCTTGCTCTTGAATGGTCACTTTAGAACCTACTTCGACTTTGTTCCCATTGGGATTCCTTTGAATTATTTGGGCATTTTTAATTAAATACTCTAATTCTTGAATTCTTCCTTCAAGAAATGCCTGATCTTCTTTTGCTTTTGTATAATCAGCATTTTCTGATAAATCGCCTTGAGAAATTGCATTTTGAAGACGCTCCGCTATCTCGGTACGTCCTACATCTTTTAAATGTGCTAATTCTTTTTTTAATTTCTCTAAGCCTTCTTCGGTAAGATATTTCTGTTCATTCATCTTTTTACTCCAAGCAAATCAATTGGTGAATGATATATTCTACAGATTTCTCGAGATAAGTCAATCCTTGAGTTAAGTAATTACGATTGGATCAAATAATTTCTGATATTCTTCTACAGCAAAGCGATCAGTCATTCCTGCTATATAGTCACATATGGTGCGTTCTAACCCAAATTCATCAATTTGTTGCTGTACATGTAAAGGTAAGATTGCCGGTTCAGATCGATAAGCGGAAAATAGGTCACTAATCACACGCTCTGCTTTGACAGCCATGCGGACAACTCTATAGTTGCGATATAAATTAGTGTATAAAAAATCCTTAAGCTGTCGGTTTCGTCGATACATATCTTCGCTAAAACTGATTACATTGTATGGTAAGCTCTGCAGGTCTTCTACAGATGTGACATGGCTATCGCGTATGCGTTCATGGGTTGTATGAACTAGATCGGTCACCTCCATTCCAATCAATCTACGGATGATACGATGTCGGGATAAATCATCAAGATCTTTGCCTCGAACCCCTAAGTCTTCAAGCAAAATTTCCCATAGTGTTATCCCATCTAACATATTGGGGGAAATCATTTTTGAACGTAGACCATCATCTAGGTCATGGGTGGTATAGGCGAGTTCATCAGCAACATTTGCAATTTGAGCTTCTAAATGACCACGTAAATCAGGATTATATTCGTTGGCATCTGAGATGTCATATTCAGATTCGTGTTTGACGATACCTTCACGAACTTCCCAGGTTAGATTAAGACCAGGGAAATTCCTATAACGTCTTTCTAGTATAGTCACAATACGAAGTGATTGCTTATTATGATCGAATCCGCCATGATCACGCATTAGACGCGATAATGCTATTTCCCCAGAATGACCAAAGGCGCTATGACCAAGGTCGTGTGCCAAACAAATCGCCTCTTCTAGGTCTTCGTTAGCTCCAAGAGCGCGCGCAATTGCGCGCGCAATTTGCGCTACTTCAAGTGTATGTGTCAGACGTGTGCGATAGTAATCTCCTTCGTAATTGAAAAAAACTTGAGTTTTATATTCCAATCGACGAAAGGCAGTCGTATGAATGATACGATCCCGATCACGCTGAAAGGATGTTCTGTATTCTGGTTCATCCTCGGGGTATAAGCGCCCTAGGTTTTCTCGACTATGGCAGGCATAAGGCGCTAGTCGATCATCTTCGTACTTTTCAAGATCCTGTCGTGTGTAAAACATTTATTTCTCTTTCGATGTTCTTATGTGCCTTCCTTCCAGGAATTTAAATAGGTTACCTGTTCTGGGGTAAGAACATCAATATTTACTTTCATGGCATCCAACTTTATTTTGGCTATTTGATTATCTATATCAGCAGGAACGCTATAGACTTTTTGCTGTAATTCATCAGCGTGCTTTGCTATATATTCTAGACTGAGCGCTTGGTTCGCGAAGGACATATCCATCACACTTGCAGGGTGACCTTCGGCAGCAGCTAAGTTGATCAGACGTCCCTCCCCTAGGATATGAATCAGTCGACCATCGGATAATTCATACTGCTCGACGAAAGGACGTACCAACCGTTTTGATACTGCCATCTCTTCCAATGCGGGAATATTTATCTCTACATTGAAATGCCCAGAATTAGCAACAATTGCGCCATCTTTCATCAACTCGAAATGGTGACGATCTAAAACGTTGATATCACCAGTCAAGGTTACAAAGATATCTCCAATCGGCGCTGCTTCATTCATTGGCATGACTCGGAAACCATCCATTACCGCCTCCAAGGCAGGAAGTGGATCTACCTCTGTGACGATCACATTAGCTCCCATACCACGTGCTCGCATCGCAAGACCACGTCCACACCAACCATATCCAGCGATAATAAAGGTCTTTCCTGCTAATAGGATATTGGTTGCCCGAATGATACCATCAATGGTTGATTGTCCGGTTCCATAACGATTGTCGAAAAAATGCTTCGTCATGGCGTCATTTACAGCAATGATGGGGAATTTTAATTCGCCATCATGCGCCATTGCTCGTAATCTTATCACACCCGTTGTTGTTTCTTCAGTTCCACCAATTACCTCGGGGAGCAAATCACGGCGATCTTTGTGTAATGTGCTAACCAGATCTGCACCATCGTCCATAGTTAGTTGAGGTTTATGATCTAGTGCAGCGTGGATATGTTTATAATAAGTAACATTATTCTCCCCTTTGATTGCGTAAACCGGTATTTCAAAATGTGTCACCAAAGATGCGGCTACGTCATCTTGTGTTGAAAGGGGGTTTGAGGCAGTTAAAACCACATCTGCGCCTCCTAAATGCAAGGTATGCATAAGGTTTGCAGTCTCAGTTGTAACGTGTAAACATCCCGATACCCTTAAACCACTTAAGGGACGTTCCTTTTCAAAACGCTCACGAATTAGTCTTAATACTGGCATTTCACGTTCTGCCCATTCAATACGTCTTCTACCTCCCTCAGCTAATTGTAAGTCTTTTACATCATATTTTTCCATTATTAGTAATCTCCTTGTTTGTATCTTTATAGAATTTTTCAAAGATACAGTATTATTAGAAAAGCAAATCTAAACAACCTTGATCATCAAAATGATTTCGATAACGATTAATAAATTCTTGTGGAGTAAAGTAATGACTCTGTGGTCCTTTCTGCTCCAAACAATACGTAGCAGCTAGGGCTCCCATACGTCCATTAACTTCCATTGGGAACCCCAAACTATAACCGGTTAAGAAACCTCCTCTAAAGGCATCACCAACTCCAGTCGGATCAACCATATGCTCTGGTGATACAACTGGTGTTTGAACGAGTCCTTGATTTGTGTAAATTTTGGCGCCTTTTTCGCCTTCGGTAACAACGGTAAAAGCGTTTTGATGGTTTTCTAAGACATTTATTGGTTCTAATCCAGTCATCTTCTTAATCAAAGCGTATTCATAGTCATTTCCAAAGAGGGCATACGCTCCTCGAATGCCAAATTCCAAATCATTAGCCTGTAGACGGACGATTTGTTGACTTGGATCATAGATATAAGGAATATTTAATTGAAGGCATTCTTCTATATTCTTATTCATAGCGTCTGGATCATTGGGTGAGATTACTACGATATCGGGTTGGTCACTTCCTAGGTCATTAAACGACAGTTCAACAGCATGCGCCATCGCTCCTGGATAAAAACTAGCGATTTGCGCATTATTTAAGTCAGTATTTACAAAAAAGGAAGCGGTGAATACGCCTGGAATAACGCGAGCTCCAGAAGTATCAACACCAACATTTTCTAGAAAAGATCGGTATTCTAAAAAATCTTCACCAACGGTTGCCCATAAGTGGGGTTTTTGTCCTAATAAAGCCATCGTGTAGGCAATATTTGGAGCTACGCCTCCATGTAAGCGTTCCATTGAATCTACAAGAAAAGAAAGGCTTATCCGATCAAGATGTTCGTGCAGAATATGATCTTTGAAGTTACCAGGGAATGTCATCAAATAATCAAATGCAACGGAGCCGCTGAGTAGAATGTTCATATTATTCTTCTCCAAGAATTCTTTTGATGTTGGTAATATAAGGAGGATAAATAATTCCTCTTTCAGTAATAATTGCTGTAATTAATCGATTAGGGGTGATATCAAATGCTGGGTTACGAGCGGAAGCGTTTTCAGGCGCGATTCCATCCTCATTAATTTTAATTCCTAATACTTCTGATTGTTCCCTTTCTTCAATAGGGATCTGATTCCCACTCGTTATATGTGGATCAATGGTTGATGTGGGAACGACAGCATAAATTGGTACATGATTGTCATATGCTGCCAACGAAAGCATATAAGTACCGATCTTGTTGGCTACATCCCCATTGGCTGAAACTCGATCGGCGCCGTAAAAAACTTTCATGGCCTCACCTTTTTGCAGGAAATAACCAGCCGCATTGTCTGTGATAATGTCATAAGGAATGCCATAGCGCTGTAATTCCCAGGCTGTCAAACGGGCTCCTTGCAACCTTGGTCTGGTTTCATCCACAAGTACATGAATCCGTTTGCCTTGTTCATGTGCCATTCGGATGACTCCTAAAGCGGTTCCCCAATCTACTGTTGCTAAGGCGCCAGTATTACAATGATGAATAATTATATCGCCATCATCAATTAATTCAGCTCCGAAGGATGCCATTTTTCGATTGATTTCGATATCTTCATCAGCAATACGTTGGGCTTCACGTAAAATAAATAAAGGTAATTCAGATGGGTCTGTATCGGATTTCTCAACTTTACTCATTATCCTTTGGAGCGCCCAGTGAAGATTCACTGCTGTTGGTCGAGAATCACTAAGGATCTTCGAAGCGGTTTGCAAATCTGATAAAAAAGGATCTCGATCATGAGCAGAAGATTCTTGGGCGGCTAATACCAAGCCAAAAGCTGCCGTAGCGCCAATTGCTGGAGCCCCACGTACCACCATAGTACGAATAGCTTGTGCCACTTGTCGATAATCGTGATAGGAGACAATTTTAAATTCACCTGGCAACAAACGCTGATCTATTAATTTTAAAACCCGATTATCTGCATCCCATTCAACAGTTCGCATATTACCTGTCCATCCTGATCATTTATACCTTATCATTGAAATATCATCAAAAAACGCCCTCGAGTGAGAGCGTCTCTTACGAGAGCGAGTTGAGTTTAACACGGTCGGTCGAGATTGTCAAAGGTCTTATGTAAATGCAATTCGAAATAGCATGTGAAATAACCAAAAGAAATTCATCTTTATTGACACACTTATCTACCTGTGATATCTTGGCATACATGAAATTGCTATTTATTAGATTTCTCCCATGGTTAGTATTATTGATTGTGTCATTTGCTTGTGTGCGACAAGCTTCGTTACCCATGGAAGAGAATCCAATTATTACCCCGATTATTTCTTCTGCAACTCCGACTATAAAACCTACGCAAAAGAATACCCCTCAACCAACACCAACGCCTGTACCTGCTATTCGTATCGAAGCAGGAGAACGTGCTTTAATGAATGGAGATTGGCAATCAGCGTTGGAGGAATATAATATCGCATTGGAAGTGAGTAATGCCCCTGAATTACAGTCTGCTGCATTACTTGGTATTGGAAAAGCGCGTTTATTGGAACGTAATTATTATGAAGTCGATTTAACTTTAGAGGGTTTATTACAATTATTTCCTGATTCAATAGAGGCTGCAGAAGCTTACTTTGCGTTAGGACAATCATATACTGCACAGGAAAAGTATTTGGATGCAGCCGATGCTTATCTTGAATATTTAATCAGAAGACCTGGTGTTATCGATAGTTATGTACTAGACATTCGAGGGGACACCCTTTTCGCAGCTAGTGATTATGCAGGAGCCGCAAATGACTACCTGGCTGCGCTTGAATCACCCAGTCTCCTTGATCAGATACAGTTAAAACTTAAATTAGCGCGTGCTTACGCCCTTTCTGGGGATCCAACAAGCGCCATCTCTTTATATGATGAACTCTATCAACAGGCAGGGAGTGACCATACACTTGCATTGATTGATTTGAGAAGAGGTCAAGCTTATGAAGCTTTAGGACAATTAGAACAAGCCTATCGGTCTTACCAAGATGCCGTTGATCAATATCCAACTTCATATGATGCTTATAGCGCGTTGGTTGCTCTAGTTGAGGCGGGTATCGAAGTAGATCAACTGCAACGCGGGATAGTGAATTATTATGCTGCCCAATACGGTTTGGCATTAACTGCGTTTGATCGTTATTTGCAGGAGGCGCCTGCTGATCCAAT
>Ga0172370_10002727_pt1 | contig 25147 bp, 25 predicted proteins | sample LakKiv5m_FD_114538 | JGI IMG/M metagenome (GOLD analysis project Ga0172370, IMG submission 114538) | Freshwater microbial communities from Kabuno Bay, South-Kivu, Congo - kab_022012_11.5m | ecosystem: Environmental > Aquatic > Freshwater > Lake | place: Democratic Republic of the Congo...
AAAGGTGTCGAAGACGTCACGCGAAGGGTGCTCTAAGGGAATATTTAACCCGCTAAAGTTATTGTATTCGCTTTCTATCTCCGGCCCCTCCACCACAGAGAAACCCATGCGCGTTAATATCCCGCAGATCTCATCGATCACCTGGGTAAGCGGATGCAGCCGGCCTAGATCCTGGGCAATCCCCGGTAAACCTACGTCTACATTGCCATAGCTGGTTTGGCTACGGTTAACTACCAATGATTTTTCTTTGTCGTTAAATAAAAGGTTAAGCTTATTTTTTAAAGCGTTCACCTGCTGACCAAGTATTCTGCGCTCTTCGATAGATAAAGAAGGGATCCTGGCTGTCAATTCCGCCATAATGCCCTTTCTACCTAAGTATTTAACCCTTAATACCTCCAGCGATTCGCGGGAATCGATATCTTTGATTGCGAGTTCTATTTGTTCTTCAATAGCCTTAATATCAATGCCAGACATAATACCCCCAGCAATACGAATACAAAATTTAACTTAGCGGTATTCAACCTTTCCTTAACCTGCCTTCCCGAATTCATCTTACGGATAACCCGAGCATGTATGTCCAGGTCTCCTCCATGCTGACTACAGGCTCGATGAAATATGCCGGTTATCTCCAGCCAATCACCCTGGGCCTTATAATTACCGGTATAGGCGATAGCGGAGGCTAAATCCTTACCCAGCCAAATGCCGATCGCATTACTGCCGTCATTAAGATTAACCCAGGCATAGTCTCGGCGATACATAACCTCCCCAATTACCTCCCCTTCATATACTACCTGCTTACCGTCATAAAGTACGGCATTATTAATTAACTCTTCACTCGTAATCCCCTGAGCACAACTAACAAGCGGCATGAAGGTGACGATCAAAAATACTAAAATTACCATTCTGCAATAAGCATAATTTAATAAATCCGGCTTGGGTTTCATGGTTTCCCTTTGATTAAGGCAATAAAGAATCCCAGTATGGTAAATACGGAGATAAATTCTAACCTCCCTGCCCACATCTGCAGTATGTAGGTTACCTTGAGCGCCTGGGGCATTGCCGTATTGGTAATCCCGCAGGATAATCCGACATTAGCCGCCGCAGAGGTGGATTCAAATAAAGAGGGCAGAAACGGATAACCGAAAAGCATCCCGATAAGCGCACCCAAGGCATAGAGAACCAGATAAGCCAGGGTGATGATTAATGCGGAGCGGACCTGGGGATCTTCTAGAAAACAATCCTTGACATGGTGAAACTTTCTTACTACGATCGCTTTTTCCGGCAAAATTATTCTTTTGATATCCTGGGTCAGGGCTTTAAAGACAAGCCCGATGCGCAGCATCTTAATCGCCCCCGTGGTCGAACAGACTGCCCCGCCTAAGCTCATAGCAACAACTATCCCCATCAATGCCAGCTGGCTCCACTCATGCAGGAATTGCCTGGCATATATCGTTTGGTACCCTGTACCCGTATGCGCGGAGATAAACTGATAGAAGCCTTTACGGAACAATGCCAGCGCTCCCGAATAAACCCCTAATTGTTGCAAACCAATGGCGGTGATCCAAAAAAGCAAGGTCACAGTAATAAAAAGCGTCACTGTCTCGATATTTTTCATTATCTCTCTACGGTTACCGGTCCAGATATGGTAATGCAGTTTAAAATTAAGCGCTCCTAAAATCATGATAATAACCGTAATCAGCTCAAAAGGCAGGCTATGATAATAGAGTATATTTTGGGATTGCGGGGCAAACCCTCCGGTATCAAAAGCAGCCATAAATATGCAGCTGCCGTGAAAAAAAGCGCTTACCCAGCGCATGCCGTTTAACATTCCGGCTATACCCAAAGCGGATGTCCCTAAGATTAAATAAATGATACTCACCAGCCAGATAAACCGGCTGGTGTTGACTACATTAGGCAGGATTCTTTCATCGCGGGCCTCCCCTACATACATTTTAAATGCGCCGGAGATTCCTTTTACAAAAAAGGAGAGGGCTACGATAACAATACCCTGGCCGCCGATAAACATAATCAAATGACGCCAGAAATTATGGGCATAAGATAGATGATCGAGATCCTGAACCAGGGTAAGTCCGGTCGTGGCAAATCCGGACATAGCGTCAAAACAAGCATCCAGATAAGAGTTCCAGTGCCCGCTCAAATAAAGAGGGATCGCCCCTAAAATTGTGGCTACCAACCACGACAAAGAAACCACAATCATCCCCTGCATCCAGTTGAGGTCTTTTTCCGTAAAGCATATTTTTGTTAAGAGCAGCCCGACCACGCAGGAGATTTCGCAACCGATCACAAAATCCAAAATGGGATTAAGTTCTTTGAACGCCAAGCCTATCACCAAGGGTAAAAGCATGGCCAGGCCTAAACCCAAAATAACCTTCCCCAGATAGTAGCCAATCACTTTAATATCTTCTGTATTGGGGCGTAGGATCATATTTTTAAGGAGAAAATCAGGCAGATCAGGAATGCCACCAGTATCAGGAATGTCGCGTATAAGACTTCCGTGGCTATACCTAAAACGGCATTGAGGGGGAGCTTAATTTTCATTTTATAACGTGCCTATCAACAGATTCAATAGCTGGGGTTCATTGCCGATAAGGGTGAGGGCAATAATATCATCCCCGGCCTTAAGCACGGTATTGCCTTTAGGGACGATCACCTCTTCCCCTCTGACAATCGACACCAGCACTGAATCCGGCGGCAGCTGGATATCATGGACCTGCTTATCAATAATCGGCGAACTATCCGGCAGATCTACGCGTACGATCGCCAGTTTTCCCCTTTTAAAACTCATCAGGTTCACGAAATCCGAGAAAGATACTTCTTCTTCAATAATTTTGGCGATAATTTTCGTAGAGTCTACCGGCACATCTACTCCCAACTCAGAAAATGTGCGTTCGTTATCCGGATTATTCACCCTGCCGACGGTGCGTTGAATATTAAATCTCTCTTTGGCAATTTGACAGATGATCAGGTTATCTTCATCTTCGCCGGTGACTGCCGCTACCACATCGGCGCGCTTGATACCGGCCTCTTCCAAGATCCGCGGATCACAACCATCTCCGTGAATCACCAGAATCTCAAATTCTTTAGCTATCGCCTCGCAGATTGCTTTATCCTGCTCCACAATGCTTACAGTGTGCCTACCCTGGCAAAGCCTCTTAGCTAAAAAATAACCTATTTTTCCGGCCCCCACGATTATTAAAAACATAGTTTACTTAACTCCTATAAATTAAATTTAGCCTTTATTTTATTTAAGCTGGCTACCTTAACCGCAGCCATCAGTATATCCTTTTCTTTTAAAACCGTTTGTGGTTCCGGAATAATTACGCCATCCATCCTCCTTACTGCCACCACCAGTAACTCCTGAGGGATATTGATATCATCAATCGTTCTGCCGACAAGACTATCCTTGGCCTCGATTTCCAGCACTCCCAGGTCTTTGGTTTCGATAAGATAACTGGAGAAGCGGCTTTCGATAATTTTGTCTCTGAGCATCGAGGCGAACAAAATCGTTCCGCTGATAATATCCAGGCCGAGAGCGGTATAAATATGCGCGCGCTGAGGATCGTAGACGCGGACAAAAACTTTAGGAATATTGAATATTTTTTTGGCTACCTGTGCCGAAATTAAATTAGTATTATCCCCGTTGGTCACTGCGCACAAAGCATCCGCCCTATCAGCACCTGCCTGTTTTAGGAGGGTCAGATCAAAACCATTGCCGACCAGGGTTAATCCATTAAAAGTCCCCCCCAGGCGCTCAAAGGAATCCTGGTTTTTATCAATAATCACTACGTTGTGGCCTTCGTTAGATAAAAGCTGCGCTAATTCTGAACCTACCCTGCCGCATCCTACTATTATTACGTACATATTTTTTCCGTTTAGCTTGTTTAGCCTGTTTTTTATTTATTAAAGAGATTAACGACTTTTTGCTATCTCTACCAATTTCTTAAAAGCCTGATCATCCCTAACCGCCAGATCCGCCAAAATCTTCCGGTCTAACTTTACCTTGGATTTTTTCAGGCCATTCATAAACTGACTGTAACTAATACCCAAAACCCTACAGGCTGCATTGATACGGATAATCCAGAGCCGGCGGAAATCTCTTTTTTTATTCTTACGGTCGCGATAGGCATAAACCAAAGCATGCATAAGAGCCCGGCGCGCCTGCTGGAATTGCTTGCTGCGGTCACCCCAATAACCCTTTGCTGCCTTTAAAACCCTCTTTTTTCTCTTTCTGGTAGCTACACTGTGCTTGACTTTAGCCATAAGGCAATAACCTCCTTAAAAACTGGGCGTTTTTTTTATGTTCTATCAGCTTGGCCTTCTTCAAACTGCGTAGTCTTTTATTCTTCTTAGAAGTCATCAAGTGCCCCTTGCCGCAGGGGACATACTTGATTTTTCTTTTTTTGGTTAATTTAAACCTCTTGCTCGTGCCTTTATGCGTCTTTAATTTTAACATATTTTCCCTCTTTATGCTAACAGATATTTTTATTTTGGGGCTAGGATAAAAGACATAATCCTGCCCTCCATGCCCGGGTCCTTGGCAATCTGACCTTCTCCCTGCGTATCAAGGATAAATTTATCTAAAATTTTCCTCCCCAGATCCATATGTTCCATTTGCCTGCCGCGGAAAAATAGGTTGACCCGCACTTTATTTTGCTTCTTCAGGAAACCGATCGCCTGTTTTACCTTGATCGCGTAATCATGGTCGTCAATATTTGGCTTCAGGCGGATTTCTTTTAAGCGGCCCTGTTTCTGGTGCTTTTTGGCTTCGCGCTCTTTTTTCTCCTGGTCATACATGAACTTGCTGAAATCAATAATCCTGCATACCGGAGGAGCGGCCTGAGGCGCTACCTCCACCAAGTCCAGCTCATGTTGGTTCGCCAGCTCCAGCGCTTTCTGAATCGGAACCACTCCTAGCTGATTACCGTCAGGACCAATAAGGCGTACTTGAGGAACGCGTATTCTTTCGTTAATGCGGATAAATTTTTGTATCGTAACCACCTCCCTTTCCTTAGAAAACCTGCGGGCAGATTACCCGCTCACCTAGGTATAATTTCTGATTTTAACCTACTCACAAATTCTTCTATGGGCACCGCTGCAATATCCGGCTGTCCCCGCTTACGCAGGGAGATTATGCTTTGCTCTGCCTCGCGCTGGCCGATCACTATAGAATAAGGGATCTTGTTCAGCTCGGCTTCCCGGATCTTTTTATTCAAGGTCTCATTGCGGTTATCGACTTCTACCCTGATCCCGTTGTCCTCAAGTATCCCTTTGATCTTTAAACTATATGCTTGCTGGGTTTCTTTAATCGGGATAATCAAAACCTGTAGCGGAGCCAACCACAAAGGCAGGTCCCCTTTGTAGTGTTCGATTAAGGCTCCGATGAAGCGCTCCAGGCTGCCTAATAAAACCCGGTGCAACATAATCGGTTGCTTCTGTTTACCGTCGGAATCGACATACGCTAAATTAAACCTTTTCGGCAAAGCAAAGTCACACTGAATAGTGGCGCACTGCCACGGCCTTTTTAGAGCATCCTTTAATTTAATATCTATCTTGGGCCCGTAAAATGCCCCCTCCCCTGCGCTAATTTTATATTGCAGCCCCTTATCCTTTAAAGCCTCTTCCAGGGCTAAGGTGGCTTTCTGCCAATCCTGGTCCGAGCCGATGTATTTTTCCGGACGGGTGCTCAATTCTATCTCTACGGAAGCAAAACCAAAAACCTTCATCGTATCAAAGACAAAATCGATTATCCCCTTTATCTCGTCCTTAAGTTGTTCGGGCAGGCAGAATATATGCGCATCATCCTGGGTAAAGCCGCGCACCCGTAAAAGTCCGTGTAAAACCCCTGCTTTTTCGTGGCGATAAACCGTACCCAGCTCAAAAAAGCGGATGGGCAGGTCTTTGTAGCTTCTGGTTTTAGATTTATAAATCAGGATGTGGCCCGGGCAGTTCATTGGCTTTAAAACAAACTCCTTTTCTTCAATCTTAAAGGTATACATATTCTCTTTATAATATTCATAATGGCCGGAGGTCTGCCAAAGCCCGGATTGCATAATATGCGGTGTTATGATTAACTGATACCCCCGCTTGATATGTTCTCTTTTTTCATAATCCTCAATTAAAGTACGCAGAATCGCTCCCTTGGGATGATAAAAAACCAACCCAGCCCCCGCCTCTTCATGGTAGATATCGTAAAGTCCCAACTGCGGCCCTAATTTTCTATGATCACGCTGTTTGGCCTCTTCCAGGTTTTTCAGGTACTGCTCTAATTCTTTCTGATCCCCAAAACAAGTACCGTAAATCCTCTGCAGCATCGGATTGGTTTCCAGCCCGTGCCAATATGCACCGGCTACAGAGAGCAGCTTAAAGACCTGGATTTCTGAGGTGGCATTAATATGCGGGCCGCGGCAGAGATCCACAAAACCTTCTCCTGTCTTATAAATAGAAACCTTATCTTCCGGCAGGGCCTGGATTAATTCTACTTTATAATCCTCCTTTAACTTTTTAAATAGCGCGAGCGCTGCTTTTTTAGTCAATTCTTCTCTTAAAAATGGCTCGCCCTTGGCAATAATCTCCCGCATCTTCTGCTCGATACGCAAAAGGTCGTCGTCGGTAAAAGGCTCTTTTTTATCAAAATCGTAATAAAAACCGTCCTCAATCGCCGGGCCAATCCCTAATTGTACCTCTGGCCAGAGCTCCTTTACTGCCTGAGCCATGACATGGGAACACGAATGCCGTAATGTTGCCAAATTTATTCCCCCACCCTTATCCATAACTATGCCTCTACCTTTATCTAATCACCTTATTTGTATGGTGGGCCCAAGAGGACTCGGACCTCTGACCTTTGCGATGTCAACGCAACGCTCTAACCAACTGAGCTATGAGCCCTATTTTTATCTGTCTGCTCATAGCGAACACCTCTGACCAACGACGAAGGATGCGGTTTTTTGCGTCCTGAGGAGTCCCTGCGATTTTTGCAGGGACTGAGCTATGAGCCCTATTTTTTAAGACCGGGTCTTGTAACTTACGCGGATTCCATAAGTTACACTAACCAACCGAGCTGACCCCTCTGTTTTATTTTGACTCTACCCAATTCTTCAATGGGCAAGGAGGGAGTTGAACCCTCACGACCTTACGGCCAAAGGATTTTAAGTCCTTCGTGTATGCCATTCCACCACTTGCCCGAAATAATAATTAACGATCAGAAGCATCCACCAATAAATGTCTCTTGTTGAAAATTTATTTAGTGGAGGCGGCAAGCGGATTCGAACCGCTGTATAACTGTTTTGCAGACAGTTGCCTTACCACTTGGCTATGCCGCCATTTTTAAACCTTTCTTCACCGCCTTGCTTATATCTTCTACGCTCGCCAAATGGCCTAGACCGATCCTGCCATCAGCCAACCTGCCCCTGACAGGGCCAATTATTTTATACCCTAGGTCCTTCAATTTTTCAATATTGCCCTGGGTTATTTTATGCTGATACATATTCTCATTCATTGCCGGAGCGATGACGACCGGAGCCTTGGTCGCGCAAACAACGCAGCTTAAAAGATCATCGCAGATACCGCCGGCAATCTTGGCAATAATATTAGCGGTCGCCGGAGCAATTAATACCAGGTCGGCTTTATCCGCCAGTGATATATGTTCGATCTCGTAATCTACGGGGGAATCGAACATATCTCGATAAACCCTATTCCCGGAAAGGCTGGAGAAAACAATCGGCCTAATCAATCCCTCTGCCTCTTCTGTCATCACTACCGTAACAGAGAGACCTTCCTGTTTAAGCCGGCGGATAATCTCGCAAGATTTATAAATAGCAATGCTTGCTGTTACCCCCAGGATTATTTCTTTTTTTGGTTCTCTCGCCATTTTTTATCCTCTCATTATTTCTTATAACAGACTTTCCCTGCAGCAATCTCATTAAGTGCTATGGTGGAGGGCTTGGTATTAACCGGCAGATCAACCATCTTCGGCTGGCCCTCGGCAATCTCCAAGGCTCTTTTGGAGGCTACAATGACCAATTTATAAATTGAACTATTGCACTTATCTAACAGTCTTTCCAAGGCCACCCATGCCATATGCCACCTCTTTAGCGTTTAAGAATCTATTTCCTTTAATATTATATTTTTTAACTTTTGCACCGCTTCCTCTAGGTTTCTATTTACTAGTTGGTAGTCATAAATACCGGACATATCCATCTCCTGCCTGGCCATCCGGATACGCTGCTTGATCTCCGCGGGTTTTGTGTGTTGACAGCGCTGAGCGATCCTCCTCCAGAGCGCTTTAATAGAGGGAGGACGGACAAAGATCAATACTGTCTCTCTCGGAAAAAAATGTTTGAGCTTTAGCGCGCCTTTTAAATCTAAACAAAGAGCGACATGCTTTCCTTTTTTAAGCTCCTTCTGGATAAAAAACCTGGGTGTGGCGTAATAATAACCTAAATATCGGGTCCATTCAAGAATTTTTTTTGCTCTGCGCTGTTCTAAAAAACGCTTCCGGCTGATAAAAAAATAGTCCCTTCCGCTCTTCTCTTTCGACCTTCTCGGCCGGGTAGTAAGCGAAATGGACCTAGTCAATTTCTTGCGTAATTCCGGGGACTCAAGCAGCTTAAAAAGCAGTGTGGTCTTACCCGAGCCAGATGGCCCGGAAATAACAATTATTAATCCGTTTTTTTTAGTCTGGTTTCGGCTCACTTACTCAACATTCTGCAATTGTTCCCGGATCTTATCAAGCTGGCTTTTAATCTGGACTGCCCGACTAGAAATAAGCACATCGCAGGATTTAGCTGCCATCGTATTTGTTTCCCGCTGCATCTCCTGAGAGATAAAATCCAGCTCCTTACCTATCGCACACTGTTTTTTCACTTTGACTATAAAATTACGGATGTGGAATGCTAATCTTTCGACCTCCTCGCTGATATCGGTTTCTTTGAGCATCCCCGAACGCTCATCATCCGTTTCTATTTTCGCTAATTTGGCCTGCACCACTTTCTTAAACCGCTTGCGGATAAAAACCAGGTCTCTTCCTAGGGTTTCCACCCTGGCCCTAAGATAACCTGATAAACTAAGGCCCTCTTTCCTGCGCGTCTTCTCTAATTTATCCAGCGCCTGCCTCAAGACGCGCCTTAAGCGCGGCCAAATGTTCTCTTGGGAAATTTTATTCTCCTTGAGGGACAAAACGCCGGGCAGATTAATCAACGTATCTAAGCGCGGCTTATCTGTGATGTGCAATTGTTTCTTTGCTTTGTTCAATGCCGCAAGGTACTGATTAAGCAGCGCTTGATTAATAGATACTGCCGGTTCCCTGCCTCCGCTGATATTGATTATGCATAGGATGCGGCCCCTCCTGACCCTGGTTTCGATCTCTTTTCTTATTTTGTCTTCCAGAAACAAAAACCCTTCGGGAAGATTAAAGACAATTTCTAAGAATTTGTGGTTGGTGCTGCGTATCTCGATATTGATTTTGCCCAACGGCGCAACCTTGGTCTCTTGGCTGCCAAACCCGGTCATGCTATTCATGTTTATCCTCTAAGAAGTTATGCCCACGCCTTTATTTTGCGCTCTTTCTCGATGACCTCCTTAGTCAAGTATAAATTAACGATCACCTCGTCCGGCGCAAACCAAAGTTTAATTTCTCGCTCTGCCTCAATAGCATTAGAAGATACGTGGATCACGTTCTCATAGACTCCTGCCGTAGTAATCCTGCCATAAGAGCCGCGGATTGAGGTCGGCTCTGCCTCCTCCGGGTTAGTGGAGCCTGCTAACTCCCGGCATTTCAAAATTGCATCATTCCCCCAGTACACTAAAGCCATAACTTTACGCCGGTCGTGCAGCTCTCCCTGGATATATTTGATTAAGGCGCCAAAAAAAGGCTTATCCTTAAGGTGCTTGTAGTGTTCTTGGGCCAACTCTTGCGAAACGCGCACCATCTTGGCTGCTACAATCTCCAGCTTGGTTTCCGACAAACGCGTCAAAATATTGCCGGTTAAAGATTTCTTAAGGCCATCCGGCTTAATCAGAATTAAGACCGCCTGATTCATGTGTTAGGCCCTCCCCTCAAAACACCGACAATCCTCTCCAAATCTTCCGGCGAATAAAACTCTATCAGGATATGCCCGCGCTTCTGCCTCTTGCTGATCCTTATCCTGGTTGCCAAAATATGCTGTAGTTCTTCTTCCAATATTACTACTGCCGGATCGCGCATAGACTGCTCCATCCTGCGCTTAGCCGGCCGTAAGCGGCGTTTTTTCATCATCCCCTCTAATGCGCTCACGGACAGACCCTGCGTAATTATTTCTTGAGCTAACCTGCGTTGCTGATTCGCATCATCGATCTCTAATAATGTGCGGCCATGAGCAAAAGAAATACGGCCTTTTTTGATCTCGTCCTGTATTTCTTTCGGTAATTTTAATAAACGTAATGTATTCGTAACCATAACTCTTGATTTACCAAGTACATCGCTTATTTTTTCCTGAGTTACATTAAACTTATCGATTAAATACTGGTAGGCGTGCGCTTCTTCGATAGCATTTAGGCCTTGCCTCTGGATATTTTCAATTAAAGCAATTTCCAGTGAATCCCTATCCTCCACATCCTTAATTATAACTGGTATCTCCTTTAAATTCAATGACTTAGATGCGCGTAACCTTCTTTCTCCCGCAATTAATTCATAATCAGCGCCTTTACGCCTTACTAAAATCGGCTGGATTACTCCCTTTTCCCTGATTGATTGAGTCAAATCTTCAAGGTTTTGACCATCAAAATCTTCGCGGGGTTGAAAGGGACTTGGTTTAATTCGCTCAGTTTGGACAAAAACAATCTTATCTTCTCGCCCTGCATCCTTTTCGGGAATTAAAGCACCAATGCCTTTACCTAAGGCCTTTCTTTCCATAATTAATCTCCTTGTATAATTTCACTACGTATTTTGGGTAAACCTAAAATCTCACGGCTCAGCTCTTCGTATTTTTGTGCACCTGCGCAATCCTTGTCATATAAAGCTGCTGGCTTACCAAAGCTAGGAGCCTCAGTCAAGCGAATACTTCTTGGGATCACAGTCTCATAAACCCGGCCTTGAAAATTTTTGCGCACCTCATGGATAACTTCTTTAGTAAGGTTGGTCCTGAAGTCCGCCATGGTTAATAGTACTCCCTCAATAGTTAGGTTGGGATTAAGATTATCTTTCACAAGTCTAATAGTATTAGTTAGTTGCGTTAATCCTTCTAAGGCGTAAAATTCACATTGTACGGGTATGATCACTGAATCAGCAGCACAAAGAGCATTTATCGTTAATAACCCTAAAGAAGGAGGAGAATCAATAAAAACAAAATCATAATTATCCTTTATTTTGAGTAGCGTCCTTTTTAACCTATGCTCTCTGCCTAATGCGCCTACTAGCTCTACCTCTGCGCCAGTAAGGTCTAAATTAGATGGGGCTAGGCTTAAATTCGGAATAGCGGTATTTTGTAATATGTCTTGGATGTCTACTTCTTCCAGGAGGGTATGATAAGTACTTTTTTGAATGTTATGCTTATTAATGCCTAGTCCGCTAGTAGCATTTGCCTGAGGATCTAAATCTATAAGCATAACTTTTTTAGGAGTAAGCGCAAGATACGTGGCAAGGTTAATTGCTGAGGTAGTTTTACCTGTACCGCCTTTTTGATTGCAAATAGCAATAATCTTACCCATTATAAAGTATAGAGTTATAGAATGTTCCTCAAGGAACATCCTGTTATTACTACCCTAATTAAGTATAATTATTACCTCGAAAATCACAATTTGTCAAGTCTTTTATTTGGGCGTTAATACGCTTACCCTAACCCTGGCTGGTTTAGCGCCTGGCATACCGAATAAGCCTTTTTCTTCCTCGCTGAGCACTTCAATTTTAACCTTATTTCTCGGTAATTTCAAAGACTGCAGAGCTAACTTAATTGCTTCTTCTACAGTATTACCTTCGATTTCAATGCTAGCCTTGGCATTCATTGTGTACGGTTCATCCTTAATTGAAATAGTAACATTAGTATACTATTAACAAACCAATAAAGCACAAATCCAGAAGACATATGGTAAAAAATAAACCCGAACATTATTGGCATTAATACTAACATCATTTTTTGCTGCTCCACAGAACTACCAGCTGCTAACTTCATAGAGGTCTTTTGCTGTATAAACATTCCAATAGCCATTAATATAGGTAAAATATTGATCTCATTGCCTAAAATTGGCAAAGATATTGGTAACAGGAATAGTCGGTCTGGCTCTGACAAGTCTTTAATCCACAAGAACTTTGCCCCCTTTAAAGATACAAAACGGATCAAAGCTTGATAAAGAGCAAAGAAGATCGGAATCTGCAAAATTAAAGGTAAGCAACCGCCCAGAGGATTAACCTTATGCTCTCGATAAAGATTCATTATCTCCACATTCATCCTCTTCGGGTTATCTTTATAAGTCTTACGTATTTCCTCGATTTTCGGTTGCAACAATTGCATCTCCTTCATCGAGCGCATTTGTTTAAGGCTTAGCGGATAGAGCAAGGCGTAAACCAAAATACTCAATACGACAATAGATAAACCCCAATTATGTACTACGCTGTATATAAACTCCAAGATCCGCAAAACTATCCGCGAAATGAAATCAAACGCCCCAAAATTTACTAACTCTGGCCAGTTGGGATTAGCGGAATTGATTAGTTTTAAGTCCTGTGGCCCCAAATAGATACGAAATTTTTGCGTAAAACTCTTACCAGGCGCCAACTGCACCCCCTGGAGTAATAAGCCTGCTTCTGACTCCTGGGGATTAAGCTTTTTAATGAACGCGCTATAATCTCCGGCGTTCGGCTCAATAATTGCACAAAAATATCTCTCGCGTACCCCTAAAAATCTCACACCCGGTAAGATCGCGTCTTTACGCCCATTTTGGTGAAATGTTTTCTCTTTAGTGGCTACACCGACGCTAGTAAGATTCATCTGATTTTTAGTATTAGCAAAATTTAAAACCCCCAATATCAAGGGAAAATTTAGATCAATAGGAGCTTGGGATAAGTTAGTAGTATCAATCTCTAACTCTATGATATAATTGGAGTTAGAAATAAAAAACCGTTTAATAATTTTTTGCTGCTGATCCTGGTGCACAAACTGAACCTCTCCGAGAGAACCTGTAGGAATTTCCCGGAAAGAGAATTTATCACCAGCTAACCAACATCCGTTTTGTAAAATAAATTTATAGTTTTGAAAGTTGTTAAACCGGGCATCTTGTATCGCTGCCTTAGCTTCATCAAATGTAATCTCCCACTTATCCCGCGCTACCTTAATTAGGCGGGTAGGAGTTGTTTCTTGAGGAATATTGGGCGAGGTCTTGGGTAAAGAGACCACGGTTTGTGCAGTAAGGTTTTTTACCGTAACATCTTTATTTACAATTGGTTGTGGCTTAGGAAGCAGTACGGACCAGGCCAAAAGAACTAACATAGAAAGCGCCATAGCTAATACCAATCTTTTATCCATAATAACTTTACTCCTTTAAGGTTGAGGCTTATAAGTAAAATGAGTTTAAAGCAAGGGGTCAAATCCGGATTTCTTAGAGAAAGGGTGGCAAATTAATAATCTTTTCAACCCTTTCAGTATCCCCGGCAAAGTCCCGTATTTCATAATTGCTTGCCTGGTATACTCCGAACAACTCGGCACAAACCGGCAGGAAGTAGGTAAAAATACCCTGAGATACTTTTGATAACCATTAACCAAAAATAACGCTAGCGGATCAATCTTGTGCGACATTGCGCTTAAAGAGAAAGCTGGTGCCTACCTTTTTGGCGACGCGCCCTGATTACGCTACGCCCGGCTTTACTGGCCATTCTCCGACGGAAACCATGCCTTTTTTTTCCAATAATATTAGTTGGTGTCTTAAGATTTTTTTTCATTTTAACATACTCTCCTTAAGTTATTTGAGAATAGGGTGTAATTATAACATACTAGCGCGCCAAGTCAACTTATTATCTTGCTATGCGCCATAGCGAATTGGGAAGAATTTTACCATACAAAATATCCTGGGTCAAGATAATCCGGGCCTCCGATTTTAACAGGGACAAAAATATACGCTGCTTGGGGTTAATGAAGCCACAGCTTTTGCATACCTAAGAGAACCCGCCGCAGGTAAGGCTGGGCAGATAAAGCTAGCCCGCTATGCTTTTGCCGAAGTAACAGATACCCTTATACCTGATAGACGAATTTATTGACTGTTATCAAAATTACTGTATAATAATACCTGCTTAGATTTTACTTGCAGGGTATTTATTATTTGCTATAATATTTCCACAGAGTTATACAAGTTGTGTATAAACTGTGGATAGCGTAACAAAATAACAATATTACAGTTATGACGGATATACTAAAGATTTGGGAGGGGGTTGGGGAATACTTAGAGGGCAAGCTGGGAAAAGCTACCTGTGAAACCTGGATTGCTCCCCTGAAGCCTAATATCGAGAACGATCGCCTTGTGAGCATTGAGGCTCCAGATACCTTCTTCCGCGACTGGATTGAGAAACATTACCAAGCACAAATCGAGGAGGCCTTAAAACAGTTTCTCGGCCCGCAGGTGCAGCTGTCCATCGTTTGCGCCTTACAAAACAAGAACCAGCCAGCCCAGGTGGAAACAAAAATTATCCGCCCCAGGCCCGCAGAACCCGCGGATGGTTTACAGCTCAACCCCCGCTATACGTTCGATAACTTTGTTGTCGGCCCGGCTAACCGGCATGCGCACGCCTATGCCGTGGCTGTGGCGAATTCGCCGGCGAAGGCCTATAACCCTTTATTTATTTACGGGGGAGTGGGACTAGGTAAAACCCACCTGATGCAGGCGATATGCCAACAGATTAAAACCTCAAGCCAGGTACGCTTGAAAATATGTTACCTGCCTTCAGAAAAATTTACTAATGAGCTTATCGACGCCATCCAGCATAAATCTACTCCGGCGTTCAGGCAGAAATACAGGAATGTAGATGTCTTGGTGATTGACGACATCCACTTTATCGCCGGCAAAGAATCTACCCAAGAGGAATTTTTCCATACCTTTAATACGCTCTACGATGCCCACAAACAAATTATCATCTCCTCGGATAGGCCGCCTAAAGAGATTGTTAATTTACAGGACCGGCTGGTTTCCCGCTTCGGTTGGGGGTTAACCACGGATATCCAGCCGCCGGATTTAGAAACGCGGGTGGCCATCTTAAAAAAGAAAATTGAGCGGGAGTCTGTTGCCATCCCGGATGACGTTATCTTTTTCATCGCTCAACTGATCAAAACTAATATCCGCGAGCTAGAAGGGGCCCTGGTGCGCACCATAGCTTATTCTTTATTGGAGGAAAAACCTATTACATTGGAATTAACGAAGGAGGTGTTAAAGGATTTATTAAAAGAGCCTAAAAAATTAATTACCGTCGATTTTATCTTGCGCTGTGTGGCTGAGGAGTTTGGCGTAACCCTCCAGGATTTAAAAACTAAACGCCGTAACAAAAATATCGTCCTCCCCAGACAAATAGCGATGTTCGTCAGTAGAGAGTTAACGGATTTATCGCTACCAGAAATTGGGGAGTTTTTTGGGGGTAAAGACCATACGACTGTATTATATTCTTATAATAAGGTGAAGGGAGATCTTATTAAGAGTGAGGGGTTAAAAGAAAAAGTAGAAAGAATTATCCACACCATTCAACAGTAAACTTAAGGGTTCCCCACAGGGTGGTTGTAGGGTAACTTATGAATTTGTTGGTGGTTGGGGTGATTTTAACAGGCATGAAACCCAACTACTACTATTACTTTTTAAATATTTTATATAAATTAATAGGAGGAAAGTGATGAAGTTCAAAGTTGATAAAGGTGTTTTATTAAACAGTATTCAAACTGTACAAAACGTAATTACCACAAAGAGTGTTTTACCTATACTTTCACATATTTTAATTGAAGCCCAAAAAGATAAACTACGGCTTACTGCTACAGATTTAGATATTGGGATAAGTTGTGAGATACCTGTGAGTACCCAGGAAACCGGGGAAATCACCATACCAGCTAAAAGGTTTGGTGATATCATTAAAGAATTACCCGGGAATGAAGTGGTGGTGAACAGTAAAAAAAACAACCTGGTGACGATAGAAAGTGATCAATGTCAGTTTAAGATTGTAGGGTTAGCCAAAGAAGAGTTTCCTAAGCTACCAGAGTTTCAAGATAAAGAAGTTTTTAAGTTAGAGCAAGCAGTGTTAAAACAAATGTTGAGCCTTACTGCCTTTGCGGTGTCTTGGGATGAAACAAGGTATATCTTAAACGGGATACTTTTTACGGTCAATAAAAACACCTTAACCCTTGTAGCTACAGATGGTAAAAGGTTAGCGATCGCGGAGCGTAAATTAACACAGGAAATAGGGAAAGATTTACGTATTATTATCCCTATTAAAACCATCCAAGAGCTTAACCGTAACCTTGGTGAGAGTGGGGAGCTGTCGTTAATTTTAGGGAACAACCAACTCCTTTTTGATTTAGGGACAGTGGTAATTATTTCCCGACTGATTGAAGGCGAATTTCCGGATTATCGGCAGGTGGTGCCACCTGTATCTGAAAATAAAATGGGGATTAACCGGGGCGAATTCTTGTTGGCTGTTAAGAGAGCGGCTTTGTTATCCACCCCGGATTATCAAGCGGTGAAGTTAGAGGTATTTAAGGACAGGCTGGTGATTTCTAAGTCTACCCCGGACATAGGAGAATCGCGGGAGGAGGTTGCGGTGGATTACCGCGGCAAAGAACTGGTGATTGGGTTTAACCCTGGTTACTTAAGCGATGTTTTAAAAAATCTTGCCAATGAAAGAATAGAGCTGGAGTTAACTGATAGCGACAAGCCGGCGGTAATCAGGGTAGAAGGGTACCTTTACATCGTCTTGCCTATGCGGCTGGGCTAGAATGGAAAATATCAAAGAGACAATCTTGGCGGTAATGCAGGAGTTATCGGATAAAAAAAGCGCCCCCGATAAAAATAACCCGCAAGCCTGGTTAGAAAACATCTTGACAAAAAAGGAATTAAGACATATAAAGGTAAATTATTTTAAACGCGGGGTCTTAGGTATTCTGGTAGATTCTTCTACCTGGCTTTACCAGTTGAATTTAAAAAAAGAGCACCTCTTGGAGTCCGTGCGTCAAGATGGCCATAATGCGCAAGACATCCGTTTTTATATTGGAGAAATAACATGCCCAAAAAAGAAACCCCACCCAAAAAAAGCCGGGGTTTAAATCCGGAGGCGGGGAAAAGCAAAGTTTACGATGCTACCACTATCCAGGTCCTGGAAGGGATAGAGGCGGTCCGGCGCAGGCCAGCAATGTATATTGGCGATACCTCTAGCCGCGGGTTACACCATTTGGTTTATGAGGTGGTAGATAATAGCGTAGATGAGAGCCTGGCAGGCCAGTGCGATGCTATTGAGGTCGTTGTGCACCACGATAATAGTATTAGTGTTACGGATAACGGCCGCGGGATACCCGTCGACATGCATAAGACAGAAAAAAAACCGGCGGTAGAGGTAGCCTTAACTACGCTGCACGCCGGGGGTAAGTTTGATCACCGGGCGTACAAAGTGTCCGGAGGGTTGCATGGGGTGGGGGTAAGCGTGGTCAATGCGCTTTCGGACTGGCTAGAGGTTGAGGTTAAAAGGGACGGCAAGATTTACCACCAGCGTTACGAGCGAGGGAGGACCGTTTCTAAATTAACGGTAATCGGCAAAAGTAACAGCACTGGCACCAAGGTCACCTTTAAACCAGACCGCACTATTTTTAGTAAAATAGAATTTTCCTACGATACGCTGTCGCAGCGCTTAAGGGAACTGGCTTTTTTGAATAAGGGGTTGAAGATTAAAATCGAGGATGAGCGCAGCGAAAAGCAGGCAGTTTTTGAGTTTGCCGGCGGGGTAGTCTCTTTTGTAGAGTACTTAAATAAAAACAAGAACCCCTTACACAATAAAGTGGTTTATTTCCAGAAGACTCAGGATGACGTGATGATGGAGGTCGCCCTGCAATATAACGATGGTTATGCGGAAACGCTTTTTTCTTTTGCCAATAACATTAATACCGTAGAGGGCGGAACGCACCTATCGGGTTTTAAATCCGCCTTAACCCGGGCGATTAATCAATACGCCAAGGCCAAGAACCTACTTAAGGGGGATGTAGCAATCTCTGGGGAGGATGTGCGCGAGGGTTTAACCGCAGTAGTCAGCGTTAAGGTGCCTAATCCGCAGTTTGAAGGCCAGACTAAAACTAAGCTTGGGAATTCCGAGGTCGAAGGATTAGTGGCCTCTTCTAGTTTGGATGCCCTGGCCGGTTACTTTGAAGAGAATCCTTCAGTTGCTAATAAGATTATTGACAAGGTTATCGTCGCTTCGCGCGCCAGGGAGGCTGCGCGTAAAGCCAGGGAGCTCACCCGTAGAAAAGGGGCGTTAGAAGGCGCAGGCCTGCCGGGGAAATTAGCGGATTGTTCGGAAAGAGATCCGGCCCTATGTGAACTCTATATTGTGGAAGGGGATTCGGCAGGGGGCTCGGCCAAACAAGGGCGGGATCGCCGGTTCCAGGCGATACTCCCGATTAAAGGCAAGATCTTAAATGTGGAAAAGGCGCGCATGGATAAGGTGCTTTCCAATGAAGAGATACGCACCATTATTACTGCTTTGGGTACAGGGGTAGGAGAGGAATTTGATGCTACTAAGTTGCGTTACCATAAATTAATTCTGATGGCAGATGCGGATATTGACGGTTCGCATATCCGCACCCTTTTATTGACCTTACTATATAGGCAAATGCATAAGTTGGTGGAAGACGGATACGTTTATATTGCGCAGCCCCCGCTCTATAAAATTAAACGCGGCCAACGCGAAGAGTATATTCAGACCGAACAACAGATGAATGATATGCTTTTAGATTTAGGTCGGGAAGGTCATAGGTTGATGCGCCTAAAAGATAAGGCCAGCTTTACGGATAACCAATTTAAGGAGCTACTTTACCAATTAGTCGAGCTAGATAAGCTTGGGAAGAATTTAGATAAAAAGGGAGTAGACTTAACAAAATACCTCATTTTAAGACATCAAAAGACCAAAAAAATGCCTATTTATAGGGTTAAAGTGGAGGGAAAAGAGCACTTTGTCTATTCTGACAGGGAACTGGCCGGCCTGACTGATAAAGAGAGTAAGGATATTGAGCCTGATATTCTTGAACTATTTGAGGCGCAGGATATTGAGCAAATAGTAGCCAAGATTGAAAAGCTAGGTTTAGATATAAATACTTTTACTGAGAATATGCTGGTTCAAAAAGAGGCTTCTAAAAGCAAGGCAGATAAGAAGCCTAAGCCGCTATACAGGGTGCTTAACGAAAAGGAATACAAGGACCTGATGAGCTTAAAAGAGGTCCTGGCTTATATCAAAGAAGTAGCCACTAAGGGGATGCACATCCAAAGATATAAAGGCTTAGGCGAGATGAATCCTCATCAGCTTTGGGAGACTACGATGGACCCTCAGAGGAGGACTATCCTGCAAGTGACCCTGGAGGATGCGGTAGAGACTGATAAGATGTTTACGGTTTTGATGGGGGATCAGGTTGAGCCACGCCGGGAGTTCATTGAGAATTATGCCCATCAGGTAAAGAATCTAGATATATAAAATGTATACCCGAAACGAAAAAATTATCCCTATCCATATTGAAGATGAAGTAAAGGATTCCTACCTTAATTACGCCATGAGCGTAATCGTCGGGCGCGCCCTGCCTGATGTGCGCGATGGCTTAAAGCCGGTGCACCGCAGGATCCTTTATGCCATGCAGGAACTCAACCTCGACCACTCCAAGCCCTACAAAAAATGCGCGCGTATCGTCGGAGAGGTGCTCGGGAAATATCATCCGCACGGGGATGTGGCAGTCTATGATACCTTAGTCAGGATGGCCCAGGATTTTTCTTTACGCTATCCTTTGGTAGATGGCCAGGGTAACTTTGGGTCAGTGGACGGGGATGCTGCTGCTGCCATGCGCTATACTGAGGCGCGCCTTGCGGCAATTTCCGACGAGATACTTGCAGATATCGATAAGGAAACGGTAAATTTTGGGCCGAATTTTGATTCTTCTCTCAAGGAGCCGCTTTTACTGCCGGCAACACTGCCGAATTTATTGGTCAATGGCTCAAGTGGGATAGCCGTAGGTATGGCTACGAATATTCCTCCCCATAATTTAAATGAAGTGGCGGATGCAATCATCTATCTCTTGGACCATCCGGAAGCAGAGCCCAGAGACCTTATGCGTTATGTTAAAGGGCCGGATTTTCCTACGGGCGGGATTATCTGCGGCAAGAATGGCATTAAGGAAGCCTATACTACCGGCAGGGGGAAATTGGTAGTGCGCGCCCGGGCTACTGTTGAGCATCAGAAAAATGGCAAGGATTTAATCGTTATTACCGAGATCCCCTACCAGGTTCAGAAATCCGGCTTAATCGAGGCAATTGCTGCCCTGGTTGATGATAAGAAAATAGAAGGCATATCCGACATCCGCGATGAATCCGATAAAGACGGGATGCGTATTGTTGTGGAGCTTAAGCGTGACGCAGAATCCCAGATTGTCTTAAATCAGCTTTTTAAGCATACGCAACTAGAAGGCACTTTTGGGATTATTATGCTGGCCTTGGTCGAGAATCGGCCGCGGGTCTTAAATTTGCGCCAGATGCTTGATTATTATATCGAGCACCGCAAAGTGATTATCCGCCGACGTACGCAGTTTGAGCTGGATAAGGCTTTAAAGAGAGCGCATATTTTAGAGGGCTTAAAGATCGCCCTTAAGTTTATCGACCGCATTATTAAAACGATTAAAACTTCCAAAAATACCGAACAGGCCAAAGAACGGCTGATCAAGGAATTTGAGCTGTCCGAAATCCAGTCTCAGGCGATTTTAGAGATGCAGCTGCAGCGCCTGACTGCCTTAGAGCGCGATAAGATTGACGCCGAGTATATGGAGCTCCTGAAAAAGATTGAGCTCTGCCGGGCTATACTTGCCTCTGAAAAAAAGATCGAGGGGATTATCAAAGAGGAGCTGGAGGTTCTCAAGAAAAAATACGGAGATACCCGGCGCACGGATATTGTCGGGGAAGTGGAGGAGTTAGAGGTCGAAGATTTAATCGCCGAAGAGGACGTTGTGGTGACTATCAGTCATGGCGGCTATATCAAGCGCCTGCCGGTAAGCGCTTACCGTAAACAAAAGCGCGGCGGAGTAGGCGCAAGCGGCGCCGAAGTCAAAGAAGAGGATTTTATCGAGCATCTTTTTGTCGCTTCAACCAAAGATTACCTGCTGATTTTTACCGATAAAGGCCAGGTACATTGGTTAAAGGTTTATGAGATCCCCCAGGCCAGCCGGGTTTCCAAGGGCAAGGCGATCATTAATCTTTTACAGATGGAGGCGGGTTCTAAAATCAGTTCAACTATCCCGGTAAAAGAATTCTTAGCGGATCAATATTTGGTGATGGCTACCAAGAAAGGCCAGATTAAAAAAACCAGGCTTGATGCTTACGGTAATCCGCGTAAAGGCGGGATTATCGGGATTACCCTGGATAAGGCAGACGAGTTAATCGGCGTGGAACTTACCGACGGTAAGCAGGAATTGCTGATCGGGACCAGGCAGGGCAAGGCGATCAGGTTTTTAGAAGATAAGGTGCGCGACATGGGCAGGCAAGCAGGAGGGGTACGGGCAATCTCTTTGGCTAAAAAAGATGAGGTTATCGATATGGTAGTGGCCAGGCAGGGCTCTGACCTCCTTACCGTAACCGAGCTGGGCTTTGCCAAGCGCACTACGATAGAAGAATACAGGTTGACCAGTCGGGGCGGCAAAGGCGTAATTAATATCAGGGTTACTGATAAAAACGGCGAAGCAGTTAACTTAAAAGCGGTTGGCGACAAAGACGAACTAATGGTGATTACTCAGAACGGGATGTTCCTGCGTTGCGCGATCAAGGATATCCGGGAAACCGGCCGTTCTGCCCAGGGCGTGCGTTTGATTAAGCTGCAGGATAAAGATCGAGTCTCCTGCGTGGCTCCGGTAATTGCCGAAGAGGAAGAATGATTCCGACCCTGTCGTCTAGCCTGGTCTAGGACAAGAGCTTTTCAAGCTCTCGACACGGGTTCAAATCCCGTCAGGGTCATTAAATACAGTTTATAATAGTTACTCCCACATCAACTAAACGCTACGCAGTGTTCTGCGCAATCTGCTTGCAGTTGATAGGGTTAATTCGCGCATATAACTTACGTTCGCTGTTGTGCCGTAAGTTATGCGCTCATTACAATGTGCGGAATAGTCGGCTATATCGGAGAAAGGTCAGCCCAGCCTGTACTGTTGAATGGCCTGAAGCGCCTGGAGTATCGTGGTTATGACTCTAGCGGCATGGCGCTTATCCACTCTAATAAAAAAACTATATCTATTCGTAAATCCTCCGGTAAAATCAGCGCTTTAGAGAAGTTGCTCAAGAAAAAACCACTCTCCGGCAGCGTCGGTATTGCCCATACTAGATGGGCAACCCACGGAGCCCCTACCCAGCATAATGCCCACCCCCATGATGACTGTAATGGCGAGATTGTCGTAGTGCATAACGGCATCATTGAAAATTACGAGTCCATCAAGAATAATTTGATTAAAGAAGGGCACTCTTTTAAAAGCCAGACCGATACTGAGGTTATTGTCCACCTCATTGAGAAATTCTATAAAGATATCTCCTTGGAAGAAGCGGTGCGTAAATCCATTAAATTACTGGCAGGCTCTTATGCTATTGGGGTACTCTCAAGCAGGGAGCCGGGTAAGTTGGTGGGGGTGCGTTCCGGAAGCCCCTTGGTGGTGGGGTTGGGTAAGACAGAAAATTTCTTAGCCTCGGATGTGCCTGCTATTTTAGAGTTCACCAAAGAGATCATTTTCCTGGATGAAGATGAAATTGCGGTTTTATATAAGGATAAGTACCAGATTCTCAACGCAAACGGTAAACCGGTTGTCAAAAAGACCAATCGGATTACCTGGGATATCGCGCAAGCCCAGAAACAAGGGTATAAACATTTTATGCTGAAAGAAATTAATGAGCAGCCGAAAATAATTTCAAGCCTCTTGAGGGCCCGTATCCGGGAAGAAACCAGTAATATTATTTTTGAAGAGCAAAGGATACCGCAGGAGAAGCTGAAAAGCATCAACAGGATCGCTATTGTTGCCTGTGGCACTGCTTATCATGCCGGATTGGTGGGCAAATATATTATCGAATCAATCTGCAGCCTGCCGGTTGTTGTGGATGTTTCCAGCGAATTCCGTTATCGCAGCCTGCTTATTGACCAGGATACGCTAGTTATTGCGATTAGCCAATCCGGAGAAACTGCCGATACTCTCGCTGGCATAAGGGAGGCGAGAAAACGCGGGGCAGCGGTTTTATCTATATGTAATGTTTTAGGCTCGACCATGACCCGGGAATCCGACGGAGTAATCTATACCCACGCCGGACCGGAGATCGGGGTAGCTTCGACCAAGGCCTATACTGCTCAGTTAACTGCGCTCTATCTGATTGCTTTTTATTTAACAGAGATCAGAGGGATCCTCAGCAGCGCAAAAATTAGTAAATACCTGGGATGCTTAAAGGAGATTCCCCGTAAACAAGAGATCATTCTAAAAGGGCAAAATAAAATCGCCAGCCTTGCCCGCAGGCATTCCCACTTTGGGTCTTTTCTTTATTTAGGCCGCAACATTAATTTCCCCACTGCCTTGGAAGGCGCGCTGAAGCTGAAGGAAATTTCTTATATTCCGGCAGAAGGCTATGCTGCCGGAGAGATGAAACATGGCCCCATCGCGCTTATTGACGAATACCGCGCTGTAGTTTGCATTGCCGTCGAGTCCAAGGTTTACGATAAGATGTTTTCCAATATACAGGAGATCCACAGCCGGCACGGCAAGATTATTGCCGTGGCTACAGAGGGTGATCAAAATATCCGGGAATTAACCGAGGAAGTTATTGATATTCCTGCAATAGATGAGTTGTTTTCCCCGCTTTTAACAGTTTTGCCCCTGCAGCTTCTGGCTTACCACATTGCCGTAAAAAGAGGCTGTGACGTAGACCAGCCGCGGAATTTGGCTAAATCAGTTACAGTAGAGTAGGTTTATGGAACATCAGCCTTTAGCTGATAGCTGACAGCCGATAGCAAGCATGTTATATATAGTTTCTACACCCATAGGTAATCTAAAAGACATCACTTTACGCGCACTAGAAATTTTAAAATCCGTTGCCCTGATTGCCTGCGAAGATACCCGCCACACTAAGATCCTGCTTGATCATTACGGCGTCAAAACCCCCACCACTAGTTATTTCCAGCATAACAGGATCACCAAAGGAGAATATATTATCAGGCGTTTAAAAGATGGTCAGGATGTAGCCTTGGTCTCTGATGCCGGTACCCCCGGCATACTTGACCCCGGCCATCACCTGATTAACTTGGCAATTAAAAATAATATCGCTATAACCGCTATTCCCGGCCCCGCTGCTTTTGTCAATGCCCTGGTTTTATCCGGAAAGCCCAGCCATGAATTTATCTTTGCCGGCTTCCTGCCCAATCGTAGCATAGCCCGTAAAAATCGGCTAAAGAAATTAGTGAATTTAAAAATGACAATTATTTGTTATGAATCTTGTCACAGGATACTGGATAGCTTAGAAGGCATTTTGCAAGTTGTGGGTGACCGGGAGATTGTAGTAGCAAGAGAGTTAACGAAAAAATTTGAAGAGATAAGGCGCGATACAGTAAGTAATATAATGACGCATTTTAAAGAAACTAAGCCAAAAGGCGAATTTGTAGTTGTAATCTAGGCATCGTTCCCCCCCCAAGAAACCGCTTTCTCAAAACCTCCAATATAGCCTTGAACCTTACCTAAATATAGTACATACTCTTATATCCTTATTATATTTAAATTAATTGGCTGATAAACTAAATAGCGCATGTCTGAATTGAAAAATAACACCCTCTTTAAACTCATCTCTCTTGTACTCTGTTTTTCTTTTCTCTTTGAGCAGACCGGCTTTGCCCAGACTGCCTTAGAGCTTAATTTATCAGCTGCCTTTAGCAACCGGCTCTCAA
>Ga0172370_10002728_pt1 | contig 25145 bp, 25 predicted proteins | sample LakKiv5m_FD_114538 | JGI IMG/M metagenome (GOLD analysis project Ga0172370, IMG submission 114538) | Freshwater microbial communities from Kabuno Bay, South-Kivu, Congo - kab_022012_11.5m | ecosystem: Environmental > Aquatic > Freshwater > Lake | place: Democratic Republic of the Congo...
CAACCAGCACTTGCTGATCCTGCAGTGGCAAGGCCGTCGAACTGACACTGAGCCAGCGTCGCTTGCCTTTCTTCACACGCATGCCGACTTCGATGTTGTTGATGTGATCCTTTTGATAATCCTTGGTCAGCCAAGGCAGTTTCTTTTTGGGAATCTTGGAGCCGTCGGGAGAGAAAAAATCTCCGGCGATATGCTGCCAACTCGACAGCGGTTCCTTGTTTTCGCCGACCAGCTCGTTGAAACCCTGGTTCGATTCCAGGATATTGCCGTCCTTGTCGGTAATCGAGATGCCGATCGGCAGCATGTGGAACAGAGTGTAATACTTGCGTTGGCTCTCGTTGGCGAACAACTCGGCTTTCTTGCGTGTCGCAATTTCGCTATTCAAGTTGCTGACATGCTGGGTAAGTTCGGCGGTTCGCTCGGCAACCATTTTACCCAGCGTTGAAACGTTGGCCTTCAATTGCTCTTCCAGGCGTTTGTGGTCCGAAATATCCTGCAAGACCCAGATGGCGCCTTGATTGGGGTGCTCTGCGTCGAGCGCTTTGCCGGAAATGATGCACCAGATCAATGTCCCGTCTTTTCTGATCATGGGACGCTCGGTCACGTAGAAGGCATTCTTGTTGTTCTTGAAATAGCCCCGATCCTTGTCCCAGATGGACTTGAAAATTTCCTCGCTCGGATAAAGTATGCGTACCGATTGATTATCAAGTTCCTTCTCGCCGTAGCCGAACAATTCCTCGAAACGCCGATTGCAACGCGCCAGAATTCTCTTGCGGACATAGCATATGCCGACCGGGGCGTTGTGGAATATCACCTCATCGACTTCACGCTCCAGCAATGGCGGGGCGACAACTGGCGTGAACGCTTCCACATTGTTTTCGGCGGCGGATGTATTCTTCGTCATAACTCGGCCTGTTCTGATTCGCTTTGGTCATGCCGTCTCATTCTGGAAGTCATGTTACATCCTTTTGAATGCCGGACAAAGGTAGGTGTTTTGCCTAGGTCATAGGCAATCGTACCGATTGTTCCGCTATCGAAATGCCGATAAATTCGCCGGCGCACCTTGAGTTTCCGGTCATTTTCATGTTGCAAGTTCTTTACTGTGGCCAATCTCGCTCTTCGAAGCGCCGGAATGCCTGCTTGTTTCTTCTCCGAGGGTATTTGTATGTCTGATGATGTCAAAGCAAAAGATCCGAAAAAGGCTCCCAAGCCCGATATCACTTTTTTCCATCCGGACCTGTTGGTGGTGCCCGAGAACGGGATGCCGCCCTACTTGCAGGGCTATCGCTGCAAGAGCTGCGGAAATCTGGATTTTCCAAAGCCGACCATCTGCCTCAATTGCTGGGGTGAGGAATTCGAAATCGTACCCTTGAGCCGCCAGGGAGTTCTGTATAGCGTCACCGATATTTTTATCGGTCAGGCCGGCATGAAAACCCCCTATGTATTTGGTTACGTCGATCTCCCCGAGAACTTGCGCATATTTGCGCAAATGGAGGGAGAACCCGGCACCTTCAAGTGCGATGACAAAGTCGAATTGACGGTCGGTCCGATTCGCATGAACCGCGATGGCCTGCCGATCACCAGCTACAAATTTCGCAAGACTGCGGTTTAACCCACTACAGACATTCGGTGAGCTAACATGAAATTAATGCGTGACGTTTATATTGCCGGCGTTGGTGAAACCAAGTTCGCCAAACACTCGGTCGACTACGATGTGCTCGGTCGAGCCGCGGCGCTTGAGGCTATGCGAAATTCGAATATCAATCGCCCTGATGTTGTGCAAAGTGCCTATGTGGGCAACGGCATGAACGGTATCGTCACCGGGCAGACGGTGTTCAAAGACCTGGGGATGTGCGGGCGCTTGCCGATCGTCAATGTTGAAAGCGCTTGTTCTGCGGGTGGCATGGCGGTCTATTCGGCGATCAAGGATGTCGCTACCGGAGTGACGGACATCTCGCTTGGCGTCGGCTGCGAAAATCATAGCTTGCACATGGCGACCGGTACCGCCTTTGCGCCCAGCATGTCGGATATCGAAACCATGCACGCTGCGGTGATGACCGGCAAGTACGCCATGCGCGCCAACCGCTACATGTATGAAACCGGCACAACCATCGAGGATCTGGCTGCGATTACCGTAAAAAATCGGCGCCATGCCACCAATAACCCCAATGCCTGGTTCAAGGGGGCGATCACCATCGAGGAAGTCGTCAATTCGCGCATGGTGGCCTACCCGCTGACACTGCAACAGTGCTGTGGCATTGCCGACGGGGCCGGTGCGGTGGTGGTGTGCACGAAGGAGATGATCAACAAACTGGGTGTGCAGAAGCCCATCAAGGTGGCGGGAGCCGTGGTGCAGTCCGGTCCTTACCACAATCGGCCGCGCGACATCACCGGCGATGACATCACCGAAAGTTGTTCCCATCAGCTTTACGAGGAATCCGGAATTGGCCCGGAGGAAGTCAATATCGTCGAACTGCATGACGCGTTCACCATTGCCGAGTTGCTGTATTACGAATGCATGGGCTTGTGCAAGAAGGGGGACGGCCTGAAATATCTGCGCGACGGCGATTCCACCTACGGCGGCAAGTGTGTGGTCAGCCCGCGCGGCGGCATGCTGTCCTACGGCCATCCGATCGGCGCCTCCGGTGCCGCGCAGATCGCCGCCTGTGCCAAGCAGATGCGCGGCGACTGCCACGGCTTCCAGGTCGATCCCGTGCCGCGCATTGCCATGACGCACGTGACGGGTGGCGGGCTGTCGGGCACCGAGCATGCCGCCTGCACCATGCATATGCTGATGAGCGCCTGGTAGGCGACCCTCGGGACATCTTTCAAAAGGAAAACATCATGCAGTCAAAGGTAACAGGCAGAGTGGCGCTAATCGCCGGCGCCACCGATGAAGTCGGCGAAGCGATTGCATTGCGCCTGGCCGGCGCCGGAGCAAAAATCGCATTGTGCGACTCGAACGAGCAACAACTGGCGAGCGTGGCGGCCAGAGTCAGCGCGGCTGGCGGCGAGGCGGCGGCATTTGCGGTGAATTCGGGAGATGCTCAGGCTGTTCGGGCCTGTGTCGAGAAGGTAGTAGCCCGCTTCGGGCGAGTCGATATCCTGGTGAATAACCCGGTCGAAACACAGGGTAAGGGAGTCGGCGATTTGAGCGCTGCGGGTTTCGCCGCCACCCTGACTGCGACGCTGGGGGCTGAGTTTAACTTCCTCGTTGAAGTGGTGCCACGCATGCAGCAGAACACTTGCGGGCGAGTCATCAATATTAGCAGCCTGGCCTATCTTGGTTTGCCGAAGAATGCGGACGTGGCTGCGGCAAAGTCCGGACTGTTCGGCCTGACACGGTCGATCGCTCTGGAGGCAGCGCGCAACAATGTCACCGTCAATTGCGTCGTCAAGGGCGATATTCCTGCGGCTACCGTGGATGACGAGGCGAAGGCGATGATCGCCGGCGGCATTCCAGTGAAGCGGGTTGGCACGCCGAATGACGTCGCCTACGCAGTCAGCTTCTTTGCCTCGGATACTTCAGACTACGTAACCGGGCAGACGTTCTTTGTCTGCGGTGGCAAGAGCAATTATTTTTCAATGTCGGTCTGAGCTTGGGGTGTAGACATGGGTATCGCAAACAGAGTCGCGCTGATCACCGGTTCAGCGAGCGGGATGGGCAAACGGACAGCCCAGCGCATGGCGGAGAACGGTGCGGCGGTGGTCATCAATGACATCGACGCCGGCAAGGTGGAAAGCACAGTTGATGAGTTCAAGAAATTGGGTTTTCGCGTGATTGGTACCGTTGCCGACATCAGCAAGAGCGAAGCCGTCAAGAACATGGTTCAGCAGATCATTGAAGCCTTCGGGCGAGTAGATATTCTGGTCAATAATGCCGGATTGGACAAGGCCGGGCCGATGAGAAAGCTGACCGAGTTCGACTGGGATCTCACGCTCAACGTTAACCTCAAGGGCAGCTTCCTTTGTTCCCAGGCAGTGCATGGTCACATGATCGAAAACAAGCATGGCCGCATCATCAATATCGCGTCGCGCGCCTGGCTCGGCGGCCCAGGCCAGACGCCTTATTCCTCGGCCAAGGCGGGCACGGTTGGCTTGACGCGGGCGATGGCACTCGAATTGGGCAAAAACGGAGTGACCAGCAACTGCATCGCACCGGGACTGATTCATACGCCAATGTGGGACGCCCTCCCGGAAAAGGATCGCAACTTCCTGTTGACCAAGCAGCCCACGGGCCGGCTTGGCAGTGTGGACAACATCGCCGATACCGTGATGTTCCTCGCCGACGACGATGCCGGGTTCATCAATGGCCAAGTGATCTATGTCTGCGGTGGCCGAAGCCTGTTCTCGGGCTAGGCACGCCCGCTACGACGAGAAACTCGCAGTCTCCGGCACATGGCGATCATGGAAAACAATTATTTCTCAAAGCTTAAAGTCCTCGACTTCACTGGCGAACTGGGGCCCTATGCGGCAAAGATGTTTGCCGGGATCGGCGCCGATGTGATCCATATTGAACCGCTTGACGGCGATCCCCTGCGTCAGGTTGGGCCTTTCTACAAGAATGTCAAAACTCGGGATGGCAGCCTGCCGTTTTGCTGCTTCAACAGCGGCAAGCGCGGATTGGCGCTGAGTCTTGATCATGCCGAAGGCCGCGCGGTATTCCAGCGGCTTTGCGAGAGCGCCGATCTGCTGGTCGAAAGTTTTGCGCCGGGGTACTTGGCGCAGCGTGGCCTGAGCTATGAGATCCTGAGTGCCAGGAATCCCAAGCTGGTGCATACCTCGATTACCCCATTTGGTCACACCGGACCGATGGCGCAGCAGGTCGGATCGGATCTGACCTGCGCGGCGCTGAGCGGCTTCCTTTATCTGGCCGGGGTGGGGCATGAAAAGCCGGTTCGTTCACCTGACAATCAGGCGTATCGCATGGCCGAGGCCTATGCTGCAGTGGGCAGCCAGATTGCGTTGTACGGAGCCCAGCGCAGCGGGAAGGGGCAGTTTGTCGATGTTGCCTGTATCGAGGCCGGCGCCGGCGCCTTGGAGAACGCCGCACAGTTCTGGGACCTCGAAGGCAAAATCCGGCGCGGCCGGGGCAAGGAAGCCGGCACCGCAACGATCCATCCTTGCGCTGACGGCTATATCGCGATTGTCGCGATCATGGGCAAGAACAAGGTCATGTGGACGCCTTTTGTGGAATGGATGAAGAAGGAAGGCGTCGAAGAATGGGAGGTCTTCGATGACGACAAGTGGATCGAGTCGTCCTATCGTGAATCCAAGGAGGGATACGACACCTTCTGCCGGATTTTCGAGAGATACACCATGCAGCACGACAAGCGCTATATCTACGAAACCGGGCAAGGCTACAGCGTTGCCGTGACACCGGTCAGCAATGGCAAGGATTTACTTGAGAATCCGCAACTGAAGGCGCGTGGCTACTGGCATTCGGTCCGCAACGAGACCCTCGGCGGCGATGTGGTCTATCCCGGCGCACCGTATGAATTCGGGGAAATCAACTGGCGGCAGGGGGGCAGTGCCCCGCGTCTTGGCCAGCACACCCGGGAAATTCTTGCCGGGCATGGCTACACCCAGCAAGACATCGATACCTTGATCAAGGCAGGAGCCATCTATGCCGAATAGTTTCGAGCGTGCCTTGCAGGGCATCACCGTCTGCGATTTCTCCTGGGTCGGCGCCGGGCCGATTGCCACCAGTGTTCTCGCGCAATGCGGTGCCAAGGTCATCAAGATCGAAAGCCTCAAGCGTCCCGACATCCTGCGCAAGGGCGAGCCGTTCAAGGACGGCGACAACACCGGTATGGACCGCAGCGGCTACTTTGCCAACCGGAATGCCAACAAGCTGGACATCGCACTCAACATGGGCCACCCGGATGCGCGCGAAGTCGCGGTGCGGCTCATTAAGCAGAGCGACATCATCATCAACAACTTCCGCGTCGGCCAGATGGAAAAGTGGCATCTGGGCTGGGATGATGTTCAGAAAATCAACCCGCGCATCATTTACGTCACCATGAGCCTGCAGGGCCTGAACGGCCCGCATAGCGAATACATGGGCTATGGCGTCAATCTCAATGCGCTATGCGGCTTGACGGCGCGCGCCGCCTTTGCGGGACAGCCGCCATTCGGTACCGGCACCAATTACACCGATCACGTAATGGTGCCAACGCATACCTTGTTCGGAATCATGGCGGCACTGCTCGAAAGAGAAGCCACTGGGCGCGGTCAGACGGTGACGATATCCCAGCTCGAGGCTGCGATCAGCATGGTGCCATCCGATGCGATGGCTTATGCCGCCAACGGTGAAGTGCTGCCGCCGCTGGGCTGTGGCGATCCGCAGGCGGCGCCGCATGGTGTTTATACGACCTTGGGTTATCGGAAGTGGCTGGCCATCGCAGTATTTACCGAAGAGGAATGGCGCAGCCTGAAAAAGGTCATGGGGAATCCGGCATGGGCGGAGGAGCAAAAATTCGCGAGCCTGGAAGGGCGGTTGCGCCATCAGGAAGAACTCGACGCGCACATCGAAGCCTGGACAAAAGGACAGTATTCCGACTGGCTGATGGACGAGTTGCTGAAAAATGGCGTCAAGGCCGGCATGGTCAAGGACGCGCGGGAAGCCATCGAGGATCCGCATCTGCGACAACGCGGCTTCTGGTCCTATCTTGATCACCCGGTGGTCGGGGTCAGTTTGTACAACCGGGCGCCCGTCAAGTTTTCCCGGACTCCGGTGATCATGGAAACTCCCGCCCCATCGATCGGCCAGCACACCAAGGAAGTGCTGAGCGGCATGCTGGGTTACTCCGATCAAGAAATACAAAAAATGACCGGTGACCAGGTGCTGGTGTAGGCCGTTTCGTCTGGAGTAAATACTGCCTGCGCCCCGGCGCTTGGTGAATCATTCTGTATATCAATCTTTGGTGAGATCACATGGACTTTTCGATATCGCAAGAACAAATGATGTTGAAGGAACTGGCGCAGAAGTTCACAACGAAAGAGCTGATGCCGCTGGAAAAGGTCCTGCTCGAGCGCGAGATGCGCATGTGGACCGACCAGCTGAGCCTGCTGCCGAAAGAGGATGAAGAGAGGCTGCTGAAAATGGCCCGGGAGATGGGCTTCTGGGGTATCGAAGTGGGCGAGGAATTTGGCGGCCAGGGCATGGGCATGTTTGCCAAGACTTTGGTGGTAGAAGAACTGTCCAAGTCGTTGCTGGGTTTCTCCCACCATGCCTTCACCTTGCCTCCGGATGCGCCCAACCTCTATTACCTGAACGAGTGTTGCAGTCCGGCACAGAAGGAGAAGTATCTGATGCCCTACTGTCGCGGCGAGATCGACTCGGCCATGGCGGCGACCGAACCCGATGCCGGCTCCGACGTCAGCGGGCTGAAGACTACCGCGGTCAAGAAGGATGGCAAATGGGTCATCAATGGCTCAAAGATCTTCATCAGCAAGTGTGACCGCGACAAGCTGCTCTTCATCGTGATCGCTGTGACTGACAAGGAAGCGACCTCGAAGGGACGGTTCACCGCCTTCCTGGTGGAAAAAGGAACGCCGGGCATCGAGATTGGCCGCGAGATCCCGGTTATCGGCGGCATGCCCAGTTGGACGGTCTATTTCGATAACCTGACGCTTGGTGACGAGGCTGTGTTGGGTGAGGTGGGCAAAGCCTTCATCCCGCTGCAGAATCGCTTCGGTGTGCGCCGCATCGAACTGGCGGCGCACTGCACAGGCATGGCCGAGCGCCTGATCAAGATGATGATCGATCAGGCCAACGTGCGCAAAACCTTCGGCAAAAAACTGGCCGACCGGCAGATCGTGCAGACCTGGATCGCCGACTCGACCATGGAACTTGAAGCCGTGCGTTTGCAGCTCTACTACACGGCATGGAAGTCCGATCAGGGCGTCAAGGACCTGCGTGTCGAGGCGGCCACGCTGAAGGTGCAGGCGACCGAGATGTTGACCCGCGTTGTCGACAGAGCCATGCAACTTTATGGCGGTATGGGCATGGCGCGGGAGACCGGTCTCGAGTATGTGGCGCGCATGGTTCGGCTGTGGCGCATTGTCGAGGGTCCGTCGGAAATTCACCGTGTTTCCATCGCCGAAAAACTGCTCAAGGACGAGCAGCCCTACAACCCCTTTGTCGTTGCCAAGGATTGACCATGCCCGTCGGATTTGAAGTCACCAATCATGTAGCCTACCTTACCCTGAATCGACCGGAGGCGATGAACGCCCTCGATCCCGAGTCGATCGCCGACTTGAATCGCTACTGGCATGAAGTCGCGACCAACCCGGAGATCCGCGTTGCCGTGCTGACCGGGTCCGGGCCGAAATCCTTTTGCACCGGTACCGACATGAAGGCGACGCCGCCGCCAACCGAATGCATGGCGGCAATCTATCTGCGCGACGGCATGCCCATCGTGCCGGCGATGAAGATGTGGAAACCGATCATCTGTGCCATCAACGGCTTTGCCGTCGGCGGCGGACTGGAAATTGCGCTTGCTTGCGATATGCGCATCGCCAGCAGCAATGCCAAATTCGGTCTGACCGAAGTCAAGGTGGCAAGCCTGGCGGGGTTGAATGGCACACAATTGTTGCCACGTTCGATTCCACAAGCCGTGGCCATGAAAATGCTGCTGACCGGAGAAATGATCTCCGCGGAGGAAGCCCTGCGTTACGGTTTGGTGAGCGATGTGGTCGCTCCGGAAGATCTGATGAAACTAGCGACGACCTATGCGGAAAAGATCGCCAGTGCCGCGCCGCTTAGCGTGCAGGCCGCCAAGCAGGCGGCAATCCTTGGCAAGGACATGCCGGTGGAGCACGGTATCCTGTTTTCCCATCTGTTGTGGGGTGTCTTGCGCGATACCGAAGACCGCAAGGAAGGTTTCAAGGCATTTGCCGAAAAGCGCAGTCCGACTTATCGCGGCGTTTGATAGAAATAGCCAGGAGAATATAACAACTGCGCGGAGGACGTGAATATGGAACAACATGATGTCATCGTTGTCGGCGGTGGTCCGGCGGGAGCCGCCTGTGCCAAGGCTTTGAAGGATGCTGGCGTCGATGTGCTGATCCTGGAGAAGGATCAGCTACCGCGCTACAAGTGCTGTTCCGGTGTTCTCTTCGGTCAAACGCAGGAGTTGTTGCGGCAATATTTTGGTGCCGATGCGCCGCCGGAAGTGTATTGCAGCAACGACAAAATTGTTGAAGCCGAAGACGTCCGCGAATGGAACAAAGGCACAGGCTATAAACGTTACCTCTGGGAAATTCCGAAGGACGGCAAAGCATTCTCGACCCATTACCAGAATATCTGGCGCAATCTGTTCGATCATTGGCTGGTCAAGATGTCCGGTGTCACCTGCCGCGAAGAAGCGAGAGTGAAGAGCTTTATCGCGACTTCCGAGCATGTGACGGTGGCAGTCGATGGTCCCGGCGTCAGCGAATATCGCTGCAAGTACCTGATCGGCGCCGATGGCGGTCCCTCGGTAGTGAAGCGCATTCTCAAGGCTGCGGCCGGCGACAACGGTCCGGCCGGCGCCAGCGTCAGCATCTTCCAGAGTTATTTCAAGCTGGAGTCGCTGGGAACGCTGAAGCAAGCGTCCTGGACCGTATTTTTCGAGCCGGAAATCGGCGAAATGCTGTCCTGCGTGCATCAGAAGGACGACTATCTGCTGCTCTGTGTCGGTGGTTTTAAGGGACGCAAGCTTAGGGAATCCGTGGCGCGCTTCAAGCAATTGCTGGCCGATGAATTCGGCGTCAAGCTCGGCGCCTGGTGGCGCGACGAGGGCTGTCAGATGGAACTGGCACCGCCCTACCTGGGCGAGGGCCGCACCGTGCTGACTGGCGAAGCGGCCGGTTACGTCTATCTCAACGGCGAGGGTATCAGCGCCGCTATCGACAGCGGTTACCGGTGCGGCAAGGCGGTTGCCGAGGCGCTCCGCAGTGGTGGCGACGCCATCGCCATTTTCCGCCGGAACAGCAGCGATATCGACAAGCATCTGGAGAAATGTCTGGCACAGATTCACTTCCTGTCTGTTTGAGGACGAATCCGGGCGGAGATTGAAATGGCTCTGCTGATCACTCCCGATTGCATCAATTGTGTGGTGTGTCAATTTGAATGCCGCAATGATGCCATTTCGCAGAGCAATGGAATTCACGCCATCGATCCGGAGAAATGTACCGAATGCGATGGCATCGCAGAAACGCCTCGGTGCGTCGCGGTTTGTGCGGTCGATTGCATCGTCCCGGATCCGCGACGGCCTCGTCTCGGCACGGTTCTCAGCGCCTGATTGCGCCGCGATCCGAATTGGTCCGGAGAGCGATCGCTATTTCTCCCAGACGACTTTGCCGTCGATCAGGGTCATGACTACTTCCGCAGAACCAAAGTGTTCCGGCAAGCTCTCGCCGTGAGTGTTTACGACAATCAAATCGGCGAGATGCCCGGCCGTCAATCGGCCTTTTTCCTGTTCTTCGCCGGCGGCGTAGGCACCTGCCACTGTGTATGCATCAATCGCCTCGAAAGGCGCCAGTTGTTCTTGGATGGCTAGCTTTTCCCCACCGGAGACTGTGCGCGTCAAGGCGGTCTGAATGGCTTGAAATGGATCGCAGGAGGTCAGCGGAGCGTCCGAACTGAACGCCAGGGGAATGTCATGCGCAAGGAATGAGCGGTACGGATAAACCCATTTGAATTGTTCGGGCGAGATCTGCCGAAGATAGACCGGACCGGTTTGATGCAACAGATTCGGCTGGGAAACGACGATTGCGCCGCTTTCCGCCAGTGCCGGCAGCAAGCCGGGCGGGCAGACCGGGCAATGCTCGAAGCGCGGACGCGTGCAGGGCGTGAATGCCATCTCGCGGACAAACGCCAGAGCTTTCAAGGACATTTGCAGCAGTTCAACGTCCGGAACATGAAACGACAATTGGAAGCCCGCCAGGTGAATGCGCAGTGCCGCTTGATCGAGATCTTCCTGCGTTGGGGATGTCATGCCGCTGCTTTCATCGAGCGCAATCTTCATGGCGCCCAGGCGCAGATGAAGATTGCCGCTGCCGGTGCGCAAGCCGCTGTCGGCAAATTCGGCCAGGGCCTCGTAGCCGGCCAGCATGGTCAGGCGCGGTGCAAGCAGTCCGCGCTGCTTGAAATCTTGCCAGGCGCGCCAATGGCGATAGGCGTTGGACCAACTGGTATCCTGCAGCGACGTGATGCCCAGCGACAAATAGACCTGATTGGCCTGGCGCATGCCAACCTGGATTTCCTCGTCGGTCGGTGGCGGTATCGCGCGGGCGATTCGCTCGCTATTGCCCGAAACTATGCCGTTAGGTTTCCGGCTGGCTGGCTCGCGTCCGATGCTTTCGTTCTCGGCGTCCGCTGTATTCTCGTCGATGCCGGAGAGTGCCAGTGCTCGCGTGTTTAGCGCGCAGTGCTGGCCGGAGCGTTCCACCAGCAGAAGGGGGCGGTCGGCCACGACCTGGTCGAGTTCCCCGCAGTAAGGCAAGCGCTTTTCCGCAAGGGAGGATACGTCGACTTGCGCTGCGCGCAACCACTTCTGCCGATTGGTAGCGCCGGCTGGCCCGCGCAAAATGGCCAGGATATCGCCGATGCAGCGGGCTTTTGAGCAGTCCAGATAGATGTGCGACAGGGCAAAAGCGAACGGATGGCAATGCGCGTCGTTAAAGCCGGGCAAAACCATGCCACCCTGGCAGTCGATCACGCGGGTGTTGGGGCCACTGAGCTCGCCCAGTGCGTCAATTGTCCCGACATAAGCGATCCGGTTGCCGCGAACGGCGATCAGCTCTTTGGGTTCGGCATGACGGCCGAGTCGCTGGTCCGCCATGTGACGCAGTATCAGGTCCGCAGTCATGACGTGCGGAATTTAGGAGGTGCCGCGCTGCTTCTGCACCATCAGGTAGTACCTGAGCGCTTCGCGCAGACCCTGCTTGAACGGCGTGTACTCAAAGTTGAAAAGCCGCCTGAGCTTTTCTCCCGAATAGAGGAGAGGCTCATCCAACGGGAAGGGCAGGGGGATGCCCTGGTGATTGATATCCGCCACCGGCAGGCGTACCGGCTCGATCTGCTTGCCGGTGATCGCGGCGAGCACTTCGACGATACGTGCGTAGGAAACGGCTTCGTCGGCGGCGAGATTGTATTTTCCGCCCAGGGTTCTCTCGTCGCCGATGCAGCGGATGATCAGGCGCGCCATGTCCACCACCCAGATGAAGCTAAACAGAGCCAGGTCGTTGTCGGGGATGACGATGGGCTTGCGTTTGCGCAGCAGATCGAAGAAATAGCTCTCCCGCGGCGCGTAATTGTAATAGCCGTAGATGATCGCCGGCCTGAGGATGGTGTACGGGATGCCCATGCGTTCGCCGAATTCTTTCGCCGCCCACTCTGCCCGCAGCTTGTCCCAGGCGTAGCTGCCCTCGACTCCGGTGTGTGGGCCGGAGATCTTCGGTGCGTCCTCGGTTGCCGGCAGCGATCCGGTTTGCTCCAGCACCGAGGTGGTGCTGATGAGGATGTACTGTTTCACCGCGCCAGACAGGTTGGCGAGCAGGGTGTGGACCTCGCGCGGCGTGTAGGCGCAGAAATCGATTACCGCATCCCAGTCTCGTTCCGGAATGTTGTCGCGCACTTCGGCGCCGTAGTTGCGGTCGCCGACGAACTCGGTGACACCGGCCATGCGCAGGGGCTGGCGACCGCGGTTGAAGACGTGGATCGCCACATCGGGCAGCTTGAGCAGCTCTTCGACGCAAACGCGGCCGGCGAAGTAGCTGCCACCTATGATGAGGATGTTCTTCATGCCGCAGTTGTTATCCCACCCAGACGTTGAGTTGGCGCAGGCCGGGGTCGGCGATGCGGGCGTGCACGCGCGGGCCGTGATCGACCAGGAAGGGACCCTCGGCGTCGGAGAGGCCTTCTTCCTGCAGTTCGAAGACGATGGCCTCGGCGATCTCGACGATCAGCTGCTTCTTGTCCTCGTACTCGGGCGAGGCGATCAGGGCATTGACCTTCTGCGCTACGAAGCGTCCCAGCCTGGGCAGGCCGGCCAGACCGCGGTGCACCCATTTGTAGAATGGTGCGTAGCGGCGGTTGAGCAGGTACACGATGGACATCGCATCGGCGCAGAACTTGGTTTCGGCATGCTGCGCCGCGTAGTACTCGCCACGCCAGATCGAGCGATGGAAGTTGTACTGCCCGGCCTGCCCAGCCGACATGCAGCGCGCCGCGATCTTCGCCAGGCGCACATCGTCCGGATAATGGGCGAGCAAATGGGCGCGGATGCGCGAGAACTCACCGGGCGGATCGCGGAATATCTCGCCTGAGGTGCAGGCGGCGAGATTGGCTTCGGGCAGACGCATCCAATCCGCCAGACTGGCCGGCACGCCCTGGCGGCCGAGGAAACCGCGGTAGAAAGCGCCGATCTCGAAGACGCCGACACGGTTGTCGCCCCATTCGCTGGTATTGCGCTCGCGACCAAGGAAAGCGGTCGGCAGTCGGGCGTAGGCGGCGCGCAGGCGCTCGCCGAAAACCTGGAAATCCTCCTGCCGTAGCCAGCAGCAGAAGCCCGGTCCCCAATCGTGGTCGGTGGAGAACTTGTCATCGAAGCCGAGGCAGTCGGAGCCGTCGCCGACCAGACCAACGGCGATCGCCTCCAGTTCGGCGGCGAACTCTGTTTGCAGCAGCGGCAGCCCGACTTCCTCGTAATATTGCCTGGCCAGTTGGAGTCCGTGCATGCCGATGTGCGCTCTACCGATAATCGATGACGCCGACCTCTTCGCGGCCGGTGTACGCCTGCGCCGCGATCAGTTCGTTCAGCTTGTGTCCGACGTCGGCGGCGATGTACTTCTCGCCGCATTCCTGGCACAGGCTGGCCGGCACCCGCTTGATCACATAGAGCTTGCCTTCAAGCCGGTAATCGAAATTACCGACCGTGATCTGCTTCATGGCGCCGCCACAGAAGTAGCAGGCTTTGTAGGGTTCGTCCATCGTGTCGTCATCCTCTTCAGGCGGGTTTCTGCGCAAGGCATTGGCCCAGACCGGCGGCTGCGGTTGGTAGGCAAACAGCACCACCAGCCAGCCGTTGCCCCCGTCGGCACAGACCAAGTGGAGGAACTTGCTGCCGTGTCGTCCCACCACCAGGTAGCTTGCCCCGCGCGTGGCGTGCTGATGTTCTTCCAGGACGCGGCCGCCCTGCAGCACCATTTCGATGTCGTGCACCGTCACCCGCCCGCCCATCAGTGCGCGCACGACGTGCTCGGACAATACATAGTGCGCGTCGCGCACGCGGCCGGCGAACCACTCCATCTCCTGAAATCTCGTCAGCTCGGCGCTGGTCATCGGTGCGACAGAATCTTATTGATCGACGCCGGTGAAGATCGCATCATCGTCGGCGAACATCTTGCGGAAGCGTTCGCGTGCGCCTTCGCGCACTCGCTCGGCCTGCTCGGCGTCCATGTTGCGGCCCTGGATCCATTTCTCCAGATTGACGCCACCAGGCATCCACTTCTCCAGGGTTTCGCGTTCGAACATCCAGGCCTTGTCCTTGACGCCTAGCTCGGCGAGGACTTCCCATACATCGTCGCGTTGGTAGTAGTGGCAGTACACGCACATGACACAACGGTTGAGCTGGAATTCGGTGATCAGCTTGCGGTCATACTTGACAGCGGGCACGCGGTGCTCCTCGACGAATGGATCGAGCTTCTTCGCCAGGGCTTCCACCTCGCCGCGGTTGCCGAAGACCAGCCACTTGCCCCAGTGCTCGAGGTATTGCTTGTTGGTCAGCGGCTCGCCGCGCAGGTTGATATAGTTGTAGCCGTATTCGACATGCTCGCTGGGAAAGACAAAAATGAAGTGCGATTCGGGACGGTCGATGATCATGCCTACCTCCAGCGTCTCAGCCTCCGGCGATCGCCGGAATCACATTGATTGCGTCACCCGCGGCGAGCACAGTTTTCATTCCCTCAAGCTGCATGACGTTGCGACCGTTGATGAAGAACACGAACTGTCTGGATATGGTGCCGTCTTCGCCGGTCAGCGCCGCACGAAAACCCGGATTGTGCCGGTCGATCAGTTCAAGCAGGGTTTCTACCGTGGTTTCCGCGGCGATGTCGAGATCCAGTTCGTTCTGCTTAAGATCCAGCACGCCGAGCAGATTCAATCTGATATTGATGTTCAAGCCATGCTCCTGCAGCGGAGTTCGCTCTCGGCATGTTCCAAGCTGTCGTAACCATTCTTGCGGACCAGCCGCTGTAGCGCTTCGATCGCCAGGTTACGCCCGGAGGCCAATGCCGCACCGAGGTTGTCGAAATACAACTGTAGCGTCTGCTCGCCATAAGTTTCCAGTTCGCAGCCGAGATATACACCGAAGTTGCGACCGTCCCCCGTTTCATCCATGCCGCGGCAGCAGCGCTGATAAAGCGCGGGATAGCGCCGCTGCAACTCCTCCTGCCAGTTGCTTTCGATGGTGACGATGATATCGATCAAGGGATTGGAGGACAGTGGCGGAATCAGGTTGTCCATGCGTGCGTATTTTTCGCTGAGCAGGTTGCGGCCTTGTGCCTCTGCTTCCTTCAGGTCGCCGAGGTAAGAAGCCAGCATGGCCTCGGTCCAGGTTTCGAAGAGGCTTGCGCGTATGGCTTTGAAGTTGTCCGGCGCGCTCTGGCAGGGCGCGGGCCGTGCGCTTTTGACGCGGATGAACATCTGCCACTCTTCCTCCAGCACCCGGGCCAGCAGTTCGTTGCTCACTTCTGCGGTGTCCGCGATTCGCGCATTTCGGTGACGATGAGTTCGCCAAACAGGCGCGGCAACTGTTCCGTCTGGTCGACAAATTGCACCAGCTTGCCGTACTCGTCGCGCAATGCCTGCTTGGCGGCAAGACCGCAACTGATGCCCAGCGTAAGTAAACTGACGCCGGTCTTGCGGCAGTATTTGATAGCGTCCTCAACGCCGCAGCCCCAGTTCGAGGCGCCGTCGGTGAGGTGGATGAGCAGGGTCTTTTTGCCCGGCGTGCGCGTAGATATCGCCGTCGCGATGATGGCTTCGCCCGAGGCGGTTTTGCCGTGCGGCAGCACCATCAGCATGCGTCCGCCGCGATACAGTTCGGTGATGCGACAGGCATTCTTGACTTCGTTGTAGGCGAACAGTCGGGCGTTGGATGTGTAGGACAGGAGCGCCGTGAACAGGGTTTGATAGACCATCTCCGCCTTGTCCCACTTGGTTGGGTCGGCCATCGAGCCGGTGGCGTCCACCAGCAACACGACGTTCTTGCGCAACTCGAACTCGTGTTTCTTCTCCTGGAACACAGCACCGGTGGTCAACGCGCGGTAGAGATGGCGGCGATGAATCTTGCCCGAAGTGAGTCCGCGGTTGAAGACGCTGCGGCGATCGGTGGCGTTGCGCACTACCTGTTCGATCTGGCGCAGCAGCTTCGGGTTGACGCGGTTGCGTGCCATCATGACGATGTCGTTGCCCTCGATGCGGACCACGTTCTCAAACTTGGCGACGTTACCCTTGACCTGTTCGGTGAAATCTTTGTTTTTCTGCGGCAGCTCCGCCTCGATCAAGTTGGCGTAATTGACGATGGTGGCCTTGACCGCCTTCTGCTCTTCATCTTCCTGAGCCAGGTCTTCATCGCCCATGTCGGGGATCATGAACTTGTCGCTGCGGTCGCCGGGCCAGAAGCGGATGTATTTCAATACGTCGTGCCAGAGCTTTTCGTAGAGGTCGAGGCGGAAGTCGCAACGGCCAGCGACGCTGGGAATGGCCGGGCACTCGTGGCGCAGCGCCAGGACGATGCTGTTCATCGTGTCCATCGGCTTCTTGTAGTATTGATCCAGACTGCCGCGCATCACCAGTCCGCCCAACGTCAGGTCGCTGTGACCCTGTTTGTAGAAGTCCGGATCGCGATGCGCGGCCAACCGCCACCACAGGTACAGCATTTCGGCGAGGGTCGGTGGTTTGATCAGGCTCTTCAGAACCCGGATGATGCGCCAGTCGCGTGCCGCCTCGGCGTAATAGCCGAGCACGCTCTTGTTGGCGAGGCCGTCGACATAGACAAACTCACACACATTGAAGAACATGTCGAACTTGTATTCGTATTGCGCCGGCGGCTGCACGCGCAGCTTGAACATATCGCGCAGGCGTTCGCTCCACTCGATGCGCTTGTAAGCTTCCTGCACCATCATGCCGACCATCAGGTCCGTCTTCGCCGCCGGCACCGGGTAGGTGCCTATGATGGGCGTCGGATCCAGGGCGATGGCGTTTTCCACTTCCATGCCCGACCATACGATTTCGCCGACGTTGCGGCCGACGAAACTGGCGATCTTGCGGATGGCGACCAAGAGCTTCACCAGTTCCAAAGGTTCGATCGGCGACTTGTCGCGGCGCCAGAAGTCCGAATAGCCTTCTTCGCCGGGAATAACGAAGCGCTTCACGTCACCGGCGCTGTCCATCACCCTCAGGGTCTCCTGCGCCATGGCGGTCCTAGGGCCTGTTCTCAATTAATCGGCGCGATGCGTTGCTGTCCAATGCGGATGGCCGCGCGACGCGAGTCGAAGTCAATGGCCACCCCCTTGACGAGACGAGCAACAAAGCGGACGCCGCATTGGGCAGCAACCCAAAGGGAACGGTGAAAATGGCCGCCATTGCGGCGTTGCTCGCTCCTTATTGGGAGCAACCCAACCGCGTCGCTCGCGCCTTGCACTGTCAGCCATTTTCATCGTTCGCACACGTCGCTTAATTGAGAACAGGCCCTAGCCTCAGGCTGCGATGTATTGCACGTACTCGGTCTTGCCCTTTTCGACCTTGCCCATGTCAAGGTGCAGGGAGAGCAGGACGGACTCCAGGGTCTGCTTGTCGGTCTGCAGGCTGGTGACGATGGCTTCGCGCAAGCTGCCACCGGCAGCGATCATTTCGCCGATCATCAGAATTTTGCGCGTCGATACTTCCACGCCTAGTTCGGCGTTGCCGCGGATGCCGTTGGCGACCTCGATGATTTCCTGAGCCTGATCCGGCGTAATACCGGTTTTCTGCAAAAGAACTTCCTTCTCCACTTCGTTGGGCAGGAAGTCCATGGTGGTGACGTAGAAACGGTCACGCAGGGCTGGATCCAGCATTTCGGTGCCGACGAATTCGGCGCCTTCGTTAAGAGTGGCGAAGAACACTACCCCTGGTGCTACCTGTAGCAGGCCCAGTTCATCCATCCATACCTGCCGGTCATCGGAGAGAATCGAGAACAGCATGTTCAGGGCTTTCGGATGCTCGGGGCGGTTGATTTCCTCGAGATGGATTACGCAGTTGGGTGTCTGTATCGCCTGCGGAAAGAGAAACTGCTTGTAGCGGGTTTCGCCATTCTCCAGCGCGTACTCACCGAACAACTGCCCAGGTTCCGAGAGAATGCCGATCTGGAAGGTCGCCAGTGGCAGTTTGTTCACGGCGGCGTATTGGCGCACCAGAGAGGACTTGCCGCAACCCTGTTTGCCGACAACCAGGACATTGACCGGGTGCTTCTGCGAAATCTTGCCAAACTTATCGAGGAAACTACGGGTCTCGGTGCTGATGTAATAGTAGGGGTCGACTTCGGGGACGAACAGGCTATTGGCGGTGATAGATGTCTTCATAATCTTCCGTGGCTGTCTGGCTGCGTTTCGCGGCCGGCTTTTAGACGTGATCGCGGAAGCTCAGCTTGCCTTCCTCGTGCTTACTGCAGGTGAGATTTTCGACGTCGCGCAACCAGCGCTTCCAGACGCCGCCCATCGCATGTCGGTTGGCGGTGCATTGGCCACGATGCGGGTCGGTGGGATCGGGTGTCTGCCACTTGCATGTACGGCAAGGTTTGCTCGTGCCGACTTCAATGTGGGGCTGGTTTTGCACGTTCTTTGCTTCCTTTTTCTCTTCCATTTGCTTTGCTCCCATGCGTCTGCTGCTTCGTAGGTGGCGGGAGAAACCGTGGTTCCTCCCGCCGGTCGGGCTTAGATATCGACGTTCAAGAACTCAAGATCCGAGGCGCTGAAATCCTGTTCCTGACGGGCGATGATGGTGTTCTGCCCATAGGTCGGGATATCGACGAAGCGCGCGCTGTAACCGGAAACGCGCACGATCAGGTCCTGATGTTTTTCTGGTTCGCGCTGCGCCGCCTTCAGCTCGTCGGTGCTCACCACATTGAACTGGACATGGTCGATCTTGAGGTCGAACCAGGTATCCATGTAGGAGTGCCAGATGTCGAAGCCGTGCTGGGAACGCATGATCGGCACCGACAGCCGCTGGTTGAGCAGATTGGCTTTCTGGTTTTTCTGCACCTTGGAGACCGAACGCAGAACGGCTGTGGGGCCCTTCTTGTCGGTGCCCATGTAGGGCGAGATGCCGCCGTCATCGGCCGCCTCGCCGCCAAAGCGGCCGTCGGGGGTCGGGCCGGTGCGGGAACCAACTTCCATGTACAGGCCCACCGCTTGCCCGGTCGGCAGAACGGGGCCGCCGGAGTAGTTGGTGATCTTGCGCATTTCGCCGCCGATGATGTCCTCGTAGAACTTGGTAATGATGGGGTCGGCGTAGCTATCGTCGTTGCCCCACTTCGGCGCGCGCTTGAACTCCAGACGCATCTCCTCGTAGCCTTCCCAGTTGGCCATCAGGGCCTGGTTGAGTTGCTCCAGGGTGTACTTCTTCTCGTCGAACACCAGTTTCTTGATGGCAACCATCGAATTGGCGGCGACGATCGTGGTGATCGGGTTGTGCCAACCGTTCGGCTGTTCGGACAAGGCATTGGCATCCATGCCCAGTTCCATGCAGCCATCGTCGATGGATGAGACAAAAGGCATCTGCAGGAAGCGCTGCTCGAAGTAGCGCGACACATCCTTGGTGCTGATGCACAGGTTGAGGGCGTACTGGTACTGCTTGCGGAAGGCTTCCCAGACATCGTCGAAGGACTTCAGCGTGGATAGTTCGCCCGTCTTCGGACCCAGTTGCATATCGGCGTAAGACCAGTCATAGCCATTGTTCAGCGTGATCTCCAGCAACTTCGCCGGGAAGATCGAGCCACCGCCCTCGGAGCGCGTCTTTTGCGTCTTGCGGCGGCCGTGGATACCGGGCGACATGCACAGCACGTTGACCCAGTTGTGCGCTTCCTCGTCGGTGGCGCCGTTGTGGTTCAGACTGTATTGCGAAAATTCCTTCATTTGCGCCGTGCCGATGTCGTCGTGCTTGATCGACGGATAGCCAAGGCCATCACGCACGCAGTTGAACACCCAGCGCAGCGTTTGCGGGCGGTTTACCTTGGAATAGCGGAAAACGATCGAGGGCTCTGCGGTGCGGATGCGCTTGGCAGCCTCAAGAATGGCATCGGTCATGTCGTTGCAGGCATCCGAGCCGTCGGCCTTGGTACCGCCGACCGTCAGGATGAACAAGTCGTTGGAACCCGGGAAGATCTCGCGATAGGCGCGCGACTTGCCGGCGCCATGTTCGGAGATTTTCAAGCGCTCCATCTCGACCAGCTCGACCGCGCCCATGTGATCCATCGGCTGGAATTTCTTGTCGATGACGCTGGCCTTGTAGTACGGCCACAGCAGCGTGTCTTCCTTCTGTGCGTAGCCGCTGGCGTAGCGCTCGATGGCATGGCAGATGAGGAAGGTGAAAAACTTCGCCTGCATGGCATCCTTCAGTCCCTTGCAGGGCTCGGCTGGAATGCGCTGGCAGATGTCTGCAATTTCGAGCAGTTCGGCCTGGCGCTTCGGATCCGTCTCGAAGTTCTCGGCAACGATGCGGCACAGGCGGGCATGGCGACGCGCCCAGGCAATCACTGCCTTGCAGGCGATGATCATCGCCTTCCAATTGTCGATCTTATCGATGTTGTCAAGGCCGGTGGTGCCGTTCCAGGGGAACGTGGTCATGACTTTCTGTGCTTGAACGATGTTCTTTTCCGCCAGCTTGATGCGTGCCAGCAGGCCGTCCTCAAGAACAGTCTCGTAGGGCGGAACGATGCTGTTGTAGCCGGAGGCGAAGGAGGGCGCCTCCATGCTCGACACCTGATACATGCGGCCGAGGTCGGCCATGTCGAAGTAGGGCTGGCACTTGCTCTGCAGGCTGTGCGGTTTCCAGTACTCGTTGATCTCCTGGGCTTCCTTGGCTGGCTGCGGCGAATAGTCGCTCATCAGGTAGTCTTGCACAGCCATGTGCGAGAGTTCCGGATAGAGGGGGAACATGTTGGGATCTTCGGCGTGGTAGCCGATGATGAATTCGTCCTGTTGCAGCACCAAGGTGCCCTTGTTGAGCACGTTGGCCAGGCCCAGGGCGCGGCGGATGACTTGCGGCTGGCCGACGCTGGCTTTGTGCGCCTCGGTCAGGTAGCGCATCCGCTCAATGCCGGCAGTGACGCTCTTCTCGATGAATTCACCGGCGGAAGCGTGTTTCCAGCGGCAACGGTCCTTCAAGCGCTTGGTCCGCGCCGTGGAGGGCTTTTGCAGATGCTCATGCAGTTCCTCAGCCGGAATCTTGGCTTCGGTCGGGTCTTCCGGTGTGAAATTGAGGGTCTTGCTCCGGTATTCCAATACTTTGGCGCTTACCATCTGATTCATAGTCGTCTCCTGTATCCGTCAATTAATGCTTCATGCGAAAGGCTTCGCACTGCTGGCTGGTTTCATAGACCGGCTTGGACAGCCAGTATTTGCCTTTTTCATCTTCTTTTTCGATGACGCAATCCGCCTTGCCGGCCTGATAATCATCAGCCCCTTCCGGGACCGGGAAAAACTGCCGACATTGCTTGCAAGTGTTAGATTCCATATCTCTCTCCATTGTTTATGCTACACAACGCATTCCGGCATCACGCCCCCGCTCTTCGCTGCTGGTCGTTATGCCAACCAAACCGCCAACTGTCACACTACTGATACCGGCCAGCTTTAAACCACGTGCCAGCGGCAATACCTTCTCGGGCGGGTTTTCTTCAACGCCCTTGTACTGGTATTCGTTTCCTTTGCCCAGAGAGATGTATTTGCCCTCTCCATAGACATGGTAATTGAGTATATCCACGCCCTGAATCCGATCGGCGAATCGGCTCAGATAACTGATGTAGTCCTCGAAATCCTGCGGCGAGTCATTGAAACCGGGCACTACCGGAATATGGATGCGAACATTTGCGCCCGATTCGACCAAGTGTTCGAAGTTGTCCATGATTGGTTCGAGCGGCCAGCCGACCACTTCTTCGTGTTTCCGTGGATTCATGGATTTCAAATCGACGATGAAGAGGTCTACATACTCCAGCAGGGGCTGAATAATCTTCCAGTCTTTGGGAAAGCAGGAAGTTTCTATGGCGACATGTACTTTGCGTTCCTTGATTCGTCTGGCCAGATCGAGCGTGAAAGCCGGATACATCAGCGGATCGCCGCCGCTGATGGTGACACCGCCACCGCTGTTTCTGTAAAACGGCTCATCCGACAGGACTTCCTGCAAAATCTCTTCAAGAGACATCGTCTGTCCCACCGACTCGCGGCCTTCGGTCAGGCAGACTGCCACGCAGCGCATGCAATTGATGCATTTGCTGCGATCCAGATGCAGCATCATGCGGCCGCCCGGTCCGGGAACCATCGTTGAGCCGCCGGTGGGGCAGACCGCCGTGCAACGCCCGCAACTGACGCAACGCGCCTGGTTGTAGTAATACTCCTGGGTTGGCCGCTGCGTTTCCGGGTTGTGGCACCAGGGACATTTCAGCGGACAGCCTTTCAGAAACACGGTGGTCCGGAACCCCGGACCGTCCTGAAGGCTAAACCGTTGTATCTCAGTGATCAGTGGAACTTTCACAACGTCTCCAGTCATTCTGCCGCGGAGAAAACTTGCACAACAACCTTGCCCCCAAGCACTCGTTGCCTTTAGAAGCTGTCTGAGCGTGCTTGACGAAGCGTTAACCCAACAAATCCAATCCAGTTTATTAATTCGTAGAACCTGCCGTGCGCTTATGTATAGTCTTTTTGTTCAGCGCAATAAACTGCGTTTTGTCAGGTTCTCTGGTGAGCATTAAACTTACTTGAGGCAACAAATTCAATAGGTGCAAACACCAATCGCACTGGTGTTGTTCCTTTGATACTCTATGGCTTGCGTAGAATCGGAACTGCGGCGATGCGAGCCTAAAGGAGGCCATGCCCTGTCTGTAGTCTGCCTTAGCCCGTTTGAAGCGCCTTCTTGATTAATGAGGTTGTAAGCCAATGGACAGAAATGAAGCTTTGACACTGTTAAAGAATTTTCAGGATCAACTCGACAAGGATTCCGGAAGGACAAAGAAACCACGGCGCATCGGACTTACCATGAGCCTGGTATTCGACGTGGTGCACCAGGGGCCGAAATACATCGAACCCTATCAGGATCTGGTTGACCGAATCAAGCTGCTCGACACCATGTGGCATAGCGATCCTACGGTTGTCCTGGATGCGGTCGCCGCATACCGTTCCATGGGCATGGATGTCGCGATGGGGGGAACCCAGTTTGAGATCGCGAAAGCCCAGAATGGACTTAAAGCGTACATGAGCCTCCTCAAGACTATTGGCATCAATGAAGTTGAAGTGGAAAACCACGCTTCCGGAGCCACTCTCGCCGAAATGAAGGACGAGGTGAAGATGTTCAAGGACGAAGGTTTCATCGTGGTGGGAGAAGTCGGTAAGAAGTGGGCTTGGCAGGACCCGACCAGAAAATCGCGCGACCTGGTGCATGTCGATCGAACCATCGAACAAGCGCTTGGGCTCATCGAAGCGGGCGCGGATTACCTTTATTGGGAAGGCATGATCGTGCGAGCGCTAATCGGGCCGCAACTCGAAAACCAGGAAGGGCAGCAGCAGCTGCGCGAAGTCGCCCGCGCGATCGATCCCGAGAAGCTGATTCTGGAATTGTGGGATGCCCGTGGCCAACCCAATCTGCCGCTGATCGCATGGCTCGTGAAAGAGTTTGGTCCGAATGTGAATCTGGCCAACATTTATCCTCCCGACGTCAAATGGGTCGAGTGGGTGCGTCACGGAATCATTTTCGAAATGGACCATCCGTACTTCAGATGGGGGCAGGACCGCAGCAAGGCGGAGAACTGGTGGCAGATGGATGGGCCGGATTATGACATCGACCTGCAGCGGAACTATGCTCTCAAGCCGGCGCGTTGAACGGTAAGTGCCCTGTTTTTGCGCTTCGCTGCACTCGTTGGATTCGACTGCGATACGCTTTATTCAAATTACATAGAGGAGATGCTCATGTCCGCAACTACTTCAACTAGCCAGTTCGTGTTGACCAGCAACGAATTCGCACCCAACGGTACGATTCGAATGGAGCAGGTGTTCGGCGGTTTTGGTTGCACTGGCAGCAACATTTCGCCATCCCTAGCCTGGTCTGGTGCGCCCGCAGGCACGAAGAGCTTCGCATTGCTGGTTCATGACCCGGATGCGCCAACCGGAGGCGCTGGCTGGTGGCACTGGCTGGTTATCAACATTCCGGCGAATATATCGTCACTCGCCAAGAACGCAGGCAGCAGCGATGGATCGAACCTGCCGAGTGGCGCAATCCAGGTTGTAACCGATTTCGGTGGTCCGGGCTGGGGTGGTCCATGCCCACCGGTTGGTGACAAACCGCACCGGTACAACTTTACGGTGTATGCCCTTGGAGTGGATCGTCTCGATGTGAGTGGCGCAAGCGCCTCGCTGGTGGGCTACATGGTCAACGGCAATGCGCTCGGCAAGGCGACGCTGACTGGCATGTTCGGGCGTTAGCCCTCATTTCGGTTCCCACGATATCATGCCAATGACATCGTGGGAACCGAAAGTCTCCATGGGACAATTACTAGACGATAGGTAATAGCACCAATTGTCAGGGCAGTTGCCCAAGTACAGAATTCGTGGCGTCCTGGGGTGTTGGGCCTGGTGCCGATTTCTCACGGATCGATAACGACAGATGCGTGATGCTTGCCGCTTGTGCGGGGTCTCTGAGGTTTCAAGGGAACGTTTTATTGCGACGGCGGAATGGACCATCTCGCGCAGAGGAGGAATTTATGTTGAAGGTCAAGGGACTTGTTGCGGGTTGGCTCGGTGGTTTACTAGTGGCATGGATGCTAAGTGGATGCGACGTAAGCAGCAACATGGCGGGAGTAGAAGGCGAGCGAGGGAAAGCGGTGACGCGGTCGGACCATTTTCAAGCGGTG
>Ga0172370_10002729_pt1 | contig 25141 bp, 25 predicted proteins | sample LakKiv5m_FD_114538 | JGI IMG/M metagenome (GOLD analysis project Ga0172370, IMG submission 114538) | Freshwater microbial communities from Kabuno Bay, South-Kivu, Congo - kab_022012_11.5m | ecosystem: Environmental > Aquatic > Freshwater > Lake | place: Democratic Republic of the Congo...
AAATATTAACCTAAGATAATGATTATCAAGACCTTAAATACATTTATTTAGAATACTTATAAACAAAGTTATTAACATTAATCTTTGATATTCAATTAGTTAAAAAATTGTCATGTACTAAGGTTCATTTTATATTTGCTCATTGCCTAAAGCAACCGCGATACTTGGAAATACGGATGATGCATACAACCAGGTATGGCATGTACCGACAAGCAAAGAAAAATTGTCAAATCTGGACTGGATTCAGTTGATTGCTAACGAGTTGAAAGTTGAAGCTAAAACTCAAACCATACCTTTATGGATGATCTGTATTCTGGGATTGTTTATTCCGGTCATGAAAGAGTTTCCCGAAATGCTATACCAATACGAGCAGGATTATTTTTTCGACAGTACTAAATTTGAAAAACGATTTGGCATTAACGCAACACCGCCTAAAGATGGAGTCAGGATTCTCATTGACCATCTGAAGACACAAAATGTAAATATCAACTGAACAAATGACAGAGCTACGCACGCTAACAGTGTTGACAACCACCATTATAAAAAATCAAAATGACACAGTGGTACGAGAAGCTTTTCGAAAATTATTCGAACAAGTATGAAGCCGAAAGTTTTACTCAAGGGACTTCAGGGGAATGTGATTTCATTGAAAAGGAAATTAAGTCTGATAAACTGGCCCGGATTCTTGATATTGGATGTGGTACCGGCCGGCACTCGATTGAACTTGCAAAAAGAGGATACTCTGTTTTAGGAATTGATCTGTTTCAGAACGATTAACATATATGGAGCGAAATTAGGAGCATTCAGCCGGGAAGATAAACTAACGACAAATGATTTTGAAATGCTTGTAATAGCAGAAAAATAAAAAAATATTGTTGCAACGGATTGGAGGTGACCGATTACGTTGAGAGAATTTAATTAAACAGGAGGTAAACATGATAATGTTTGAAGGCATCAATTATTTTGCGGTCATCGTTTCGGCGATCGTTTATTACTTTATCGGATTTATATGGTACACTTTACTTTTTGGTGGAATCTGGGAAAAGGAGACTGGTGTGTCAATGAAGAGTACGGGTAAACCCAAGGCATGGGCAATGGCCGGACAATTTATTTCAACGTTGCTCTTTACACTCGGAATCGCGATTATCCTGAGATTATACGGGTCTTACGGCATCACAGAAGGTATATATGTAAGTGCACTGATAACCATATTTTTTGTAATACCAATAAATTCGGGAAATCTTTTTTTTACAGGCAAGAATAAATTATTCATTCTTGACGTTTGTGAAAGAGCTATAGGTTCTTTAATGACAGGGATTATACTCGGGTTCTGGAAATAACGATGACGATGAATGTTGCCTTAAATAATCAGGATAACAAATTATGACAAAGGGAAATATAAAGAAGTTGTCGCCCGAACAAGGCGAAGAACTGCTCAGAGCTTTAAAAGCCCGTTTTGAGAAACACATGAACCGCCATAAAGGTCTGGAATGGGATAAAGTACATGCAAGGCTGGAAGCTAATACTGAAAAATTATGGTCGCTCAATGAAATGGAAAGAACCGGTGGCGAACCGGATGTTGTTGGTCATGACAAAAAGACTGGCGAATACATTTTTTATGATTGTTCAGCGGAAAGTCCTAAAGGTCGCCGGAGTGTTTGTTACGACCGGGAGGCGCTGGAGTCAAGGAAAGAACATAAACCGGAAAATAACGCTATGGATATGGCCGCTGCCATGGGCATCGAACTTTTATCGAAAGAACAGTACCGGGAGTTGCAAAAACTTGGGAATTTCGATACGAAAACTTCGAGCTGGGTGAAAACACCTTCTGAGATTAGAAAACTTGGTGGCGCCCTCTTTGCTGATTTCCGTTACGGTAATGTCTTCGTGTATCACAACGGTGCAGAATCTTACTATGGTGCCAGGGCTTTCCGCGGCTCGCTTTGGGTCTGAAAACAAAAACTTATTCATTATGGCAGATATCAAAACAAAACCAACCTCCTCAAGTGTTGAGGATTTTATCAACAGCATCAAGGATGAACAAAAGCGTAAAGACAGTTTTGTGCTTTTGGAAATGATGAAAAAGGCAATCGGGGAAGAGCCAAAAATGTGGGGCAGTTCTCTCATAGGTTTTGGACAGGTAAGACTGAAAAGCCCTAAAACCGGCAGGGAGGTAGAATGGTTGAGGCTCGGATTTTCTCCCCGTAAAGCAAATCTTTCCCTGTACATTAGCGGCGACATCAACCGTCAGCATGCGGAAGCTCTTAAAAAGCTGGGTAAATATAAGACAGGTGTCGGTTGCCTTTACGTAAATAAGCTGGCAGATATCGATACGAATATTCTGAAGGGAATGATAGAAGCATCATTAACTAAAGACTTCTTTTCCAAATGATGTAATTCCTGTTGAAGGTTTGGCATCGTATCTTTGAGCAGTCTGCCCTGCTAAATATCAGAAAAATGACTGAGAAATCAAAAAACCAGATTACAATCAAAGGATTGGTCGTCACAGTTTTGATTGTATTGCTTCTTATTCCAACCTTATTCATTAATATCCTGGTCGAGGAAAGACAATCCCGGCAAAAAGAAGCATTTACCGAAATAAGCGACAAGTGGGCTAAAGCTCAAACAATTACAGGTCCTGTCATATCAATCCCATATGATGATTATTTTCGGGAATCGAATGGAACCGTTCATAAAATTAAAAAATACATACATATACTTCCAGAGGAACTGAACATTACCGGAAATATTATACCTGAAAAGCGATACCGGGGCATCTTTGAAACCGTTGTATATACATCAGACCTTGAATTAACCGGATATTTTTCTGATCTGAACCCATCGCTTCCTTCAATACAGACAAAAGATATTTTATTTAATGAAGCCTTTATTTCCATTGGAATAACCGATTTACGGGGAATTGAAAATAATGTTGCCATCGACTTTAATTCAACCAGGCTTTCATTTAATTCCGGAGTTGAAACGACAGACATCTTTAAAAGTGGCATTAATACAAAAATTCATCTTGAAAACCAGGATTCGCTTAATCATACCCGCAATTTCTCCGTGAAAGTAAAATTGAGAGGATCTCAATACCTGTACTTCACTCCTGTCGGGAAAGAAACAATACTTAAGATCAGATCCGACTGGCCGACTCCAAGTTTTGATGGGGCATTTTTACCAGATAGCAGGGAAATTCAATCAACCGGCTTTTCGGCAAATTGGAAAGTCCTTCATTTAAACAGAAATTATCCGCAAATATGGCTTGATTCCTCGTTCTCAGTCGATGAATCTGCATTTGGTGTTATGTTGTACCTCCCGGTTGATAATTATACAAAAACAGACCGTTCGATAAAATATGCTATTCTGTTCATTGCTATGACATTTATGATTTTCTTTTTTCTCGAGTTGCTCAATCATAATTCAATCCATCCGATGCAATACATACTTATTGGATTTGCATTGTGTATATTTTACGTTCTGCTCTTATCAATTTCGGAACAGTTATATTTCAACCTGGCCTATTTAATAGCCAGTATTATGACGATCGGACTCATTACATGGTATTCGGGAAGCATTCTGAAGGACAGAAAACTTGCTTATTTAGTTGGCGGAAATCTTATCATACTTTACGGATTTATTTTCGTCCTCCTTCAATTACAAGATTACGCTTTATTAATAGGCAGCTTGGGATTGTTTATCATTTTAACCATAGTCATGTATTTCTCACGAAAGATTGACTGGAAAGGAATTAAAGAATAATTGTGAAAAGAATAAAATGATAAGTCTATGGATCATTCCAATAAAGTAAAATTAAATCCCAGGATAGTATTCTGGAAATGCGGTGCATGTTCCCATGCCATGTTTCATTTACTGAATCATGAATTTGATAATCAGAAAAAAAGTGAAGAAAAGGCATCCGATCTGCTGGCGGGCGGGATTGCGCAAAAAGGTTATCAGTGCGGTATGCTCTGGGGCAGTGCTTTGGCAGTTGGCGCAGAATCATATCGCAGGAACAGTGACAAAAGTGAGGCAATTGCTTCAGCAATCAGCACCTCCAGGCAACTTCTGGATTCATTTACAAAAAGGACCAAAACGGTTAATTGTCGCGACATATCAAAGGTTGATTGGGAGAAAAAACTCGATTTTGTTTTATATATGATGAAGACCATGATGCAGGGTTTTGTATACAACCCTTGCTTCAATCTTATCGTTAAGTGGACCCCTGAAGCCATTCAGGCTGCCAACCAGGGATTATCCGGAAAACCTGTTCACTCCCTACCTTGCATGAGTTGCGCTTCTGAAGTTGTGAAAAAAATGGGAGCAACCGACGAAGAAGCCGTAATGGTCGCGGGTTTCGCCGGTGGCATTGGCTTAAGCGGAAGCGCATGCGGCGCATTGAGTGCAACCATTTGGTACAAAATGCTTGATTGGAGTAAAAAGAACCCGGGAAAAACACCTTCGTATTTTAACAATCAGGATACAAAAAAAATACTCAGGGCTTTATATATCCAGACTGATTCTGAAATATTGTGCCATAAGATTTGCGGACAACAATTTAACACCATTGATGAACATTCTGAGTACGTTCGGGGTGGTGGTTGCGGGAAACTGATCAATACCCTTGCTGCATCTTGATGACAACCTATGAAAATGGTTTTTTTTGAAAGACTAAGACAGTTTTTGCGTTATAAACGCAGGGTTTATCTCGACCATAATGCTACGACTTATGTTAGCAAGCATGTGAGGAGAGTTATGAACCGGGTATTGAAATATTATTGGGGAAATCCGTCTTCACCATATCACCCTGGTAAAATGTCGGCCCGGATTGTTGAAGAGGCCCGTCAGCACGTTGCCGATGCCATTCATGCACACCCGCATGAGATATATTTTACCGGATGTGCCACTGAATCCAACAACGCGGTATTAAAATCGCTGAGTCATCATTTCTATCCTGAAAAGAAAAAAATTATTTCCACACCCGTTGAACATCCTTCCATAATGAACTCATTGGAATTTCTGCAATCGCGGGGAATCGTTGTTCAGTATTGTCCTGTCGATCGTTGGGGTCGCATGGTCATTAACGAATTGGAAAACCTGATTGATGCAGACACCTTTTTAATTTGTTGTATTTATGCAAACAACGAGATTGGAACAATTCAAAACGTCAGAGATATTTCCACGTGTGCAAAATCACATCATATTCTTGTTTTGTCTGATTGCGTCCAGGCATTTGGCAAGATACCCGTTAATGTCAGGGAATTGGGAGTTGATTATGCCACATTTTCGGCGCATAAGCTTTATGGGCCCAAGGGGATCGGGGCACTATACGCATCAATAAGCAGTCCGATGGAGCCGTTCCTGCATGGAGGACACCAGGAAGAAGGCATGCGTGCCGGTACGGAATCGGTCCATAATATTGCAGGTTTTGGTGCAGCCTGCAAGGATGTTGACAAACTAATTGCCCATTCCGGGAAGTTGAGGGATTTGAAAGTGAAGTTTCTCACGCGGCTAAAAGAAATCAAACCGGATATCATCATCAATTCACCGGAAACGGATTGTCTGCCAAACACAATTAGCGTGACTTTCCCGGATATAAATAACCATGAATTAATGATGATGTTAGATTATCATGGCATTGCTGTTTCTTCCGGTTCGGCATGCAGCACTCGTTTAAATAAACCCTCCCATGTCTTAAAGGCCATAGGATTGTCAGATAAAGCCGCACAAGAAACGATCCGTATCAGTTTTGGGAAGGACACATCATCCAGGGATATTGAGTATACTCTGAAAGTTCTGGACAATTGTTTAAAAACCGAAGCGGGATAGCACCTTGAATCCCAAATAAAACCGTCAATTAGCCCCGATAAATGCCACGATCCATTTGGTGGGCACTTTCAAATAATCATATTCGTTTATTGCAACAACCTCTGCATAATGCCCGATATAGTCGGCCAGCGCGGGTTCTGCTGCAGCCAGGGCAGTGGCGGTTTGCCAGGTTTCAGCAGAATAGTCGGACTGGTAAAGCTTTTGAATACCAGCAGAAGGGACCCCGGCGATATTCATCAGGGAGTAGCAATTCTCTGCATCCGCAGCAAACCCGGGCATATCCAGCTCGGTATATATCAGTAAAAAAGGAGGCAGTGAATCACCCAGGTGACGGGAAGGGGAAGCCGGATTTACCGTAGCAGTATCATAAGATCCAAAGGCATTGGCAACGATCCCTTTGTACATTAACACTTCATCAGCGCTCAGGTTCAACGGATTCATGGGAAAAGCCACCAGATCAGCCAGTGAATAGGCGCCACTCATGGAAATTACCCCTTTAATATTTTTTGTTGAGTACCCGACCTGATTTAAGTACTGGTTATCCGAGGCCAAAAGCGATACCAGGTGCCCCCCGGCTGACTGGCCAAAGAGAAATACGGAATTCGGATCACCGCCATAGTCCATGATGTTATTCATGACCCATTTGAATGCCAGCGCCACATCCTGAACATGCTCCGGATGAACGGCCGAACCGTCATTTTCATTCGATAACCGGTAATTTGTCACAACTACGGTATAATTGCCTAACGAAGTCAATGTCAATGCCATTATTTCGTACTGATCCTTGTCTCCCTGCCTCCACGCGCCTCCCGGTACAAAAAAGATCACCTTGCGCGATGTTGAATTGTTCCTGTAGTATACATCCAGGGTATGTTTATGCATGGTGTCGCCGGCCACGTAAAAAATATCAGTGGTTTTGATCACACTATGGTCAATTTCCGGCGGGGGGTCACTTTTACTGCAACTAACCAGACCGGTCAGTACCACACAAAATATTGCTGAACAAAATAATGCTGGTTTTTTCATTTTATTAATTTCTTTTTTCTTATGAACCAACAACAAATGTATTAAATTATCCCCTTTTAAAAATGATTCAGAAAAGTAATTATTCGTCAACTCAGGGTGATTAACGGAACTTGTGTAATAATTGTAATTTCACAACACAATAGACTGGCTAAAAGAAAAAACATTATGAAAAATCCATTATTGCTCCAGGTCTTTTTTTTGTTTTTTATTTCAGAAGTATACCCCCAGGCAGTTGAAAACATATCTGTCGATCTTGGCTCAGTTTGTTTAACAGATTCTGTGAATAAGCCACACATACTGGGCGTCATTGCAGGACCTGCGCCAAATTTCAATTCATCGGCGCCTGATCTAACGACCAGATTTCAAGACATTGGTGTGACAACCATCCGAAACAATGACTACAAGGATGACCGTTTGGATATGGAGCGTATGTTTTTTTGCGGAGATTATCCGGTTACCTTAACAACTCCTAAATACCCGCTCTGGAATGGTGATCCTGATGACACTGGTAATTATCATTTTACGGAGAGCGATGCACAGTTTCAGAACTGGATTGATGGAGGATTTTTACCTTTTTTCAGATTGGGTGGCGAGCATAGCAGCTTCCCGCGGGGCCATGACTATGAAGGACCCAGATGGAATGAAGAAACAAACTGGATCCAGGCAGGATTAAAGGTCGTGGACCATTATAATTCCTTTGGGAATAACCCAAACCCGCTGGCAGGATATTTAGATATTTGGACGGAGTATCCCCAACATCAATTTTGGGACAGGGATTCGCTTGAGTTTAATAATTTCTGGTGTGCCACATTCGATTCGTTAAAAAATCATTTCCCATCCCTGAAAATTGGCGGGCCGGGATTTAATAATTATGTTTCAACTCAGTTAGGAAATACGGGACATGTTAAAACATGGATTGATCTGTTCCTGCGCGAATTAAAATCGAGAAACCTTAAACCTGACTGGATAGGATTTCATGTATTCAGCAATACAATTGATGATTTTTACAAAGCTGCCCTCGCTTATCGTACACTATTGAGATCCGAAGCACCTTTCACTTCATATGCTTCAGTTTGGGGTTCCGGAGACTCAAGTTTTTTTCATGGTACCGAATTAATCTGCGATGCATGGGGTTTTGATAATGATTCCACCTTACCACCCTCATTGCGCGATTCCTTGTTTAACAAACAAAGAGGAGCAGCACATCATGTGGGTGCTTTTATTGCATTCCAGCAAGCCGATATTGAAAGAGCGTATATTTACAGGGGTGGAGAAGCCAACGTAGATCCGGCGGTCGCCGTGATGGGTCTGTTTTATGGAGATGCCAATGGCGGTTACAAACCGGTTGCCCATGGATTCAGACTCTGTTCAAAAATGCAGACCATTTATAACAAAAAACTGAACTCCCCTGTAGATCCGATTGCCTCCGGAGGAAGCAAAATATGGGTACTTGCAGGCGAAGATGCAAACGGGAACAAAGCGGTACTTGTTTCAAATCCAACGGCCAGGACAATTAACCTGTCTCTTACCCTTGACAGTACTGAGTTATCCACGTTGATTTATCCTTACATCAATCAGTATACGATAACAGACACGAATGACGGGCAAACTGCAAATGCCTGGACCGGAGGTGAATTCTTATTACCACCTTATACAGCACATTTAATTACGATGTCGAGTACACCGGCAGGAACAACTGAATTCACAAGCAACAAACCAAATACTATTTTGTATCCAAATCCTGCTAAGAACTTCATTACTTTTTCGGAAACACTCCAGGATATTACAATTTATAATATATTTGGACAACTTGTGCTCCCAATCATTAAGACAGCAAAGAGCATTCCGGTATATGATCTGAACAACGGGATGTATGTTATTCATTCAGGCAATAAAATTCTGAAGTTCATAGTATCTCATTAAAGGACAAAAAGAACCAATAGCAGGAACGAATTAAAAAATTCTGTATCATTGTCACAATAAAATAACAATTTACAATGAAGACAAAAACGGTTTTTTTATCCATTTTTGTGCTGGTCCTTGGAAGCGTAATTGGATCATTACATGGACAATCAGCCAATGACACAGTAATTTTCAGTACCTCAGGAAGTTTTAATTTTAATTTTCTTTATTCCGGTTACACTCCGTTGATCGACAGGCTTGGGCGTCCTTATGTCTATCTTGCCACCAAGGAACTCGGATTGGTGACATTTAATATTTCTGATGTCATGGCTCCGGTTCCGGCAGATACCCAATCGGTGGCTTCCTTAGGCAATCTGAAAGTAACCGGCGTTTCACAGGACAGCAATTACCTCCTTGTTTCCCTTGGCGATTTTATGGGGATCGGGAATGCCGGTCTTGCCATTTTTGATATTACAGATCCTTCGATTCCGGTTTTACTTGATCTTTGGGATACTGCCGCGTTCAACCGGGGTACTTCAACTGTTCTTTTCCAGGGCGACTATGCCTATCTCGGCGCGATGGAACAAGGTGTAGTGATTCTAGATATATCCGATAAAGAGGATATCCGGTTTGTTTCAAGGATCATTCCCGATACAGTTTTCGGGAATCATAGTTATCCATATAATTCACGCGGACTTTTCATATGCGGTGATACATTACTGGTGGCAGATGACAATGGCGGCCTTCGTATTATTGACGTTTCCGACAAACAAAACCCGGTTGAACTGGGAAAATACTTAAGCAGTTCCATTTCATCGGCTGCTTATGCTTTTTATAATCACGTTTTCCGGATTGGAAATTACGCGTATTGTGCAGTTGATTTCTGCGGATTTGAAGTTGTGGACGTTTCCAATCCCTTTCTGATGACTGAAATTGCATGGCTCGATCCATGGAACTGTAATAAAGAGCCCCCTCCTTTCGGTTCATGGATGGGCAGTGATGGTCATACGAATGAAATCGCCTATTCGCCCTCCCAAAATGTGCTGATGTTTTCAGGTGCGGATTCGGAAGTGCTGGCCATTGATCCATCCAATCCCGCCCTCCCGCGCATCATGGGTGCATGGGGGCCTCCAAATGACAGCGTGGGGACATGGGGTGTCGATGTTTATGGAGATCTGGTGGCGCTTGCAAACGCTCACACATTTGGTATTCCTTTTGTCTCGATGACAGGAGGGTTGCAGTTGTTAACCTGGTCTCTTATACTCGGCGTTGAGAATAATTCCATAAAAGCTGGTCATCTGAAAATTTTTCCAAATCCAGTTTCCGATAAATTCACCATAGAACTACCTGTTGAGGGACCAGAAAATTTCACAATTGAAGTATTTGACATGTTCGGGAAAGTTGCCTTTTCATCAGAAATTACAAGACAAAACCATGTAATCTATCCGGATCTGCCCGGTGGAATATATTTTTATAAGGTGAAAAGCAGCGGACAGTTCATTTCAACCGGTAAGATCATATATACCCGATAATCACTTAACACTGTCCTCCTTTCTAAAATAATTGTTAAATTTTGTTAATTTAACAGATCAGGTTGACTACCAGAATATTTTTTGTATTAATTTAGACAGATTATAAATTATAATAATTTCCGGTCAATTGTACCAGGTATGAAAACTCCGATCAGGATTTTAACATTTTTACTTATCCTTTTGGTGTTCAGCGACGCAAAATGTCAGAAAACCTCACCGGCGAGCAACATGGTCCCTTTTGCAACCGGGCTCAGCCAGCCGGTATGTATCACCAATGCCGGCGACAGCCGATTGTTTGTCGTTGGCCAGGTTGGATACATCCACATTGTCGACAGTCAGGGTACCATAAACCCGCAACCTTTCCTGGATATTCACACCCGGGTTACTTACGGAGGGGAACAAGGTTTGCTTGGACTGGCATTCCATCCTGCTTACCTGACCAACGGATATTTTTATGTGAATTATGTAGGAGCTGGCGACAGTACTCATATTTCAAGGTTTACCGTCAGTTCCGGCAACCCGGATCTGGCCGATCCTCAGAGCGAATTCAAACTGCTGACTATTTTCCAGCCATTTGCAAACCACAACGGAGGTGATTTGAAATTCGGTCCTGACGGGTATCTATACATTGGTCTCGGTGATGGCGGTTCGGGAGGGGACCCCGGAAACCGTGCCCAAAATCCGATGGTCTATCTCGGAAAAATGCTGCGTATTGATGTAGACCAGGGAAATCCATACGCCATACCGCCGACAAATCCATTTTACAACAGTACTTCCGCTTTAGGCGAAATCTGGGCACTTGGCTTACGCAATCCATGGAGGTTCAGTTTCGACCAACTTACAGGTGACATGTGGATCGCCGATGTGGGACAAAATGCGGTTGAAGAGATCGATTTCCAACAGGCAATCAGCACAGGTGGCGAAAACTATGGATGGCGTTGTTACGAAGGCAACCAGGTATTCAACAATACCGGGTGCGGACCTTCATCATCATTTATATTCCCTGTTTATACTTATCAGCATGGGGAGGAATGCTCGGTAACGGGGGGCTATGTTTACAGGGGTGATGTGTTGTCGCCATATTATGGATATTACTTTTTTGCCGATTACTGTTCCGACAGGATCTGGACCCTTCATAAAACGGCAGGGAACTGGGAGATGCAGGATTTTGGTCATTACCCCGGAAACAACTTCAGCACTTTTGGCGAAGATTCAGAAGGACAACTCTATATAGCGGGCCTTACCAGCGGTACAATTTTCCGGGTGATCGACAACTCAACAGGATTCACAAGCGGGGATGAACCGGCAGGTATAAAAATACATCAGAATCCAAATTCGAATAAAATCCGGATTGAGACAGGGCATCAGGATCAACCGATTCTCAATGTTACCATTTGCGATATCAACGGAAGGATCCTCTATAATAAAACAATACGGAAAGCCAGTTATGAACTCGATCCCGGTTTTTGGCCCACCGGCCACTATCTACTGAAAATCGACCTGGAAGGAAAAACGTTGACTCACAAAATATTTGTCCGAAAATAAAATTCCGAAAAGTATTACGAAAACTACCTGACAGGTCGCCCCTTCCCCTTGTCCCCTTGTCCCCTTTTCTTCATTCCAGCATCAACGAGACACAGGCAATGCCCGGGCCGGTATTTGCGGCAATCGCCGGAGAAGCATGGTCAATGAAGATTGGTTTTTTACCGGTAAGTTTTTCCATTTCAACGGCATACCATTGAGCTGCAGGCAAATTATCTGCATGCGTAATGACATATTCCCACACTTTTTTCCCTTGGATGATCTTTGTAATGTTCTGCATTACCTTTTTCATGCTCCCATTCCCGGAAAATGATTTTGAAAAAAGGGATGCTTTACCAAGTTCATCAATGGCAATGACCGGTTTCAGGTCGAGGAGTTGGGCGATAAATCCTTTTAAGGGACTCACTCTACCACTGCGAACGATATATTTCATGGTCGTCACACTGACCCGTACGAATGATTTCGATTTCCACTCCTCCACACGGTTTAACAGTTCAGCGTGCGATGCGCCATTTTCAAGTTCCCTGGCAGCACGAAGGATGATCAGTCCAAGTCCGCCGGTGATTGTTCTGGAGTTCACTACATCGATCTGTTTTCCGGTGCGGCTGATCACATCCTTTGAACCTTTATCGCTGCTTGACCAGGTACCGCTAAGCGCCTGGCTGAGGTGGATTCCAATGATGGAATCATAATGAGTGGCAAGATATTCGAATTTGTTCTGGAACTCTTTTGATGCAGGCTGGGCGGAAGAGGCATTCACTTCCGATTTTTCCTGCATGGCATAAAATTGCGGCGGATTAATTGTAAGACGGTCCAGAAAATAGGTCTCTCCAAAATGGACAGAAAGCGGAACAACATGGATCTGATACTGATCAGTAAATTCCTTAGGCAAATCGCATGACGAATCGGTAACCAGGGCCACATTATATTTACGGTTGAACTGGATCTCATTCTGCATTACCATGTCGTCCACTTTCTGATAGGTAATGTTTCCAAACTTATACAACTGTGACAGTACTTCGGCCGGGAAATCGGTATGAATATGCACTCTTATTTTCTGCTGACTTCCGGCAACGACCAGTGAGTCGCCGCAATGCTGAATAAAAGTTTTAATTTTATGTTTATCAAGCTGATCTCCTGAGATCAGTGCCTCCGTGCAAAACCTGAAATTGATCCTGTCATGCGGCATATCAACCGTTTCTTCGGCTATATTCACCACCCGGACGGTTTTTTTCATCGCTTTTTCGGCGCCCATGGTGAAAAAATCCATGAATCCTTCGAGCCAGAACACGAATCCTTTGGCACCTGCATCCACTACGTGCGACCGTGCAAGTACTTCCAGTTTGCCGGTGGTAGCAGCCAGAGATTCAAGAGCTTTGTGGTACGCCTCCACCAGCAATTTGGTGAAATCGTCAAATGTATCTTTTAACAGGTAAATATATTCGGCCCAGTCTTTAATAACCGTCAGGATGGTACCTTCCACCGGATTCGCTATCGCATCATAGGCGTAGGCAACTGCTTTCTTGATACTTTCAGCGAATGACTGGACAGTCAAGGCTTCATTCGGCCTTATTTCATTACTGAAACCATAAAGGAATTGTGCAAAAATGATACCTGAATTCCCCCTCGCGCCAATGAGCGCTGCATCGGCAAGAGCCACTGCAGTTTGCTTGAGGTTTTCTGTTGGTATGATTGCGTCCATGATCGAACGCATCGTGGAGGCAAGATTCGTCCCGGTATCTGCATCGGCTACCGGAAAAACATTGATCTTATTTAGTAGTTTTTGATGGTCAAAAATACGCTGAGCACCAGCAAGGAATGAGTAGTAAAGTTGTTTTCCGTCAAGCTCCTTTATCTTTTGAACAGTTTCTGTCAATCGTTAAAGTTTTAAAACGTACAAATGTAGTATTATTTTTACAACTACAAATTTTATACAGAATTCATTTGAATCTTTGCGCACCGGATCAATGGTATGATTAGTGAAATCATATTATAGGTCAAACCTTAAAAAAGTTTAATTTTGCAAAACCTTCTTTTATAGTTCTAACCCAAATAATAACGTAAATATGAAAAAGTCTGTTTTTTCATTTGTATTCCTGATGTTCATTGCTTTTTTAGTTAATGCTCAGGATGCGCCACCCCAACAACCAGTTAATCCGAATGCACCTGAGATTTCATTTGAAAAAACAGTTCATGATTATGGAACGATCGTGCAGGGCGGAGATGGCACCTGTGAATTCAAGTTCACCAATGTCGGCAAGGAACCACTGATTTTATCGAGGCCACAGTCCTCCTGTGGATGTACCGTTCCCACATGGCCGCAGGAACCGATTCTTCCGGGTAAAAGCGATGTGATCAAGGTCACTTATAACACCAATAATGTTGGTGGCATTAACAAAACAGTAACAGTTACCTCTAATGCAAAAACAGCGAGGGTCGTATTGCAGATAAAAGGAACCGTGACAGCCAAGCCGGTTACAACCATGCCTGAGAAACCAAAAGAACAGGGTGCAGCACCCATCACAAAATAGATCATTCACCAACGAATGAACATCGGGCCAGCCAAAAGCTGGCTTTGGTGTTTTCTTAAAATTACTTGTAATGCCAACTATCTCTCAACGCGGCCAGGCCTGCCCTCCGTCCCCGATCCGCAAACTCGTACCTTTTTCTGATGAAGCAAAAAAAAGAGGGATCAAAGTTTATCACCTGAATATCGGCCAGCCTGACATCGAAACGCCTGCAAATGTTCTTGAAAAAATACGACACACCGATCTGAAGGTAATTGAATACAGCCACTCTGCCGGAATACTCTCCTACAGGAAAAAACTTGCCGAATATTACCTGCGGTCAGGTATCAAAGTCACACCCGACCAAATGATCGTGACCACAGGTGGATCAGAAGGTATTTTGTTCGCTTTGCTCACCTGCCTGAATCCCGGAGATGAGATCATCATCCCTGAACCATTTTATGCTAATTACAATGGGTTTGCCATTTCTGCAGGTGTTGTGGTAAAACCCATTGCCTCATTCATCGACAGTGGTTTCGGGCTTCCTCCGATGAGTGCCTTTGAAGATGCCATCACCTCGCGCACCAAGGCGATCATGGTCTGCAATCCGAACAATCCGACCGGGTACCTCTATTCCGAAGCAGAACTGGGGCTGCTCCGCGACATTGTAAAAAAACATGATCTCTATCTTTTCTCAGATGAGGTTTACCGCGAATTCTGCTATGACGGGAATCACCATTATTCCGTGATGAATCTCGTGGGCATCGACCAGAATGTCGTGTTGCTCGATTCCATTTCAAAACGTTACAGTGCCTGCGGTGTCCGCATCGGGGTTATGATCTCGAGAAACAAAGGGATCATCGACACAGCCATGAAATTTGCCCAGGCACGGCTTAGTCCGCCAACATTTGGTCAGATTGCCGGCGAAGAGGCGGTCGATGCGCCACCAAGCTACCTGGTCGATGTGCTGGCGGAGTATGTCAAGCGTAGGGATATTGTCGTGGAATCCATTAACCGGATCAGTGGATGCTTTTGCCCCAAACCGGGAGGTGCATTTTATGCCGTTGCCCGGTTACCCATCGATGATTCCGATAAATTCTGCCAATGGTTGCTTGAGGATTTCAACTACATGGGTCAAACCGTGATGCTTGCACCCGCAACCGGATTTTATTCAACACCTGGCAGAGGGAAGGATGAGGTACGGATCAGCTATGTTTTGAATCTGACCGATCTGAAAAATGCCATGAAATGTCTCGAAGAAGGGCTTAAGGTTTACCCCGGAAAAGTTTAAAACAAGCGGACGGGCGGGCGGGCGGACAGGCGGACTGGCGGACAGTTTAGTAGAGCAGGTAGTTTTCGCGGATCTTTTTAAATTTTTCAATGCCGGGTTGCCAGGATTGCCGGATTTTCTCTTCCGTTATTCCGTTGATTATTTGTTGCCGTAATGTAGTATTGCCTGCCAGTTTATCGAAGTAGTCTGTAAAAAAAACATCCTTATCGTGCCAAACCTGGTACGCTTTTATTATCCATTTAAGGATTATCTGTCCCGAATCCCCGGGATTATCTGAATAATGCCTTCTTAAATCTTCCCCGCGGCACAGTTCACCTTCCAGTGGCGGATGCAGGCTCACTCCCGGTGTGCTTTCAGGGACAAAAGAAAAGGTACCATACTCCAGATCCGGATGCCCGTAAACCTGAAACGGGAACATGGTTCCACGCCCGATGCTGATCTTTGTCCCTTCAAAAAAACATAAGGAGGGATAAAGGTTGATTGCAATCATGTCAGGTAAATTTGGTGAAGGCTTTACCGGTAAAACGCAACGGGTCTGATGTGTGTAATTTTCAACCGGGATGACCCGGAGGTCACAATTCAACTTATTTTTCAACCAGCCTTCTCCATTGATCATTCGGGCATATTCACCGATCGTCATTCCATAAACAACAGGAACCTCGTGCATTCCGACAAATGAACTGAATTCCTTTTCGAGGACCGGGCCATCGATATAGAACCCGTTCGGGTTGGGGCGATCAAGAAGGATCAATGGAATGCGGGACTCGGCGCAGGCTTCCATCACATAACTCAAGGTCGAAATATAGGTATAAAACCGGACACCAACATCCTGGATGTCAAACAGTATGAGATCGAGCGAATCCATATCCCCGGATGATGGTTTTTTCGCTGCTCCGTAAAGGGACTTTACCTGGATACCGGTGGCCGTATCGATACCATTCCCGATAACCTGGCCTGCCTCGCCCGACATCCTGAATCCGTGTTCTGGTGAAAAGATCCGGTTGATATGAAATTGTTCACGGACAAGAGCATCCACGATATTCATAGTACCGGCCACCGATGCCTGGTTGGCAACCAACCCGATCTGCTTACCTTTCAGCATCGGATAATAGAGTTCAGTTCGTTCAGCGCCGGTCCTGACCTGGGAGTGCATTACTGCGGGAATCAGGCTGAAGATCAGGTAAATAAGGATACGGGATGCGGGATACGGGATGTGGGATGCAGGATGCGGGATGCGGGATGCAGGATGCGGGATGCGGGATGCGGGATGCGGGACTTTAATATCCAGGTTCATATACCAACAAAAAATCACATACTTTTGCAAAGTAAAGGTTTCTTTCATTTGAATACTGAATTTTTTCTGGCAAACCGTCTGGTTTCACGGAGTAAAGGTAATTTTTCCTGGACTTTCGTGGTCATTGCCATCACCTCCATCGCGCTCGGCCTGGCGATCATGTTTATTGCCGTGGCGATCCTTACGGGGTTTAAAAAAGAGATCAGGGAAAAGGTAGTCGGCTTCAGCGGACATATTCAGATTACCCGGTTTGCCGAGAATGCCGGTTACGAACCTCAGCCCATCGATGAAAAACAGGATTTTTACTACACACTTAAAAACACTCCCGAGATCAGCCATATCCAGGCATTCGCCACCAAGGCCGGGATCATTAAAACCAGGGAACATATCCAGGGAGTCATTCTGAAGGGGATCGGACCCGATTTCAATTGGGACTTCTTCAGGGATAGAATAATGGAAGGACGTGTTTTCAGAGTAACTTCCACCGGCAGGACTGACGAGGTAATCATTTCACGTAAAATTTCCAACCTATTGGATCTACATGTTAACGATGACATGCGAATGTATTTTATTGCCGGGAACACGACGCTTGGCCGGAAATTCACCATTGCAGGCATCTATGATACCGGGCTGGAGGAGTTTGACAAACTTTATGTTATCGGCGACATACATCACATCCGGAAGCTGAATAACTGGAAGGAAGATCAGGTCGGAGGATTCGAAGTGTTTCTCAAAAAATTTGAAGATACCGACCGCATGGGTGTGTTTGTTTATCATCAGATCGGTTTCAACCTTGATGCTTCGACCATAAAAATGCTTAATCAGCAAATTTTCGATTGGCTCGATCTTCAGGATATCAATGTATTGATCATTCTAATCCTTATCATACTTGTTTCATCGACAACGATCATATCCACCTTGCTTATCCTGATCCTGGAAAGAACGACCATGATCGGGATCCTTAAGGCATTGGGAATGCCCAACAGGGGTATACGTAATGTTTTCCTGTACAATGCATTTTACATCGTTGGCTGGGGAATGCTGTGGGGGAATTTATTCGCGACGACTATCTGTCTGTTTCAAAAAAAATATTCACTGGTTACCTTATCCCAGGAAACCTATTATGTTTCGGTAATTCCAATCAACCTCGATCTGTGGAATATTATATTTATCAACATAGGAACCCTGGTGATCTGCTACCTGATCTTCATCATTCCTTCTTTGGTAATTTCAAGGGTAACCCCTGTCAAAGTAATCAGGTTCAGCTAATTACGATTCATAATAATAACTTTTTATCGTTCCTGTTTTAACTCAGGATATATGAGGTCGAGTCCGCATTTAAGTTCACGCAGGTATTCCGTGGCTTTTGAAATGTGTTTTCGCGGAATAATGGCGCCGTGCTGGGGAAGAATAGCGTTTAATTCAAGATTGCGAAGACGGCCCACAAACCCACGGGCTGCCACGTTGTTTGCCATATAATCGACGTGGAACAGGTTCAGTTTCAATTCGTGCATGTCGAAATCATCCTCAACAAGTCGCTGGTCCATATCAATCGACGCCCAGACATCTCCTGAAAACAGGAATCCTGAGATGACATCATAGGTTGTAAAGGCTCCCGGAAAATGTAGGAAGGGTGATTCGATAAATTTCAACTGCCGCCCAGACTGGAATGACCATATAGGATTTTCGTTGATGTTGAAAAACCTGTATTCCGATTCACCATAGCCTGGCAATAAAACATTAGCGCGTACTGAAGTTATGATCCAGAGTTGCGGATCAATCGACAGCCAGTCGGTCATGGAGGCTGCTACATCCGGATCCTGGTGACATAAGACCAGGCCAACGAGTTTTCCGACCGGAAGGATCTGGACTATCCGTTTTTTAATAAATTCAAATGACTGATGACTTCCGGGATCGACAAGAATGGCCTCTTGCCCATCAACGATGAGGTAGGTATTGCACCGAAAGGCATAACCTTCAGGAACACCCAGCCAATAGACTGCGTGCTGATCGTCCTGAAAAAGCGGCGTGGGTTTGTCATACTGGTCCGTGAACATCCGTCCGAGTTCAACCAAATCAATGGTATTCATAGGAAGTAGTTTTAGTGTTTATTATGGAGGCCGCATTCTTTAAACTCCGGCAACTCCCACCACCATCTTCCGGAACGGACATCTTCGCCGGGCCGGATGGCACGTGTGCAAGGTAAACAGCCAATGCTTGGATATCCCTTAGCATGCAATTCATTGACCGGAATTTTATGCTCCTGGATATATTGCCAGACCATGTCATGGGTCCAATCGATCAAAGGATTGACTTTGATGACTTTATAATCCGAATCCCATTCGATCAACGATGCCCGGGAACGGGTAACAGACTGCCCTTTTCGCATGCCGGTTATCCAAACATCCATCCCTTCCAATGCCCTCTTCAGGGGTTCAATCTTCCGGATGTGGCAACACAACCGACGGTTTTCTATGCTGTCATAAAAAAGATTGATCCCTTTCGTGCGAACCATCTCTTCCACGCGGGGATGATCAGGAAAATACACATCGATCCTGAGGTCATATTTTTTTTGTGTGATATCCAGCAGGTCATATGTTTCCTGAAACAAACGCCCGGTATCAAGGGTAAATACTTTAACCGGTTCAGGTATCATTGCCAGCATGTGCGTGATCACCTGGTCCTCTGAACCAAGACTGGTTGAAAAGGATGTTGTTCCTTTAAAGTTCGCAACAAACCATTTTAACATTTCTTCAGCCGGTACTTCCCGGAACTTTAGGTTTAAACCCGCAATCTTATCCTGCATTTTTTTCACCGGGTGTTAAATTTTTTGTGAATTTACAACAATCGGGTAATAAAATGAATGATTTTACTATTGGATTAATGTATTTTTGACCAAAATATTTCATAATGCACTTACATTTTATTGCAATTGGCGGAAGCGCCATGCATAATCTTGCCATTGCATTACATAATAAGGGCTATATCATTTCAGGTTCTGATGACGAAATTTTTGAACCCTCCAAAAGCCGTCTGATGGCCTGCAATATCCTCCCTGCGACCCAGGGATGGGACCCTACAAGGATCACATCTGAACTTGATGCCGTGATCCTTGGAATGCATGCAAAGTCAGACAATCCCGAATTGCTCAGAGCCAGGGAGTTGGGGATCAGAATTTTTTCTTACCCAGAATATCTTTACGAACAATCGAAAAATAAAAAAAGAGTCGTAATTGGCGGTAGTCATGGTAAGACAACCATCACAGCCATGATCCTGCATGTGTTGCAGAAGACCGGCATCGACTGCGATTACATGGTCGGCGCCCAGCTCGAGGGGTTCGATGTTATGGTCCGGCTTACGGAGGCTGCTCCCGTGATGGTCATCGAAGGAGACGAATATCTTACCTCCCCGATCGATCTTCGCCCGAAGTTCCATTTATACAGGCCCGATATTGCCCTACTCAGCGGCATTGCGTGGGATCACATCAATGTATTTCCGACCTTCGAAAATTATATCAGTCAGTTTGTGATCTTCATCAACCAGATTTCAAAAGGAGGATCACTTATCTATTGCAGCGACGACGTTGAGTTGAATCGGATTTGTCCCGGTTCACGGAGCGATATCAACATCTTTTCATATTCTATTCTTCCCCATGAGATCATGAATGGGGTGACCAACATCAAAACAAAAGACCATAATTTCCCGCTTCAGATTTTTGGCAGACATAACCTGACCAACCTCAATGGAGCGCGCATGGTATGCAACCAGATTGGAATCTGCGACCCTGATTTTTTTAAAGCGGTTCAATCGTTCAAGGGAGCATCGAAAAGGCTTGAACTGATCGCGAAAACCGGAACCAGGATGGTTTATAAGGATTTCGCACATGCACCTTCAAAAGTCAATGCCACGCTTCAGGCCGTAAAGGAACAATTTCCGGGGAAGAACGTGGTGGCATGTCTTGAGTTACATACTTACAGCAGCCTGAATAAAGAATTCTTAGGACATTACAGGGGCACCCTGGAACCTGCAGATACGGCCATCGTGTATTTTAGTCCGCATGCCCTGCAGTTGAAACGTTTACCGGAGATCACGGAAAAGCAAGTGAAAGAAGGGTTCAATAAATCCGGGATGGAGGTATTCACCGATCCGGACAACTTAGTAGAACGTTTGTTTCAATTCAATCGTCCAGACACAGTACTCCTGATGATGAGTTCGGGTAATTATGATGGGATCGACCTGAAAGATCTTGGATCACGATGGACAGGTCTGAGCCGGGATTAACCGTTCATAGAGACCAGGAACTCTTCATTTGAATTGGTAAATTTCATACGTTCTCTCAAAAATTCCATGGCTTCCAGGGGATTCATATCGGCCAGGTGGTTTCTCAGGATCCAGATACGCTGCAGGACATCTTTATCCAGGAGAAGGTCTTCGCGGCGGGTACTGGAGGATACGATATCGATGGCCGGATAAATACGTTTATTCGACAGTTTCCGGTCGAGTTGTAATTCCATATTGCCGGTACCTTTGAATTCTTCAAAGATCACCTCATCCATTTTTGAGCCGGTTTCGATCAATGCGGTCGCGATGATGGTGAGGGAGCCTCCGTTTTCGATCTGCCGGGCTGCTCCGAAGAATCTTTTTGGTTTCTGCAGGGCGTTTGCTTCCACACCGCCCGACAAAACCTTGCCTGATGCGGGTGCAACCGTATTGTAAGCACGTGCAAGACGAGTGATGGAATCGAGCAGGATCACGACATCATGTCCGCATTCAACCAGGCGTTTTGCCTTTTCAAGAATTATATTGGAGATCCGTGCATGGCGCTCGGCCGGCTCATCAAAGGTGGATGAAATGACTTCGGCCTTCACGCTGCGCTGCATATCAGTAACCTCTTCAGGACGTTCGTCGATCAATAATATGATCATATAAACATCCGGGTGATTGGCTGCGATGGCATTTGCGATCTCTTTCAGCAACACCGTTTTCCCGGTTTTGGGTTGGGCAACGATCAATCCGCGCTGGCCGAAACCAATGGGTGCAAACATATCGATGACACGGGTTGACATGCTCTCATTTTTATGCCCCGTCAGTTTAAATTTCTTCATGGGAAAGAGCGGAGTAAGGTAATCAAACGGGATCCGGTCGCGTACCTCTTCCGGTTTACGGCCATTAATCAGGTCGACTTTGATCAACGGAAAATATTTTTCACCCTCTTTCGGCGGACGGATCGTTCCCCGTACGGTATCGCCGGTTTTCAGACCGAACAATTTGATCTGTGACTGCGACACATAGATATCATCGGGGGAGTTGAGGTAGTTATAGTCGGAGGAACGGAGAAATCCGTATCCATCGGTCATGATCTCGAGCACCCCTTCACTGACGATGATCCCTTCAAACTCAAAATTAAATTCCTCACGATGACGATCGGGGAATTTCCGGGGGAAATCGCGGTGTTTTCGTTCTTCAACGGCCGGTTGTACCTGAGTGTTTGCAACAATACCATTATCATTGGTTTCAATTTCAACCGGTTCGATCACGCCATCCGGTTTCTGGATCACGTCCACCGGGTCGATCGCTACGTAAGGCTTATCAACAGGTTCGTCAAAATCAAACCGTTCTATCGTCGTATCAATTAGTTCCGGCAGGGTCATTTGTACCAGTGGTGCTGCAGGTGGTTTTTCCTGATAAGGCCTGAATGGTTTGTTTGCCCTGGGATTTTTTTGTTCGCGGGGATTACGATGTTCACGCAGAGGAAGAGGTGCCCTGGGAGGACGCTGATCCCTTGGTTGGTGCTGCTCATGGGGTACACGTAGCTCTGTATTCGCGATTTCCTGACGTTCACCGGCCGGAGCATCAGTTGCAGGTTCAATCGGAATTTGTGCAGCAACAGGTGGTCTGATTTCAGTGGTTCTGGATTCATGATCTTTACGTGGACGGCCCCGGAAAGGTTTTGTCAGCCCTTGTTTTTCCATGTTCAGGATCTCCGGAGTGGGATTGAGTGCCTGATGATCCAATATTTTATAAATGAGATCCTGCTTATCGAGCTTATCAACTTTGGGGATGTTGAATTGTTTTGCTATTACTTTTATCTCTGATAGCTCTTTGCTATCAAGGGAAATGATATCATACATGATTTATATTGTTTAATTGATTGAATAGTCAATGAAAAAAATGAGCTATGGGTTTGAGGATATAATGTAAAATGGGTTGAAATACAATAAGAAAAGGGTCGTGGGGATTAAAATGAATGCAAATATACAAAAAAATAATGGATTGGCTGAAATCTTTTATAATTTCGCATGGAATTAATGAAAAACTTATGTTACAGCGAATGCAGACCTTATACCTTGCCATCGTGGCAATTGCATGTATCCTGCTATTCTTTTTCCCACTGGCAAATTATTACAATGAAATACAGGGTAACTACCGGTTTTTTATTTATGGGATCAGGAGCATGGATCCCGAGCCCAAGGTATCGTTCAACATTTTTTTCACGATCCCTTTGATCTTCATGGTCGTTGCATCCTTTATTTTTACCGTGTCAGCAATTTTTCTTTTTAAAAACCGTCCTCTCCAGATCAGGCTTTGTGCATTTAACATGCTGACCAATATTGTTTTGATCATGGTGATCTTTTTCTTTTATGCCACCCGGATCCAGACCATGACACTTATAGAACCTGAATACAGTTATACCGGGATGGTCCTTCCGCTTGTGTCGATATTATTTTTGATTTTTGCCAACCAGGCAATTAAGAAGGATGAAACGCTCGTGAAGTCATCGGAACGGCTGCGGTAAAAGAGGTAACCAAATCATAAATCATAATTCATAATTCATAATTATTTCCTTGGAATATCCAGCACCTCCAGGTCACGCATATTAACTCCATCAATAATCAACCTTACAGCCGTGATCGATTCGTGAATTCCGTATTTCCCGGCGGCTCCCGGATTGATATGCAGGAGATTGTATTTTTTGTCGTACATGACTTTCAGAATATGGGAGTGGCCGCAGATGAACAGTCCTGGTTTTTCCTGCTCAATACGAAATACCGCTCCTGGTTCATAGTGTCCGGGATACCCGCCGATATGGATCATCAACACCTTCACCTGTTCAACCATGAAATTCTGAACCTTGGGAAACTCCAGGCGGATGTCTTGTGTGTCGATGTTGCCAAAAACAGCCCTCAATGGTTTAAGTTTCTCTAACTGATGTGCAATTTGGATATCTCCCAGGTCACCGGCATGCCAAATCTCATCCACGGAAGAAAAGAATTCCAGTATCCGCGGATGGACATATCCATGTGTATCGGAAAGGATGCCTATATGGCGCATGGGGCAAAAGTACGAAATAGGAATTATGAATTATGAATTATGAATTATACCGTCCCCCTGACCCCTTCCAGGTATGGACCCCGTCCCCCTGACCCCTTCCAGTTATGGACCCCATTCCCCTGACCCCTTCCAAATATGGACCCCATCCCCCTGACCCTTTCCAGGTATGGACCCCATCCCCCTGACCCTTTCGCGTTAATGACCCCATCCCCCTGACCCCTTCCAGGTATGGACCCCATCCCCCTGACCCCTTCCAGGTATGGACCCCATCCCCCTGACCCCTTCCCCAAAAAGGGAAGGGGAGCTAACTCTTCTCCAATATAACTTTCCTGATCCTATCAATATCTTCAAAAACATCCATCTCAACCTCCTCATTCCGAAATCTAATGACATCTAATCCCAAATTTTCCAGTTCCTTTTCTCTCCCCTGGTCTAATTCATATTGTTCCTGATCATCATGATATCCGCCATCAAGTTCAATTATCAGTTTTACCTGATGACAATAGAAATCGACGATAAAACGAGAAACGGGATGCTGTCTTCGAAATTTCACACCCATAATTTTTCTCTTTTTCAGATGGTTCCAGAGTTTTCTTTCAGCAAGCGTCATCTGTTTACGGTTTTCCCGTGCCAATTTGAGCATTTCAGGTTCAGTTCCGCAATAAATTGGATATCCAAGTCTTGGATTTGTATGGTACGACATTTTTATGGTTAATCGGTGAAATGTTGAAATGGTGAATAGAGTGTTGATATCTTTTTATCCCCATCCCCCTGACCCTTTCGCGTTAATGACCCCATCCCCCTGACCCCTTCGCGTTAATGACCCCATCCCCCTGACCCCTTCGCGTTAATGACCCCATCCCCCTGACCCCTTCCAGGTATGGAC
>Ga0172370_10002730_pt1 | contig 25135 bp, 20 predicted proteins | sample LakKiv5m_FD_114538 | JGI IMG/M metagenome (GOLD analysis project Ga0172370, IMG submission 114538) | Freshwater microbial communities from Kabuno Bay, South-Kivu, Congo - kab_022012_11.5m | ecosystem: Environmental > Aquatic > Freshwater > Lake | place: Democratic Republic of the Congo...
AAGCTTTTCACTTCAGTTCCTCGATCCCTTGCCTATAAAGTCAGCGTGCTGAATGTATTCTCTCTCAAGACCTGGACACGGCTATTGCCGGAATCAGCGACGAAGAGGCTGCCGTTATGCCAGGCCAGACCAGTCGGAGATTGAAATTCCCCAGATTGGGAACCAAGCCGTCCCATAACTGACATCAACTTACCGTCTGCGGAAAAGACTTGTATTCGGTTGTTCCCGGTGTCGGCAACCCACACAGAACCGTCTGGATGTACGTCTATTCCTTGGGGCATGTTCAACTGGCCTGACCCTATACCAGGCCCTCCAAAACCGTATCGGTATCCGAAATCGGGACCAAATACCTTTACCATTCCATGCTTGCTGTCAAGGACGAGCAGCTCGTCTCCTCGCGTGGCACAGGAAGTAGGGAGCCTAAACTGGTCGTTTCCATCTCCCAATTCCCCTACGACGGCCACAAGTTCAAAATGTTGGAATACCTGGACTCGATGGTTTCGTGTATCAGCTATGAAAAGCCTCCTCTTGCCGTCAACGTGAACCCCTTGCGGCGTGGACAGGCACCCTCCTGAAGAACCTATGGAACCTAAGACCCGCTTGAGTCGACCATTCGCGTCAAAAATCTGAATCCGACCGTTGTTGGAGTCAACCACATAGACGAGTCCCTCCAAATCCACGTCAATGCCGCGAGGGTAGTTGAACCTTCCTACAGTGGCCCCCGGACGCCCAAATGACGACGCCTCGCCGCTTTGAAGATTTAAGGAGGTTATGCAATAACGCGGGCTGTCGCTAACGAATATTCTGCCCTGGCCGTCCGCAGCAATGTCGAAAGGCCGGAGCAACCTCCCCGTCTTTCCTTCACTATTCCAGCGCAGAGCCTCGGAATGCTCTTGGCCCTTCTTGACCCATGCAGCCCGGCTACCGCAGATTCCAACGAGCGATAATGTCCCCGCTATACCGACTGACTTTAGAAAATCACGCCGTTCCATTGACTAGGCGCATCTCCATGGTAATTATCCCTCATGAAATAGAGACATCATTCATGGTCGCTAGGTTGTCTCCAGGTGACCATCCATTCCTGACAAACAAACGATCTCGCATATTCGCGCTCCGATCAAATCAAGTCAACCGAATGGGGCGGTAAAAATCCCGCTGTACCAGTTCTCCAAATTTTCGGCAGAACCGGAGCAGCAGATAAGTCTAAATGTCATAGTCGAATCGCGTCTCTAAAGTGGAAGACACGCCGATTATTGACAATAAAATTGCCCAGTCGCCATGCTCGATTTGATCCAACATCCTGAAAACTCATGTCCTATCCCCGCGTTCGTGAGGATTACATGGAGCAGAAGTCGGCATCCTATACCCGTTGCCAAAATAATTGACTCCGCTGCTTCGCATCGCCCCTAATGGTTAAGACCGGACCCCTGGCATTGCTAGGAACTGAGACCGCCCTAAAATCTCTAGCGTGTCCTCTCCATTGAAAAACAATGACACAAATCCGACATTATTTTCGAGAACCACCACAATCAGTGATTACCTTCGAGGCCGGTCGTAATCGCTATTAGGCGTCGACGCGTGATTCACCGCCCGTCACGCAAATCTAAGTATATCTTCAAGGCTGACCCTGTCGCTGCGGAATATCGCGCCAGCCTTTTGAAGGTCTGGGTATCCTACCGCTATGCCAATGACCACCCTCTTCGAGTCTGGAATATTCAGCACACTCCTCACGATATCCGGAAAGTGCATCGAGGCCGCGAGGTAAATAGTGCCGAGCCCCTCTGCCAGGGCAGCGTAGCAAATAGTGGTGCCCATGGATCCAATGTCGAGGCATGAATACGGCACATTCAAACCGCGGTCGATAAGGAGGTATATGACGGCGGGCGCGCCAAAAAAACGGTACATGTTCAAGTAGTGCTGAAAGCGTCCGTCTTTGTCAGATCGTTCTATGCCAAGCGCCGTAAGAAGGTCTTTCCCAAGCTTCATGTAACGATCCTTATAAACCCCGGAAAACTCAATTGGCATCTCGATATCTGGTCTGGGCTTGGCCCCTCGCTGAGCTTCTTCGGCGAACAGTTTAGCCAGTTCTTGAGTCTTCTGCCCCTCGGCAACGACTATCTCCCACGGCTGCGTATTTCCCCATGACGGCGCCCACCTTGCGAGCCGCACCACCTTGGTCAAAATGTCCCGAGATACTGGCTTGGGAAGGAACGCACGAATACTTCTTCGACTCTTCACTGCATCTTCCAATTTCATTGTGCAAAGCCTCCTGCTATTGTGCATTGATGACTTCTGGTCGTGCCTGTGGTTTATACCACACTAGGGTTATGTTTCCCACATGGGGTCGCCAACTAAGAGCGTCAATGACCAGCTACAATAGTTCAGCTTACTGAATAACCTTTTCAACAACAATTATGCCCTTGCGCCTAAGGGATGGATGAATGGCTTGACATACATGGTTGTTGTTTACTTTGATGTTCGAGGATGCTAAAAATGAATCTACAAATGTTTTCCCGTCTATGAACAAACTACCTTTGACCAGGAGGATCGCAAATGGCTTTTGTTTTCCGTGACTGTGCTATCAACAAAGTCGGTGTAATAGGGTCCGGACAAATCGGACCAGACATTGCCCTCCATTTTGTTAAGTCGCTTCACAAATACGGCACACAAGTAGTAGTCGTTGACATCGCCGAGGATGCCCTGGCTAAGGGCAAGGCCAAGCTCTTCAAAAAAGTGGACAAGGGCGGGCAAACCGGAGCGTTCAAACCCGAGGACGTGGAAGGCATGAAAAGCCATGTCTTTTTCACCTCAGATTATGATCAGCTCAAAGGAGCGGATCTCGTGGTTGAGGCGGCAACAGAGGACTTGCCCCTGAAGCGAAAGATATTCAAGCAGGTCGAATCCTTAGTGAGTCAGCATGCGATTATCACTAGCAATTCCTCGCACTTGGAACCGGAGCGCATATTTGAGGATATTCAATACAAGGGTCGGACCCTTTGTACGCACTATTTCTTCCCTGCAGAACGGAATCAGGCCATTGAAATCATACCCGGGAAGGACACGGATGATAAAATCACAGAATTTGTAATGCGGTTTTATGAATATATAGGTAAGATTCCGGTCAAGGTTGGTTCCCGGTACGGCTACGCAGTGGATCCCGTGTTCGAAGGATTGCTTTTGGCAGCAGTGCAATGCATAGATGCTGGGCTGGGGGATACAAAGCAGGTGGATACCGTCGCATCGAAGTGTCTAGGCCTGACGGTTGGCCCTTTCACAGCCCACAATCTTACAGGAGGCAACCCCATTACAGCCCACGGACTCGGAGAGATGCATGAAAGAATTAACCGTTGGTTCCGAGTGCCGGATAGTCTGAAACACCTCGTCGAAACAAACAGCTTGTGGGAAGTCCCGGCCCGTGGAGAAACGGTAAATGTCCCACCCGACAAGGAAAAGGCAATCGCCGAAGAGCTTCAGGGCGCCTATTTTTCAATAGTCTGCGACATGCTCGACGGGAAAATCATTAACGAAAGTGATTTCGACCTCGTCATAAGCGTGGCCCTAGACATGAAGCCACCGTTTAGTTTCATGAATTCGCTGGGAGTGCAAAAAGCCCTGGAATTGGTTGAGTCGTTTGCCAAGAAGTATCCTGATATGCCTGTCTCCCAACGCCTTAGGGAGCAAGCTGCCTCGGGCAAACCATGGGAGATTCTGGATGTCCTATTTGAAAAGAAAGGCGACGTAGCCGTCATAACCATCAGGAGACCTAGGTCTCTTAATGCGCTTAACGGAAAAGTGCTTCGGGAACTCGAAGATTGCTGCAAGAAGATACAAAGCGATCCCGGGATCAAGGCAGCGGTTATTACGGGTTTTGGCAACAAGGCCTTCGTCGCGGGCGCGGACATAAAGCAGATGGCAGGCTTTACCCAGCCTGCTGAAGGTGAGAAGTTTGCTAGGATCGGCCAGCTTGTCAGCCTGGAAATAGAAAAATTGCGGGTCCCCGTTGTGGCCGCCCTGAATGGACTTGCCTTTGGAGGCGGCTGTGAACTCGCTCTGTGCTGCACGGCAAGAGTGGCCCCCAAGGGCTTAAAGGTCTTCGCTGCTCAACCAGAGGTCAACCTAGGTTTGATACCCGGCATGGGAGGCACCCAAAGGCTCCCAAGGCTTATTGGGTTTGAAAAAGCTTCACAGATGATACGCACGGCCAATCCCATCTCGTCTGACGCAGCCCTTGCCTGTGGGCTCATAAACGAAGCTATTGAGGGAGACGTTCTTACAGCGGCGGTCGATCTCGCCCGGAGGATAGCCTCAGGACAAACGCAAGTTAAAACAATTGAGAAAGGCCCAGTGCCAAATGCGCCGACCTCTTTGCCGCAGGTAGATATTGGGCATCATTCAAGGGCTATCGATACCCTTGCGGTAAAGGCCATTCTGGAAGGCGCCAAGGTGTCCTTGGAAGATGGTTTGCTCTTGGAAGCTAAACTGTTTGGCCAGTGCTGGACCACCGAGGATAACAAGATTGGACTCCAGACATTCGTGACAAAAGGGGCGAAAGCAAAGGCTGAATTTGTCCATAGATAGGATACCTTTACAGTTGTTTGTGTACAGACAGGCTGCCCCCGCCTTTGGTTTTGCGGCAGCCTGTTAGACCTTGCGTCCCACATTGATTTAAGAAATTTGGTATAATCTCAAATCGTTATGTCTCAGATCTACTGAGACATTGAGTCAGTCATTTCTTAAGACAACGGCAGTGGACTACGACGTGCTTCACTGCTTCTCCAAATGAACAAGAACAAGATCTTCGGCACTGCAACCAGGGCGGAAACGGAGTGTGTAAAATAGGCGTTTGTGTGATATAGTGACATCGGTCAACGCTAAGAGGTCAATATGACGCTTTGGTTGGGTGCTGCCATACTAGCAATCGTCTGTTTCTTCTGGCTGAACAGGCTTTACGATCTCATACAGTCCTGGCGAAAAGTCCCCAAACCGACCGCGTCAGCGCCACCCTTGGATGCACCAGGCGCCTGCCTTATATCAGTGATTATCCCTGCCCACAACGAAGAGTCCACCATTACAGATTGCATTAATTCGGTATTGGAGCAGGATTACCCTCGTGTTGAAGTTATTATTGTTGACGACCGGTCCACTGATGCCACTATCCAGCTTGCCTATGAAGCATGCCATGGACTCGAGAACTGCAAGATAGTCCAGGTGCAGGAACTGGTGGCAGGGTGGACGGGCAAGTGTCATGCTCTGTACAAGGGCGTTCAACAGGCATCCGGGCAGTGGTTCGCCTTTCTAGACGCAGACACTCGACTCAAGAGGAACGCTCTCAGAAGCGCCTATTCTTTGGCCATCAGTCATAGTGTAGATCTCGTGACCCTTACCCCGAGATTTATTCTGACTAATTTCTGGGAAAAGGCCCTTCAGCCAATCTTCGCCGCAACCTGCTGCATATTGTTTCCGCCAGGGAGGGTTAACGATCAAAGGTCCCCAGTGGCCATGGCCAACGGCATGTTCTACATGATAGAGAGAGAAGCATATGAAAAAATTGGGGGCCATGAAGCAGTTAGGAACCTGGCAGTCGAGGACGTGGGAATAGGAAAACGGGCTAAAGCCGCTGGATTCTCCCTCCTGCTCGCCAATGGTTACGACTTGATGGAAACAAGGATGTTCGAAGGATTCAAAGCCACTGTTGAAGGTTGGACAAGAATATTAAGCGCATGCATGGACTACAGGATTGGTTCCATCTTGAAATACCTAGTGGTGCACTTCACGGTATCTGTGCCCGTGTATTGCTTCGGCCTCTACTGTTTCGCTAAAGGCGCATACCATGTGTGGCCTAACACGTGGTTCATCCTGCCCGTCTTAACGACTGCTCTTATGGCAATTGTACCGTATTTCTTTCTCAAGGAAATGGGCCTGCCAACCTCGTATGCGGCGCTACTTATGATCGGTAATCTTTTCCTTATCTGGGTTCATGCTGTAATGCTCAAACGAGTGATTTTCGGCGATACGCTAGAATGGAGAGGAACACGATATAAATGGTTTAGGTACGAACCGGGCAAGCTCGACCCTTGACTCTGGAAACAGATCGAGAGGCGATCCTAAAATAAATGCCAGTTGTGAGAAGCGTGGAGTCACGGATTTCTCTCCTCTAGTGCTTGCCCAACAATGATACTAGCCGTCCTATCCGAGCTTGGTCATGTCCCTCCAAGGGCTCCTCTGCTGATAGAAATTGGAGGATCAAATCGAGGAATTGCGCTGTCTCCGACTGAGTAAACAATGAGCCGGACGCCTCGAGGATAAAATTCAGTCTATTTTGGAAAGCATAGACGATTAGGAGCAGCTCAGTGCCCGAATGTAGTTTGTATCCCACTCCATGCACTTCAGCTACTCGGAGGTCGGCGCTCATTGTCACACTGCTTTGGGCCGAGGGTTTGCCGTTAATTAGTTTGGGCCATACCGTTCCCAAAAAGGTAACAGCAATGGAGAATTTGTGATTCTGCAAGAAGAAGTGTATCAAGAGCTTCCGTATCCAGTATGGGAACAGCCTCGTTGCACCATTGAGCCGCCGGATATTGCGGAGAGTAGTCATATCCCTATGCTCTCTGAAATGACGCATGCGCATCCTTGCAAGGCTGCGTCGGAACTCGGACAGGTCTTGCCGCTGTTCGGGTGTTGATCTAAAGAAAATAACAGAGCTGTTATTTGGGGTGTCGAAGTCCCTCATACGGCCTCGGGTATTCACCGTCATGGCCGTGGTAACCAGTCCCGGCTCGCACCCACGCTCCCTGTTCCACTTGTCTATAGCAAGGTTCGTACAGGCGGTCAGGGCATCCACAAAGTTAACGCCTTGTCGCATTGCGCTGAAGAAAATTCTTCCGCTGTCGTCTTCTGAGAATACTCGTTTTGCAAAATATTGGTTGCGATCCTTCTTCGTCCCCGAGCCTATAGGACGTAGCGGCCGCTCGAAAATCTGCATGAAACCATGATGACTTTCTTTAATGGCCTGGAGCCAGCCCTTGGGTTTAGAGCGAATGGGACGCCTCTTCACAGTGGATAAAGCGAGTTTTTCGTCTGCCCATTCAGGAGATTGTCTTGTTACTATCTCATGGTAGTGCAGCAAGAACTCACGCCCAAATTCCGACGCTGTCCCAGCGTCCGCGGCAACATGATGGCATACACAAGCCATGATATTATGGTCGGGTCCAAGACGAATGACGTGAAATTCCACGGCCACTTCTTTGAAAAGGTCCCAATCCCTGTCGAGCCTAGGCTGCATGACGCGGATAACGTCATCTAATAGATTACCCGTTCTCCGATTGAGCGGCAGTTCGGCAAAGAATATCTGAAGCGGCTCCTCGGGCCGGTGTTCCCATTCCAGGTAATGCATTCCACACTCAGAAACCTCCCTCAACGTACTCATCAATTGGGGAAATGATCTAGCAGTGAGACGGGCGGCCTTCTCGCCGGACGCCACATCGAAAGGCCCCCGAACTTCCATGGCCGTAATAACGACATTTTTCGTATTTCCGTATGTTGAAAGGGCCACCGTTTCAGACAAAAAATCGACCCGCTTCGGTAAGTCCCTCATAAAAACCTCTGCATTAAAACCTCTAAGACGCACCGGTATTCGAACGGAATCCAGCAAGAACTTCCTGAACTAGTTCAGCGGTAATAGGGGCAAGGTTATATAGTTCCAGTTCGGTCTCCGATGCCCACACGCAATCCAAGGCATCAGATCCCGCTTTCTTTTCCCCACCCATGACGGCACAAAGATAATCAGCTAAAATGTAATGATACAGAATCCCACCCGTTTCGTCGGGGATGATGCGTTCAACCAATTTGACAAGGGTACTGGGCTCAACTATAAGACCTGTTTCCTCATAAACCTCTCGCACAACCGCGCTGTGGAGGGTCTCTCCCACCTCCACCAGACCACCTGGAATGCTCCATTCGCCTCGCGAAGGCTCTTTGGCCCTCTTAATCAACAGAATTTTCCCTCTGTTAAGAACTAAACCCCCCACACCCATGAGAGGTGCGGGGGGATATTCTCGGACGATACTGCTCACGCTAAACTCAGTATGCGTATCTTACGCTACCTTATCCTTAGACCTCCGGGAAGAAATACGGCTTGAGACAGGCCGTACGTTCCTCGTAGGTTGACGGATCGTCAAACCATGCGGTCGCACTAAATGAGCTAAGTAGGGAATTACCGTCCTGGGGCGTAAAACAAAACCCAACCACCTCATGTCCCTTTCGGACTTCTAGGCATGGCCCAACAATGACCGTCTGATTCAAGATTCGTCCAAAATAGCCATGATCACGACCAAACGAAAACACCTCGCACGCTGATTGCTTCTTTGTCAGACTCATGCGCTCGTCCGCTCTTATACGCTCCATAACCTGTTCTCTTGTCACTGCCCGCTTCAGTTTAAGGCTGAAATGAATGCAGTGCATATATTGGGTATTGGATTTCAAAGCGGACGACCACAGATTCAAGTCCAGGTTCCTGGTTCTGAACAAGTGGTACGCATCCCTGGCATGATGAGTTCCAAACACTGGGTCGCCGTGTTTGCCGACTTCAGGAGAGGGCACAAATCCCTTCACCTGACTAATATCGTTTGATCGCCTGATACACAGAAACTTGCCTTCCTCGAGATTGTCGTCGCCATCAACCAGAGCTATTGTGTTGATCAGTGCGCATAAATTATGTGTGTTGCAACTCACTACTTGAATAAAACGATCCTTTCCGTATTCCAAAGCAGAATCGTTGATCCCACGTGCATACATCTTCCCAAATCCGAACTCACTGCCCTGTGCAATAAACCCTTTTGTGGTGTCCAGGTACTTTTCGTAAAACTCATTCTTGTTCGATATGCCCACCCCTGAAGGCGTGCAGTCAACAACTACTTCAGCTTTTGCCAAGGCCTCGTCATGCACCATGAGTGGTTTCAAGCCGAGTGCCTCAAAATCTGAGACCCGATCTTCATTTACCACTAGCTTTGCACCCCGAGCCATCAGCGCCTTAATCTTAGGCACATCCCGTGCTATGGGTGAACGCTTATGAAAACTGACCTCCGAAAAGCCCGCCTGCTCTTTGAACGAAGCAAGCAATCCAATGAGCGGTTCACCTATCGTTCCCGTTCCTACGACGTGCACCAGACCTTTATTCTTGCCCATTGCAGCAAACTCCTTTCGGGTCCCACATTAATTGAGCTCTTTGTGTAATTTAACAGTTTTCCATATCACGCGCAACGGTGGAAGGCGCTCATGACATGGGCATATAATCGGACGGCAGAAAGTTTTTCAGTCTCTTGCTCCTTTTCTCACCATCGACAGGTTGCTCAGAGTCCCCCTTATCCTCAGTAGTAGGGACAGCGGCCTCTGAAAACTCCTCGCGAGGTGCAGTCTCTTCAAGAACAGAACATTTAGAGACTATGTATTCCGCCGGAACTATTACAGAGTCACTCAATCCTAACGCCGCGCCAGATTCCCGAGATAATTCAGGTTCAGCGATAGACAATACCTCAATCTCCCGCCCCACCGCGCCCAGGGCAGACTCCTCTTGCTCAGAAGAGACCAACGAAATCTCTTCGGCTGGCGCCGAAGTCTCTGGCGATTTCTGCACTTCATCCCCGAACTCTGCAGACGCCTTTTTCCGTGTTCCAGATTTCTTTCGACCTCGACGCCGTGAGCTCGTCTTGACAGAAACCACCGTCTGATCATCGGAAGAGGGCTCGTCTGAGACCACCGCCTCCACTTCTGCTGGTTGAGCCAATAAAGATGAATCAGTCTGCATCTGGGCCGGGTGGTCTTGCCCTAGAGACGAAGCCTCTTCCTTTACAGCATCAACCAGTATCTCCTTATCCGGGATCGCTTGCCTCACAAGTACGGAAATCCTGGCGCCATAAGCATTTTCGAGCTCGACCAGATGAGACCGCATATTGTTCAGAAGATACTCTGCTACCCCAGCCGGAGCCGTGACCCTAACTTCATTCAGATCTCCTTTCACGAGCAAAGACTTGATTCGGCGAAAGACGGACAGAGCGGAAGTCTCAGATGATCTGACCTTACCTCGGCCGTCGCACAAGGGGCATTCCAAATATTCGCCAACGCCTAGCGACGACTTGAGCCGCTGCCGGGAAAGCTCGAGTAGCCCCAGGGTAGATATTCGGAGAACCTTAGTTTTCGCACGGTCACGCTTTAACTCTGCCCGAATTGCCTTTTCTACTTCTTGTTTGTGTTTCTTCTGAGTCATATCGATGAAATCGATGACGATGATTCCTCCAAGGTCTCTCAGTCGAAGTTGTCGAGCGATCTCAGGAGCAGCATCCATATTGACCCTAAATGCTGTCTCTTCTATGTCCCTTTCGCGCGTAGCGCTGCCCGAGTTCACGTCCACAGTAACCAAAGCCTCTGTCGGCTCAATCAATATGTACCCCCCTGATCTCAATTTTACCTTTCTACTGTACACCTGCTCGATCTGCTCTTCCAACTGGTACTTGTTGAAAAGGGGTCGTTTCTCTTGACTCAATCTAACTAGATTCTCGTACTTCGGCATTACTTGATGAAAGAAATCTTTGGCCTTTTTGTAAACATCTTTGTCGTCAACAAGGATCTCTTTGATATCAGGGGAAAAATGCTCTCTAATGGACCTTATGACTATGTCGTGTTCCTTGTGGAGCAGAGAAGGGGCGGCTGCGTCGGCTACTTTGTTTTCTATTGATTTCCAAAGCTTTAGGAGGTAATTGAGGTCGCGAGCCAATTCTGTCTTAGTTCTCCCCATACCAGCGGTACGAATAATGAACCCCACATTCTCTGGCGGCTTAAGCTGTCTGAGGATTTCCTTAAGGTCTTTTCTCTCTTTTTCGTCCTCTATCTTCCTCGATACGCCGTATAGGTCGGTTCCAGGCATGAGCACCAAATATCGTCCTGCGAGCGATATATTAGTAGTGAGACTCGCTCCCTTTGATTGGCGTTCCTCCTTGTTGACCTGAACGATGAGGTGATCTTCCTTCTTGAAGACTTCTTGAATTCTTGGTCTCCGACGCCCCAACTCGAAGGATTCGGGAAAATACGAAGGATGAACATCATTGATGGAGAGGAATCCGTTTCGCTTGACTCCATAATCGACAAATAACGCTTGCAGTGAAGGCTCGACCCTGGAAACGATCCCCTTGTAAATGTTCCCGAGCGTTGCTTCGTGGGTTCTCACGTGGATGTCTAATTCTTCTAGAATGCCGTCCACTACAACTGCAACCCTGCTTTCTTCCTGATTCGAGGCGTTAATCAGCATTTTCTTGATCATGTTTGTGTTACCTAATTTACAAGTTTGTTTGCCGCCATTCTGCTTATGCCAGGGAGGCAATCAAGACGTCCGGAACAATGTTCCATGGTTTATTATTAATGCCCCTTGATGCCTCTAGCTCTAGGACAGTTTAACCCCCGTTTATTGGTTTCACACGGCCGGTAGCTGACGCTGCATCCCCCATCATATTTCTGAGGGCTTTCCACAACTCGCTTTTCCCGTCACCGGTTTGAGCAGAAAACATAATAGGCGGCTTGTCCTCTGCGAGGCGGCTTTTCCATAACATGCTTTGAGCTAATATTCGAGACCTAGGTAATCTGTCAATCTTTGTACATACAACAATGTGCATCATGCGCAGAGATCTGAGGTAGTCCAAGAACGCCAGGTCCGAGGCCATTGGCGCGTGTCTTGCATCCACGACCAACGTTACTCCAGCAAGCTCACTTCTTCTCTCAATATATGTACAAACCATGGATGCCCATCTGCCCCTCTCCCGTCGGGAGACTGCCGCATAACCGTAACCGGGCAGGTCCACAAAAACAAATTGACCGTTTATCAAGAAAAAGTTCAATTTTCTCGTGCGGCCTGGTGTCTTTGACACCTTCACAAGATTTCTTCTCCCAGAGAGGCAATTCAACATTGACGATTTGCCAACGTTTGATCGACCGGCAAAAGCCACTTCCGGGAGCCTCAAAAGAGGATATTGCTCCGGCCATTCTGCCCCAACAAGGAAATCTGCGGTATGTATCCTCATAAAAAGGTACGCCGCTGGAAAACTGTCATGACCCTTTTAACCCATCACACGGTCTGCAATAACATCTGACCGCCTTCATCCTAACGTGTGACGGCGCCCACCAGATATGGCAGCACTTTCTTTGACGAAGCCGTTATATCAGCCGCTCTCTTCTCCTCGCTTCGCTGAAGACAGATGACGAGATAGTACGACGGCTATCTCACGTAAGTCATTCGTGGCGGAGGTGCATGGGAATCGAACCCACCCAGAACGGTACTAGCGCCCTGCTGACGGTTTTGAAGACCGCGGAGCCCACCAGGACTCTACCACCTCCTCATCAGGCGCGACACGATACACATAGTAACATGCCAAAAATATGATGCAACAATCCCCGCGTGTCAACTGCTTTCAAGCGCCCTCGCAGCTGGAAAGCATTATTGGAAGAACGTTCGAAGACCTGTGCAAATCGACGAGATGTTGCCGCGGAACGCTAATGTCATTTCATTGTGAGCCGTGAAACCGCAAAGCTCGCATACCGAAGGGCCGCGATTCTTGAGATAGCAGCCATGCGATACAGTACCATTGGGGTCTGCGTTTGCCAGCAAACGATCTTCGCAAACCCATATACGGTCTTTGAGGGCGGTCAGACTACTCTCCGTATTGACGATGGGATACCCCTCTCTTTTCATCTCGATCAAGGAATTTAGCAATGCCCTCCGATCGTGAAGAGTAACGTAAAGGGGGTCGGGTAAGCCCAGATAGGGGTAATAAAACTGTACGGTGACTCCGGCCACACGGCCTTTCAGGAAGGCGATCAACTCAGGAATGCTTGAAATATTCATGCTGTTTACAGTGGTGGATACATATACGCTGTCGTGGCCCCCGGCTAGGTCAATATTATTTAGGACCTTCTGAAACACCCCCCGACCCCGTACAGAATCATTCATCTGTTCCGGGCCATCCAAACTTACCCACACACGACTCAACGGGAGATGTCCCCACGGCAGCGTCCCATTGGTAGTCATGCACACACTAGGAAACAATTCCCTTGCCGCCGAAACAACTTCATGTATATCGTGAGGTCCGTCTTTCCATAGCATTGGTTCGCCTCCCTCGAGAATCAATACGTGAACCCCAGCGCTTTCAAGATTTCGCAACGTAGCGAGAACACCTTGAAAATTCTGATCTAGGCTCGGTCGCTTCCAATATGGACAATGGCGACACTTCAAGTTACATTTATGCGTGATCTTGTAACCGGCGAGTACAGGTGATATTTGTCCCAACACCGTGTACCTGGTAAAAGGAAGGATGAAGCAAATAATCCCTCGCAGCATAGATAGGCTGTATGTCAATGGGTTGCGAGAAACCGGTCTCAAGTTGTATTTCTCCACTGGACTGAGGTCTCAGACCTTACTGGGATTATGAACGCGTCGAAATTTCCAATCAAGCCATTTGTAAGCTGTAGCTTACAGACATAAAGGTAAAGAGACTGAATCATATCAAAGAAGAAATCCACTACTATTTTAGTAACAGGGTGGGATGGCTTAAACTGCTGGGTACAGAGAAAGGGATTTCAAATGTGACCTTTGTCCCCAGTCCCTGCAATCCGCAGAAGCATCGATTATCAACGGTGATGGCTCGAGTAGTCCATGAACTAGATGCTTATTTTTCTGGCGAACGGATCCGATTCTTCACCCCGCTTGACCTCTCTACTAGTTTGGCCTTTTTTCGCTCTGTATGGCGTGCATTGCAGAACATTCCATACGGCCAGACAATTTCGTACAGTGGTCTTGCGTCTATCATAGGAAGGCCTAACGCTGCTCGGGCAGTCGGGATGGCGGCAGGAAAGAATCCTATTCCAATCATTATTCCATGCCACCGCGTCATCAGGTCCGACGGCTCTCTCGGAGGATATGGCCCCGGGATAGAGTTGAAAAGGAGCCTTCTAAATCTGGAGAACGCTCTCCATGGAACCGCCGACAGAACAGTCTATAGAAAGAGAAACCCTTAGTTCGGCCAGTCACGAGGTAGGTCTATGCTTAAGAATACCTTCTGTCATATAGCCGGTATCGGCGAGAAGACGGAACGGGAACTCTGGGACCAGGGGATTCTATCCTGGGAGGACGTTCAGTTCACCGAGGGGGTCTCGTGCTCTGACAGACTTAGATGGTTACTACCCAGAAAAATAGCGGAGTCCGTCTATCGTCTGCATCAGGAAGACGCCCAGTTCTTTTCAAAACTCTTGCCTGCGTGTCAAGAGTGGCGCCTCTTCAAGGAGTTCAGACATTCAGTGGCTTATCTGGATATAGAGACCACCGGCATGACAGACGCCGGGGACGTCATCACCACCATAGCCATGTATGACGGGACCTCTCTCATGTGCTTTGTACAGGGTGACAATTTGCATCAATTCAAGGACGCAGTAGCGCAGTATCGCGTTTTGGTGACATACAACGGACGTTGTTTCGACGTCCCGCTGCTCCGGAAATGCCTTCATCTGCGGTTGGATCAGGCTCACATAGACCTGCGGTTCGTATTGGCGCAGCTAGGGTTCAAAGGAGGTTTGAAAGGATGCGAAAGGCAACTAGGCATTGATAGGGGAGGTCTTGACGGCCTAGACGGTTACGACGCTGTCCTCTTGTGGAACGAGTTCAAACTACATAGGAACACGGCCGCATTAGAGACCCTCCTGGCTTACAATGTCTTGGATGCTGTCAACCTCGAGCGCCTTATGGTAACTGCGTACAATCTTCGCATCAAAAATACGCCCTTCCACAAGAGCCACGAAATAGCGTTGCCGATTCCCGTGAAAAATCCATTCCGCTGCCACCAGGCAGTTGTGGATAAGATCGTTCGTCTCAGAGGGTTCGACAGTACCCTTAACCACCGCTGGTGAAACAAGAGTTATTACCCTCATCTGGTCTCCCATTAGCGGCGGCCAAGATGGCACAGGTTTAAAGGGCACGTTCCGCCAGCGCCAGGATTAGCATAAGCCAATTGAGGATTCCAGAGGTTGAAGTTTGGTTGGCGATACGCATTAGATAGTCATTTCAGGGGCTGATGGTGTTTATTGTTTTTGAAGGTATAGACGGCGCGGGAAAATCGACCCAGGCTCTCCTCCTCGCCGACAAACTGAAGAAAAATGGCTTTGAAGTAGTTCTGACCTCGGAACCTACCCAGGGCCCTCTGGGCCAAAAAATCAGACGACTCAAGACGAGGCTAACTCCCCAGGAGGAGATGGAGCTTTTCACCGAGGATCGGAAAGACCACGTTAGAGACGTTATCATTCCGGCAACACAAGCGGGAAAGATAGTGGTGTGCGATCGATACTTTTACTCCTCGGCCGCATACCAGGGTGCCCTTGGTCTCGATCCACTTGCCATCCTCCAAACAAATCTTGAATTTGCCCCGAAACCGGATATTACTTTCTTTCTTGACTTATCCATCGAGAACGCAGTCCAAAGGATCATTCAGAATCGTGGCGCCCGTCTCTCTCCCTACGAAACCAGAGATAATCTAGGAAAGGTTATGGAGATCTACTCGGTGATACGGGATTCGAGCTTTGTAAATGTTAATGCGGAGTGCGACGTCAGGACAATTCATTGCACGGTATGGAACCGACTGCGAGACCTAATGAAGTAGTTTGGTCAATTGCTGCGAATTATTGTTGTTCCCGCGCGCATTATAATTGACACTCACCAGCATGAAGATCTATTATGTATGAAATATTTTAATTAATTGCTTTCAGGCACATATAACGTTTAATGAAACTAAAAGTTTTAACTCTGGCATTTCTAGGTGTGGCGACTTTCATCACTGCATGCCCAGGTCTAATCTGCGCTGCAGAAGTCGATTTCCCAAATATCAGGCGCTATCCACCAGGATACTACGGCGCGGCATACTATTCACGCTTATACCCCAGCGAGGAGAGCATTACCGGAACCAAAGATCCCCTGATATGGGACAAGACAATGAGCCGTGAACTCGGCGTAGGATTCCCTTTTTACCCTAAGCCTTATCCCTGGGATTATGGCAGAGACCTAAATTTCAATTTTCCCGATTTCAACTGCAACGACTGGCACTGATTATACCAGGGGAGAAGATTATAGGGAATGTGGCGGAGAGAGAGGGATTCGAACCCTCGGAACACCTTGTGGGCATTCACGCGATTTCCAGTCGCGCCCCTTCGGCCTCTCGGGCATCTCTCCGAACGATGTCTTGTTACAATATGGAGCCGGGTGCCAATGGCTAATACCGGCCTCGTTAAGCTACTCGATGCGCACTCAAGAACAAGAAGGCTCCTAAATGCTCCTAAGCATCATAAACCCATACCATGGAAGAGGTCAATGCTATCATGTTCGCCTGACTTGACTTGGGACTCCCTTTGCCGTCATTATGAAAAGTTGCTAATAGCGACTGCCGCTCGGGATGTCCGATTAATCACGTGCTATATTGGCAGGCAAGCGAACTCAGGTTGCCGTGTGGCCTCTGAATACTCGCAAAGACAGGGTAGTTAATCTTGTCAGTTCGAGGAAAACGAATCAGTCTTGTTGATGCTTCGGCAACGTAATGGATAGGTTAGAGGCTTAAGAAGCCTGATATTCTTTGTCTCTAACCTCGCTGGCCGGCGGCAGGATTCGTTGCAAAAAGAATGAGGTCCATCCATTGATTTCTGAAGAGTCCCGCTTCGGATTTGTGGCGGTATGCGGACGGCCAAACGTCGGGAAATCTAGCCTGGTCAATCGCCTGGTGGGGGCGTCGCTGGCTGCTGTCACTCCCAAAGCCCAGACAACAAGACACCGCATTTCAGGAATATATACGGTCCCAGGAATTCAAATTGTCTTCCACGACACGCCGGGTTTGCATTCTGCCCGCAACCTTTTAGGCCAAGCCATGGTTTCCATTGCGGAAAAAACGATTGCTGAGGCGGATGCTGTGCTCCTAGTCACGGATTGCGTAAAAGGCAAGACTGTGCTGGACGATGTAACACGCCAATTGATTAGACCCCGAGCAGGCAAGTCCATCCTTGCAATTAACAAGATCGATCTCATTAGCCCTTCTGTAAGGCAAGATTTAGAGAATCAATTCATGAGGGACGAAATATTTTATGCCGTAGCCCCCGTGAGCGCATTGACCGGAGAGGGACTCCAAGAACTGATGGATGTGCTCAAGGCCCTTATTCCCATCGGGCGTCCAATGTATCCTGAAGACGAGATAAGCGATTTGCCCATGCGTTTCTTTGTGGGTGAAATCATTAGGGAACAGATCCTCAAGTTGACCGGAGAAGAGATTCCCTACGTCACAGGCGTGACCGTGCAAGAGTTTCGGGAAAGAGAGAAAATTGCTATTATAAAAGCTGACCTCCACTGCGAGCGAGAAAGTCAGAAGCGGATTCTCATTGGGAAAGGCGGAGAAAAGATTAAGAAAATGGGGATCGCTGCCCGGCAGAAGATTGAAAATTTTCTCCAGAAAAAAGTGTACTTAGAACTCTTTGTCAAAGTTACTCCAGGCTGGACAAAAGATCCCAAAAAAATACTTGAATTTGGATACTCTCACTCAAGGTAACCACTCCCGCGTTGACTATTGGGAGGAACGTAATTTTGACAGTCTATTTCGCGCGGCCAAAATCAAGGTACGCGGAAGAAAGACTCGTCAAATTCCGGTTTCCCTTTATAACGGTCCATAAAAAAGCTAGGCGCTTCCTCTAAGTGATCAAAAATTGCTGGATTCACCATGATTCCAACTTGGTGTAGAGCCTTCACAACGGCCTGAGGCGAGGGTGGACATGTCTTTATGGCAATCATCTTCTGGATATCAGGATGATGCCTATTGGCCTCATATAGACACTTGCCCAGCAAGATGGTGTGTTTCTTACCGGGGGTGGGCTTCATTAGCTTGCCAGTCAAGATTTCGACATCGTCCCACGGTTCACCCTGCCACGCGAAAGCGATGGAGGTGAGAATAATGCCTGTTAATGCCGAACAATAAGTGCAAATGGTATCATCATATTTTGGGTACGACAGGCCCTTGATACCCATCTTTTCGAAAGGAAGGGGTAAGGTGTTATCTTCGTTGTACGCAAACGCATACCGCAAATTCATTTGGAAACGATCGAGAGCGTGGCCCACTATTTCAACGTCCGAAAGATCTTCCGCCCTGGAAAAGCCCCGTGAGGCGTGCCGGAGGTAAGGAACCTGTGACGCATCATACCCCAAAATTTTGGCCCCAACCTTGTCCGCTGAAAAGACGTCCCGCGAGGCCACTAGCACATCGCTACGCCTCATCCTTCCATCGAAACCCGGTCCTCTTTCATTCGCGAAGATGCCGTCAATCAACGTAAGGCATTCCGGTAACCTGTTTGCTAAGTGCGAGACCATGAAATGGAGGTCACGGGAACTGTCTGCCGAGTGGCATTTCTTCCGGGAGTTCATATCGATCAAGCCTTTGAGATTTTTTATCCCAAGACTTACCACGGTCTGAGCATGGGTCTTTAAGACCGGCAGGTTCACGACGAAATCGCTGGCTAGAAAATCAACATTGAAATTCAGCTCCACGCCGTCTCCAAGGTCTGTCTTTTCGAAAGGGCGTTCAAACACATTAACAACGTTGACGCCAAACCGTTCCCGCAGCTTGTTATAGCCTAAGTATTCGAAGGCGTGGGCGGGAGTTGCATGATCCTTGGGATCAAACAGAACGCCACCCTCCCCAATGGTGATATCATTCACGCCAAACTCTTTCAAAAGAGTCACCACATCGTATACTACCCGGGACGTTGTGATAACGCCCCACTTCGGGAAAGGGGTTACCTTGTTCCAGAAAACTATGTTGGGTTTTACGAACACCCTGGCATTGTGAGTCAATCCACCGAAACCATTGCACAGACTTACTGCCTCACGAACCGATTCGAGCGGGTTCTCGTACGGGACCAGCGACACAACTCTTTTCCTACTATCAGGCATTATTGGCATTTTCCTCAAGCCTCACAAATAAACGTTCAGCGAGTTCAGGAAAATTAGGGGGTAATCCCCTCTGTGGGCCGGCCCACAACTCCTGAAGAATCATAAAGAATTCGATCTGAGCCTGGCCTAGCTCTAATCTAATATCTAGATTAGTTCCCAAATCCAAGAACTTCAGTATCTCCAAGCATACACTTCTATCCCATGGATTCTTGCCAAGTTCCTTCATCAACACCATGATTCGCCCGCGCATCAATTTTTCGGTAGAGCTTACGTCAAGTAGTATATTCCAGAAACGAGCCTCTTCCAAAACGGACTGCAGCCTGTCAGGATAGAAACCGCCAGAAAGTTTCTCCAGTTCCCGCAAGAAAGTCCGGCTCAGAACAAAACGCGCCGCCGCAAGAAAAGTGTCAGGCAGTTTCGCTTCATAGGTGATAATCAACTTTGCCAGATCCTTGTTCGTCCTGTAAAACACCTCGAATAGCCCGGCCTGCTCCTCGTACATCTTGCTCGTGGCGGCCTCTATGATACGTATGCGCTGTTCCACAAAGAGGTTTTTCATGGAAAAGTACTCTTCGGAAAAACGCTTGTCCATTTGCCTCAACAATTCAGTGGACGAATACCTATAAAATGTTGACAGAAGCTCCCTCTTTAGTGTTGCGTAGTCCTCATTGCTCACAAAGTTTTTCACCGAACATCGGAGATCCACTTCTCCCAGATAAATGGCTGCACAAACCAAATCTGAACTGTGCAGGGTCACCCGGTCCGCTACCTTTAGACGCCCAAGGAGGAAAACTCTTTCTACAGAGCGCTCGCGTATCAGATCTAACACTTCGATATCGTAGCAATAGAGCTTTTCTTTGATAGGCAGTTCTTCGAAAGCGGATGAGATAACCACATGGGCTGCCACATGTTCCAAAGACGATGACTGAGGCCAGATTCTATTCTTGAATATCTCGTCTCCTCTAGGATTTGACCTCGTATTGCTCTCTGCTTGGGATAATATTGCCAGGAAATCATCTAGCACCGCCGCATCATACGGCTGCAATAACTGGATTGTACGTGCTGCATAGCGAAGAACCTGTAGTGATTCAATTCCTGCGATGTCGTCAAAGAACCACCCGCAGCTTGTGTACATAAGCATTCGACTACGCTGCATTTCGAGGAGCTTAAGTGCCACGGGCGCCTCCGTTTCATCTAGATGATGAGACTGGTGGACCTGGAGGAACTCGGTTGCGGTGGAGTGGTTCGAAAGTATAACGTTGATGTACTCATTTCTTGCCTTCCACGGGTCTCTAAAAGAAAAACCGGCTTCACGCTCGTAGGCCGCATCTGCTCTGTCTCGCAATTCATCCATTGCCCGTCGCAAAGGGGCTCTCCATTTCTGATTCCATCCGGGTTTCAGCCCGCTGGAACAACCGCAGTCGCGCGACCATCGCCCAAGACCGTGACAACAACTCCAGGACGAATACTCTATTAACTCAACCTCGGCAGTCGGAGAGTGTTTATCCAGGAATTCTGCATAATTAGTCAACGTAATGTTTTCGTCTAGCATAAGCCGCTCTAGAGCGAAGGCCAGAGCCATCTCCCCGAATCTATGATGATGACCGTAGGACTCACCATCAGTGGCTATGTTCACTAGTTGCGGCCACGTCCTATCCTCAGAAAAACCTCCCAATAGCCTTAGTCGGAAATCCTCGCCGCTGTTAAGCAGGTGCTGAAACGCTATTGCCTGGGAGATGGGAGCATCGTAGAAGAATAAGGTGATAATTCCGTGCCCTTTTATGATGCACTTGTACGGTCGAGACGGATCAACGCTTCCCTGAGAGACATCAACCCACTCGTCACCTGAAGCTAAACGAAAACGCATTGCCTGCCATGGGGACAGAATCGTAAAAGAGATTCCCTGATCGATGAGGACACCTAAAGTTTCCCTGTCCACCGCTGTTTCGGGGAGCCACATTCCCTCGGGTCTGCGCTGAAACCTCTCAATAAAATCCTCGATTCCCCACACCGTTTGTGTAATTTTGTCTCGCAGGGAAGCCAGAGGCATGATCATGTGGTTATAGGCCTGGGCAAGGGCATTGCCGTGCCCTGATCGCTTCTCCATGCTCAGAACGTCCGCATTGAGAATCGCCTTATACGTATCCGGACACTTCTGTTCGAGCCACGAGAGAAGTGTGGGACCGAAATCGAAGCTGATGTGTTCGTAGTTGTTAACTATGTGTCGTAATCGCCCCTGGTCGTCGAGTATCCGCGCCCTAGTATTAGGTGTATAGCACTCTTCCGATATCCGCTCATTCCAATCATGAAAAGGATGAGCCGATTCCTGACATTCCACATATTCGAGCCAGGGATTTTCTCGCGGCGGCTGATAAAAATGTCCGTGTATGCACAAGTACTTAGCTGGGCGTGTTTCCACTTTTCCTCACATCTTGTCCAATGTAGGTTACGAGCCCCTTGATCGCAAGCGCAAAAATATTATAGTTTCAACACGGTACCGTCAAGTCCGTCCTTCTGGTCGGCGAAAAGTATTAAAGATAACTGTCTCCCCACGAGCTGTTACAGCGAGGGGGGAATCTTGATCAGAGGCCGTGCAGGTGCGTAGGCGATCTGCTCGCCGTACGACTTACACGAGCGGCTGCGTTAGAGTCTGGACGTTCCATGCATATCACACTGGTAAAGCCACCTTTTTATGCCTTGTTCGGCGTCACCGCGCCTAAAATGAAAACATATCCGCTCAACTTGCTATATCTCGCCACATACGTCAGGGAACTGGGGCATCATTCCGTGAGCGTCATAGACGGAGAGAATATTGCGATCCCCAACGTATCGCCGCCTCCCTTAGACTCAGGCGACGATCCAGAGATCGTCATGAATCGAGGCATTGGTCGTATGACTGATCTCCTCAATGATTACGATCATCCTCTGTGGATAGAACTAGAAAAGCGCATCGAAGATACCAGCCCGGATTTAGTAGGTTTCACCTGCAACTCCGGGAACATGGACACAGTCAGGCTCATGGTCAAACGGCTAAAGCGCTGCGGCCTTAGAGTTATTTTGGGTGGAAGCCACCCTACCGCTGCCCCTGTTCAGAGTCTCCAATACACTTCGGCCGACATGGTTGCTGTGGGAGAGGGTGAGGCGACCCTACTTGCCTTGTTGGACGCCATGGAAAAAGGTAACGAACTCCAGTCAATCTCAGGCCTGGCCCTAAGGATCGGGAAGGAGATCCGAGTTAATCCCCGACGTCCGCTGATGTCCAATATAGATGATATTCCGGCCCCGGACAGGTCCCTCGTCTCACCAGCCGATTACTTCGGTAATGTCATTATCACCGGTCGAGGCTGCCCTTTTAACTGTGCCTATTGTGCATCGCGTAACCTTTGGGGACGGCGCGTTCGTCTGAGATCGGTTGACTCCATCATCGAGGAGCTGAAGAGTTTTCAAAATATATGCCAAGATGGAGAACCGCCCCCAGGAAGCAGCGTCGTCAAAATCGTTGACGACACCTTCACTGTGAATAAGTCTAGAACACGAAGACTTCTTGACCGCATTGTCCAAACCGGTCTCAATTGCTTCGAATTTACAGCAGGTGTCAGGGCCGATACACTTGACGAAACCCTGGTCGTGAAACTGAAGCAAGCAAATTTCAGAAGAGTAACGCTTGGAGTGGAGAGCGGCAGCCCTCGCATACTAAGAATGATCCGAAAAGGCGAAACCAACCAAGATGTGATTCAGGCGATGCACCTCCTTAGGACCCTGGGAATAAAATCTCACGCCTTCTTCATGATCGGTCTGCCTGGAGAGCGATCCGAGGACATAGAATTATCCAAGAAACTAATTCTTGAAGCTCGTCCCGATTACGTCGAAATAAACATGGTAACCCCGTACCCCGGAACAGATATCTTTGACGAACTCATGCCTGAGGGTGTAGATAATATAGATCGTTGGTACCGCTGGTTTCACCAAGGTCTCGCTACACATTCTCGCCAACTAGGTTATGATCTTGATGAGGGCTATGCAGACTTCTTGGCATTCGCACGCTCCTACAATACGTCACAAAAATGCCCCAAATCGCAAGGTGAAAGCGTGCCGCAAGACTTGATTGCGCGATCTTCGTTCGGTGAGAGGGGACCGCTCAGTGGAAAATGAACTGATGCGCGCAGCCGCGCGCGGAGATACTGGACAAGTAAAAAAACTACTTAGGGAGGGGTACGATCCAGACGCGCAGGACGACGTATTAAGAAACAGCGCCCTTCATTTTGCGTGCATTCATCGTCATAAAGATGTTGTCCATTGCCTCTTGGGAGCGGGTGCGTCACTAAGTATAAGGAATCGCAAGGGAAGAATTCCCCTTACTGAAGCAGTAGCAAAGAGAGACCTCGATATCGTAGAGGCGCTGTTGGCCAATGGAGCAGCCGTCAACAGCACGGACTCTATGGGACTAACCCCTTTCATGGAAGCGTGCCGGGTCGGCGCATTGGAGGTGGCATGCCACCTGTATCAAGCTGGTGCTCCCAAGGACGCCCGCGACATAATGGGGAAAACCGCCCTCATCCTTGCCAGCACTGAGGGACATCGTGACCTCGTAGAAGCTCTAATCAAGCACAATGTACTCATAGAGGCCAAGGACAAACTGGGTTGGACTTCCCTGTCCTGGGCCGTTTTCGAAGGTCACGTGGCAGTGGCGGAGCTCCTTTTAAAGTGCGGAGCGGATCCTAATGTAGTGGACAACAAGGGCCGAACCCCTCTCATGATCTCGGCCCGAACCGGCCATCCGCATGTCTGCGAGTTGCTAATCCGCTCCGGAGCGGTCATTAATTACGTAGACGAGCATGGCCGCACCCCCCTTTTCCTGGCAGCCTCGGCAAGAAACGCCGAAATTACCAAGATACTTATTCAGGCTGGCGCATCGATAGATGCCAAAGACAACCTTGGAAGAACGCCTCTTATGATCGCCTGCTTCAAAGGAGCGATCGAGGTGGCCGAGGTGCTGGTGCAACACGGCGCTAACCTCTACGCAGAATCTTCCGAGGGGCATACACCTATCATTTGTGCATGTGCTTCAGGCAACGCCGATATTGTGGCGCTGTTGATTGCAAATGGTTTAGATGTTCATCGTACAAACGTCTTGGGGCTTACGCCGCTTCGCGTGGCCTCCCTTGCTGGCCACAGGAACGTCGAGAGGCTCTTGCTGGAAAAGGGAGCGTGAATGATACATACCCGCCGCAAGCCGATGTGAGGCCGCGCCCCAGGAGTATGCTGCCCGGAATCCATCAAAAGACTGTCTGTTGCCGCACACAGCTACAAGAACATAGTTGGTTATACCCATTCTCGAGACTTATCACTACACTGCTTCACTTCACTCTCAATGACACCTTTACGGCCCTGTTGTCACTGCGAAAACCTCAAGGCTACAAAGCAGTGTCAGCTCACATGGACGGACCAGTAGAATCCTAGTAGAATTCGCGTTGACTTTCGAGAATGGCTAGGGCGCCAGGCGAAGCTTGGCGTCTCTTTCAGGGTGAGAGTCCCTGTCGGGTAACGCCTAACCAGCCGCCCGTATCAAGTGTTGCGGATATGGAGGAGGAAGTCAACGACGACCGAACAAGATATCCGAAGCGTACACAGAGAATCCTGTGGGCCGCAGGGGAGGCCGCACTCCCCTAAGCGATTCAGCCTCGTTACCTCGTTAGAGCAGGCGGCGAAGATGTTAGCGTTCCGGAAGCCAATACAAAGGGATCATGTTGGTAAGATCCTGGAGGGCTTGCCGGGGTCAGGGAGCGTGGCAAGCATGAAGAGATATTCCAGGAACCTGGGAGGCCCTATTGCCTCCCTCCGAGAGGGTAGGGCGGACCAACCCGAAAGAAGGCCGCCTGATGGGCAGCTAGGAGTCAGATCGCTCCATAGTACTTTGCGGCGGTAGCGCCTACCACATGGGGAAGGGAGCGACAGGGCTGCGCAGCTCGCAAAGGAAACATGGGCTGGATACGAAATGCCGGAACGACCTATGCAAACCTCACTGCGGCGAATAGCAAATCCCCACCTGTGCGGAGGCGAGCAGTCCTGAGGAACCCGGTACGGGAATACCGCACGCCGGGATCTGCGATGGGGCCGTCGGGTAACCGGCCG